>SWCA01002409.1_pt1 | contig 11230 bp, 10 predicted proteins | sample 4692961 | NCBI WGS metagenome assembly SWCA01 (sample SAMN10267275, study PRJNA491770) | bioreactor metagenome | isolation source: DHS bioreactor inoculated with | place: Japan: off Shimokita Peninsula
CGTCTTCCCAGGAATATCCACTGAGGAAATTGCCGCCGGGATAGCGAACAGAGCGCAAGTTGAGGTCGCGCAGTGCAGCCAGCACATCCCGGCGCAAGCCGTGCTCGTCGGCATGAGGTGAAGCCGGATCGTAGATGCCTTCATAGATGCACCGCCCCATATGCTCGGCAAACCCACTGAAGAGCAAGGGCGAGATGGCGCTGATAACCCGGTTCGTATCAATGTATACCGCAGCTTGTGCCATATTCTGGGTTCCTCATATAAAAAGAATATTCCGGAAAGAATCGATACGCGACAGCAGATGGCACAACGACATCCGTAATCAATTGTCAGGGGTGCATGTCACGCACTAACTTGGCTGAATATCACCGGCTAGATTGAGATCAGGATTGTGGTCCAGCGTCGGATTTCTCGGTTTGTTCCGTATACAGGTAGCACTTCACGGTTTGCCGTCCAACCTGCACATCCGGCGGATCAGCCTCGCGGCAGATATCCATCACTTTGGGGCAGCGGCCCGCAAACTTGCACCCGATTCGCCCGTACTCCTTGACTTCGGTTGTTCCAAGCTCAATATGTTTTGCCCAGGACTCGCGCTTCTTGGGAGCAGGCTCGGGAACTGATTCCTTTAGCAGTTGCGTATACGGGTGCGCAGGCCGTTCCAGGACGTCCTCAACCGGACCCGATTCAACCACGTATCCACGCAGCATGATTCCAATCCGGTCGCTGATGTAGTAAGCAGTTGCCAGATCATGCGTGATGTAGACGACGCTCACTTGCTGTTCATCCCGCAGCTTCTGGAACAGGTTCACGATCTCCATGCGCAGCGATGCATCGACCATCGATACAGGCTCATCGGCCAGGATTAGCCTGGGTTTTGAGATCAGCGCCCGCGCCACCGACACGCGTTGGATCTGACCGCCGGAAAGTTCATGCGGATAGCGCTGCCTCACTTCATCCAGCGACAGCCCCACATTGTGGAGAGCCTCATCCACGACCCTGGCCGCATCGTGACGGTTCGACGCCATCCCAAAGTTCTTGACCGTGTCGAACAGGTACGCATCCACCCGCCGCAAGGGGCTGAAGGTCTCGAACGGATTCTGGAAAACCGGTTGGACTTTCTTCACAAACTCAATAAACTCGGATCGTTTGCGGATCGTTGACACATCGCGGCCTTGAAACAGCACTTTCCCCCTTGTGGGTTCAAGATCGCGAAGCAACAGGCGAGACAGCGTGGTTTTGCCACTGCCACTTTCACCGGCGAGGGTGAATATTTCTGGCTTATCACTCTCCAGGGAGAAGGAAATATCATTCACCGCCGTGAGAACGGTGCCCCCCAACAATCCTCCAATATGGAATTCGACCGTCACGTGCTGGACATCCAGTAGTGTTCCGTTTGCGCTCATAGTGATTCCGCCTCCACGAGATGGCAGGCCACGCGATGACGTTCTTTGACCAGGACCAAATCGGGTACGACGGTGCGGCACACCTCCATCACGTAAGGGCAGCGGGGGTGGAACCGGCAGCCGCCTGGAGGATCGGCAAGGTTGGGCGGTGTGCCTTTCAGGCTCGCTCTAGTCGATTTTTCGCCGATCACTGCCAGCGAGCTGGTCAGATGCTGGGTGTATGGGTGGAGCGGCGCATTGAAGATGCTCTCAGTTGGCGCTTCTTCGACAATCCGGCCCGCATACATGATCATCACGCGATCGGCTACATTGGCATGCACTGCCATATCATGCGTTACCAGGAGAACCGTATTGTTGCTCACGGCCTGAATATCCTTGATCATTTGCAGGACGCCCCGCTGCACGACGACATCCAGGGCCGTCGTAGGCTCGTCCGCAATAATCAGGGCGGGCTTGAACACAGTTGCCAGGGCGATTGCCACCCGCTGGCGCATACCGCCAGAGAGTTGGTGCGGATAAGCGTTAAGTACATCGGGCGGGAGTCCCAACTGATTGATATGCGCGCGCGTTTCTTCAAGGAATTTCTTTTTGTCCGTTATGTGCTCGTGCGTATCCACAATATCCTGGAACGTCTTAATCACTTTGCGCACCGGGTTGAGGACGCTCATCGAGCCTTGCATGACGTACGAGATTTCCTTCCAACGCACGCTCTCGCGGAGTTCATTTTGTGATATCTTCAGCATGTCAACTTCGTATTCACCAAAGTTGTAGTTCACGCTCCCATCAAGAGCCTTTAATGGGGGTTTGATATTCCCCGAGATCACTTTGATCAGGGTGGTTTTGCCGCAGCTCGACTCGCCCGCCACACCGTAAATCTCGTTTGGAAAGAGGTCAAAAGAAACCCCGTCAACAGCCCGCACAGTCCGGGAAATTCCATAAGCCTCGGTCCGGTAATAGGCACGGAGGTTTTGTACGCTTAACAGGGTCACGCGGTTATCCTCCAATCAAGCGCAGACGGGTCCGCGGATCGATGAATTCGTTGATGCTCGTGAAGAGCAAGTACAGACCGAGAAACAGGACAACTGCTATCAGGGCCGGTGCGGTGATCCACCACCATAGCCCCGCCACCAACGCTCCATGCTGGTTAGCCCAATAGAGGGCGGTTCCAAGGGTAGGCGTGGTCAAGTCTGAAAGCCCAAGAACACTCAAGGTCACTTCCATTCCGATTGACCACAGGATGTTATTCAGGGTGGTGGCAAACACGATCGGCAGCACGAAGGGAAGGTGCTCCTGGATCGTGATCCGAAATCCGCTGGTTCCAGAATAGACCGCCGTGCGCGTGAACGAGCGCTCCCTCAAGCTCAGCACCTGGGAGCGTATCAGGCGGGCGTCAAACGACCAGCCGAAAAGCCCCAGGATAATTGCCAAAGTAAGCAAATTCATGCTGTCTCGGAGCAAGAAACTCAGCAAGATAAGGATGGGAAGCAGGGGCAAAACCACGAAGGTATCGCTGACCGCCATCAGCACCTTGTCGAGCCATCCGCCCCGGTATCCGGCGGTCAGACCGACCAGAACAGATATCACACGCGAGATAATCGCGGTCACCACCCCCACGTAAAGGGAATTGCGCACGGCAAAGGTCAACCACCAGAAGAGGTCCTGACCGCGAGAGGTTGTGCCGAAAAGATGTTCCCGCGATGGAGGCAGATCCCACGGCACGACAAAGGTCTTGCCCGGATCGTAGGGAGAGTCGTAGGACAGGATAATCATCACCACCACGCCTCCCAGGAGAATGACAGCGAGACGGAAACGGCCATCATATCTAAGGAGATCCCGCAATACTTTGAGCATTGTTTATCTCCTATTGATAGCGCACCCGTGGGTCGAAGAGTGGGTAGAGTAAGTCCATGAGGAAAACGGTGGTTGCAACCCCGATGATCGAATAAATGGTAATGCCCATGATCATGGAATAATCGTTCCTGTAAACCGCCACGATGGCCAGACTGCCAATCCCGGGGTAACCAAAAACGACCTCCATGATGAGGGCGCCACTGAAGATTGTTCCAAGCGACATGGCCAGTGCCGTGAGCTGCGGCAGCATAGCGGTGCGCATAATGTAATGGACGAGGATCTTGTTCTTTTTCAGCCCCGCGGTTTCGGCATACACCACATAGTCTTCGGAGATGATGTTGGAGGTGAGGGACTTCATGCCAACAAACCAGCCTCCAAACCCAACCAGCACCAGCGTGGCTGCCGGGAGCACGCTATGCTCGATGTATGTCCAGATAAACTCAGGGGAGGACCAATCGGGACGAGTGCCGATCGGGTAGGCTCCACTGAATGGAAAGATCGGGATGAAGTACGCGAACACCACCAGCAGCACGATGGCCACGATGTAGTACGGAATTGATCGGACCGCCTGGCCCACCACTTCGATCACCTTCAATCCTATGTTACGCGGATAGTAGCTGGACAGGCCCCCGAAGAAGTTGCCAAGTATGAACGAGATGATCACCGCGGGGATCAACAGCCTGAGGGTGTACGGCAAAGCCTGGCCAATCATCTTGGATACGGGGGTCGGGAAGTTACCGAGCGAAGGGCCAAGATCACCCCTGAACAGGCGACCCCAAAACGCGAAGTACTGCTCGACCGGACTGCCTGACAGCCCGTAAAGGTCGGTCAGAGCGGCGCGCATTGATTCGATAGATGCCGGGTCGAGGGAGCTGCCCCTCGCGATCATCATGGATACCTGCGCTGCTACCGGGTCAGTAGGCGCGAGCCTGGGAATGATGAAAGTTACCGTGATCCCGACAAAAATGATCGTCAGGTACTGAACAACGCGTGGAATCAAATATCGGAGGACAAAGTTTCGCATTGGGCCATTTCCCTTAAGAAAAAACCTCCACCGCGACTGCCGGTGAAGACAACCGCAGTGGAGGAGTAATACGTTGGACCTGCTGGCTACCTCGATTATCGCTTCGAGTTCCTTGGCACCAACTCAATGCTCAGCGCGATCTTTCCCTTGCCGAGCTTACATCGTGTTGGGCTTGATCTTGACGAACATATATTTGGTATTACCCCAGTTCGGCACCGGATCCGTATAGGGTTCATCGATCGATGGATACCCGGTGAAGTAGGTGGTGTCCATGGTCGTGAAGACATTGTACGCCATGAGTGGGGTAATCGGCATCTCCTGGACGGCGAGCTTACAGAACTCCAATCCCAGCTCGACACCCCTCGGGTCGTCGAAAGAAATCATCTCGATTTCTTCAATGATCCGGTCGAGTTCGGGGTGCTTCCAGCGCATGCTGTTGCTGCCCGCAGCGTTTTCGCCGCTCGGGACGTACAACCTTGAGTGCCAGTACTGGAGGAAGAAGAACAGGTCGGGATGGCCACCCCACGTCTCGATCGTCCAGGCCAGATTGGCGCTGTACTCACCAGCCGTCATGATGGGCCAGGGGTTAGCCTGCGCATCGAGGGAGGTATCGACGCCGAATGCCTCCCAGTTCTCGGCAACCATGGCAGCCGCCCGGTTCATGGTCGGGTTTGATTCATTCATGCTCATCAGCGGCACTTTGAATTCCGAGCCATCGGGCAAGGCCCACTTGCCGTCTATCTTCTGCATGCCGGCGTCCAGCATGAGCTGTTCAGCGGCGTCGAGATCGTGTTTCCACCAACCGGCCCCAATGTACTGCTTGATGATCTCGGGATCGGTCGGGACCAGATCGCCCAGGCTCTCGCGAGCCAAATCGGCGATCTTTTGAGCGGCGGTTGGATCGTAAGGCTTGTAGTCCTCCCCACCCACCTTGATGGTGAAGTCATTCAACCAGGGTTCCAGCGGCGCGTGATAGTACTCAGGGTACATACCAGTCGGCGGGACGTGAATGGCGGAGATGGTTGCCGCGCCTCTATACGAGGCCAGGGCGACCTGGACGATATCGATCGCCAGAGTCAACGCCCAGCGGACTTCCTTCTTATCAAGACCGGGTTTTTCGTTGTTGTAAATGACAGCCGGCAGGGTGGGATCCGGATGCGCCCAGGGGAACGAAGGGAACCAGCCAATCGAGGATGGGTTTTCCCGGGCCAGGGTAATACGGCCTTCGGGGGTGATGTCGTGGATCACGTCCAGTTCGTGTGCCATCTGGGCGATCACGCGCTTGTCGCTGGGGCCTGGATCAATGTACATGGCGTACTTAACGGACACTTCACCCAGGAGGGCGACCGAGGTCCGCTGCCAGTCTTCGCGGCGCTCCCAGAGGGTCCATTTGCCGTTCGGATCGAAATCCCTGAGTGTGTAGGCGCCCAGGCTGACCGGAGGATTGAATGTGAACGCCACCGGGTCCTCTGCCTGTTCCCAGATGTGCTTGGGCATGATGTAGCAGGCGCCCCAGCGCACCGTGAAGGCAGAGTGGAAGCGGGAGTTGGGGGCTTTCAGGTAGAAGATAACGGTATTCCGGTCGGGCTGTTCCATGTGGTCGATGCTGCCGTCGAACAGGCCCTGATACTGCATTCCAGGCGTGTTCTTCAGGAGTTCGACGGTAAAGTACAGGTCATCCGCGGTAAACTCGACGCCGTCGCTCCAGTAGAGGCCCTCGCGCAGCTTGACGGTCATCTGGGTGAAGTCGTCATTGTAGATCGGCATCTCGGCTGCCAGGGCATTATCCCATACGCCGTCAACGCCCGCATCCGGATCGATGTACCACAGCGCATCCAGGGCCAGTTGCTGGAGGCCGCCTACCCAGACGGCGCTGTAGCCGCTCCGCCAACGGTTGAAGTCATCTGCCGGTAGCACAGTCCCGGATGGGTTCTCCAGGATCAGGCACTCCTCTCTGAGCACGCCTGGAGCAACTTCCTGTCTCCGGGGGGCAGCCAAAACGGTTGCGGGGACCCCCAACAGCTGACCAGGAAGGGCAGTTGCCGCGGTGACTGCGGCAGCCTGCTTCAAAAACTGCCGTCTCGATAATCTATACTTGTTCATCCTTTTCCTCCAAATATAGAAACAGGGCAATAAGGGGTTGACGGAGAGGCGTTCAGCAATGCTCCACACAGGTATTCACTAAACAAATGCAAACACTGTTTAGGAAGTACCCGGTCCGTAACATTTGTTTCGAAAAGTATATGTTCAGAAACGACACTTCATACTCCATTTTAAGGCGATCTGGGGGGCTTGTCAAAGGGTCAAACCGCTTTTACGACATTCCCTCTGGTCATATTTGCCAATTTATTGTAAGATGAAATTCGATTCTGTTTAGTAAACACCAGCACAAAGTCTGAAACGATCTATGAGCAAATCTAAAGCGACTATGCGTGACATCGCCTTGGCGGCTGATGTGTCGGTGACCACCGTGTGGATGGTCATCCACAACAAATCGGGGATCTCGCCCCAGACCGCAGAAAAGGTCTGGTCGGCCATCAGCAACTTGAACTACAAACCGCGTAAGTCCGACGGCAGCTCAAAGCTGGAAACGGTGGGGCTGTTGATCGAACAGTCATCGATTCCGGCAATCAGCGACGTTTTTTATGGCGATGTAATTCGGGGGGTGCAATCGGAAGCCGAACGCCTGGGTATGCGCGTGGTCCTCTCGGTTTTTGACCGGAACAAACGTGGTTTCGATCTCAATGGGTTGATCCATGATGTTAGCGGAGTGGTTGTGGCCAATGACGGTGACTTGCCCGCCCAGGCCGTGCTACAACTGAAAGCACTGGATATGCCGGTAGTATTGATAGAGAGTTATATCGCTGACCAGAGCCTTCCATGTGTGCTTGGCGACAACTTCATGGCAGGTTACCAAATCACACGACACATTCTGAATCTGGGGCACCGCGATATCGCGATTCTGAGGGGCCCATCCAAATACAGCAGCCTGGTGGATCGCCTGCACGGGTGTATGGCTGCGATGGCCGAAGAACATTTGCTTTTCCCCCCAGAGTGGATGCCAGAACCGTTGTCCGGCCATCCGATCAAGGGGTATGTTCAGATGCATGAGATTCTGGCATTGGACCACCGCCCAACAGCAGTGATTGCGATCAGCGATAAGACCGCTATCGGTGCCATGGAGGCAATTCGGGAAGCGGGTTTGCACATCCCGGATGACATCGCGATTGGGAGCATTGACAACACCAGGGAAAGCCAGTTTGCGCGCCCCCCACTCACGACTGTCCATATTCCAAAATACGAAATTGGTATGCTAGCCATGCAGAAGCTCAATCGCATCATCATGGGCGAGAACACAGCTGCGTTCAAGAGTGTAGTCTACAGCGAACTCATTGTGCGCGATTCGTGCGGGTCGAAAGAAAAGGGATCTCTGAAGCCCTGAGAGACACAGAAACATTACGATAAAACGGCATTATGTGACTGGCCCAAAACCTGCCCCATGCGCAAAAACGGTACTCATCAGGTAGTGAACTGCAGACTGAGGTTAGCAGGACACCCATCTGGCGCTCGAATGAACCTGAGCCGAAACTGGCCTTTGAAACCTGATTGATCGGACCACTAGAACGTGCGCCCTGGAGCTTAATAAAGCTCCAGGGCGCACGGCTTGTGCATCTACCAGCGCTACGCGACAATCGTTTGACGCGACCTGGTCGTCCGTTACCTGTTACCGGGCGAAATCAGGATCTATGCCTCGGCATCAATGGGAGCGAATCCCTGTGTTTTGAGTTCTGCTGCCATGCTCGGCCCGCATACCGCGATGCGCCGATCCGGAGCCTTGAGCATCACTAAGGTTTGTCCGGGATGTTTCTGAACGTGTTGTTGTGCTTTGACGATACTACGAGGTCCGAAGAAGTACACTTTCTGCGTCACAATTTGCCTCCTCAATTGAGCCCATGCTTCCGAATGTGAGTACGGACTCTGCTGCGATTGTACCAGATTACTTCTGGGCGAAACGTTTTTGCGTTGCGGACCAGACACGCAAGCGCAGCAGGAAACTGGCACCGGAAGGCGCTTCTGGCGATGCCTGGTTGCAGTTGAACTACGAGAATGCGACGTCCAGCAGGCGGTCGATGTCGTGGGGTTGCCCCAGGTCCGCGTCGTGAACTTCGGAACAAGTTCCCCCCGACGATAAAAGATCGGAGAGCCTGAGGAATGCGCCATTTGGCGTATATACAGGCCGCTGCGTCTCCTTATATGATATGATCGCCGCATCGTACGCGTAGATCTGGTTCAGGAGATATAATGTTCATGCTGAAACGAATGCTGCTGGTTTTGGTTGTGGCGCTGGTAGCGCTCATGACGCAGATGGCCTACGCGCAGGGTGACGTGACTGGGCGCGCAGGACGGGCTGAAGTGCGGTTCATGGAAGGCATGATTGACCATCACCAGATGGCGCTGGACATGGCAGAACATTGCCTTGAAAAGACGACTACAGATGCGGTGCAGACGTTGTGTCAGGGCGTAATCGACACGCAGACGCCGGAGATCGAGCTGATGCGCGGCTGGCTGAAAGACTGGTACGGCATCGACTACACGCCGGTCCCGATGGCGCAGCTTATGGAGTGGATGGGCCTGGGCGCGGCCAGCGGCATGATGGACATGGGACACGGCGATCATACATCCAATCCCCTGACCGACATGCCGCTGATGATGGGCATGATGTCCGGCTTCGACCGGATCGATGGTGCAGACTATGACGCGGCCTGGCTGGAAGCGATGATCGATCACCACGATGACGCGCTGCACATGTCCGAGCGCGTACTACTTTATGCTGAACACGACGATCTGCGCGCGCTGGCGCAGCAGATCATTGACGACCAGACCGCCGAGATCGAGCAGATGGAAGACCTGATCGTCACGCTATCGCCCGCAAGGTGACTTTAATCCCCGCCAGTTTTTTCTAGATTACCTCCACCTGGTTAAATGTCGGCGCTTGTGGAAAGGGAGCGTGTGGTTCAGCCTGATACCAAAACGCGGTCGAGGCGATGTCGTCCTGAAGCGGCAAAAAACGGCGCTGTCCGTTGAGCGCAGAGCGCCAGCCTAACGCCTGCACGGTGACGCGCAGATCGCGCTCAAAACGAACCGGGTCCATAACGTGCCAGCGGTACATCCCGAAGCGCTGCTGTGAGCGCCACAATCCATCCGGCATAATGATCTGCGGCAGGCCGAGAAACGGCGTCGAATACGTCGCGTAGCGGCCTTCAGGCTGTTCGAAACACCACGCGCCACCGAAATAATCTTCCGTGCCGGTGCCGCAGATCGTCGGCCAGTCAGTGTCACCATCCAGGTAGAACTTCACTTCGCCTTCGCCCCACCAGCCGTTGTTATTTGATCCCCACGCGAGGTAGGTTCCTACGTAATGTCCCCAGCCCTGAACGCCATCCAGGAGCGTGTGCACATCCATGTACGGCACGGGATTACTACGCCGCCACTGCGCATGAAAGGTAGCGCAATCCTTGTGCACATCTGTCAGCGTATAATCAATCTGGTAGAATAAGTTCTCGACGGCGTCTGGGCTGAGGTTCTCAATCGTGACGCGCGCGTGAGTGTGAAACGGCATCTCCCAGTAACAATTGAAGCCTCCGGCAGGATTAACCGCCACCGGCAGCGAATTTACGTTGGTGCGCTCGCACCACCCGCAGCAGAAGAAGTCTCCCAGCGGCACTTCGACCGAGGGCGCATCCTCCCCGTCCCAGTAAAACCGCAGCATCAGGCGACGTCAATGCTCGGGGTGGGTCGTAATCGACAACCCCGCGACTTCGCCGGGGCCATCAATGTCGGCAAGGACCGCTGTCGTATCGCCTGCAATAGAAATGCTGGGAGAGAGTTTCCAACCCTGTCCCAGCTCCCGCGCAAAGGCCGCCGTTGTGCCCTCGGTGGCCATACCGCCCTGCCCTTTGGCACCGGTTGGATTTTCCGCACTGATTGAGCGAGTCTGTGCCTTTGACAATCGGGATAGCGTGCCAAGCGACATACCCAGCCCGTTAAAGGGACCCTGTGGATTCATGTGTCTGGCCTCCTACATCACCGGCATTAGCCGGAATGCCCGCCGCCTCACGGTGGCGCTTAAAAAATGCGATCTCGCGGCGCAAAATATCAAAGAACTGGGTACCGGCATCGTGCCATTCACAATGCACCGACAGTGGACCATCGTAGCCGATGCGCTTGAGATCCGCGAATACAGCGGTCCAATCCACCATGCCCTTTCCGGCGGGCACGCCATGATAGCTGTACGCGCCATGATCGGCCTTGTCCACGCGAACCTTGAGCACGTCCTTTCCCGCAACGATGCTCAAATAGTCCTGAATCATCGCCAGCCCGAAGGCGAATTCCTCGCCTTCCAGAATCAAGTGAGTCGGATCGAGATAGGCGCCAATGTACTGCGGATCGAAGCCGTTGATCAGGTGACACAGCGCCGCCGCGTTCAACCCGATCACGCGCTCGTTATGGGTGTGATAGCAGACTTTGACGTCGTAGCGCTGAGCGAGAATCGCCCACCGCTCATTGTCGCGGCGAATGCGATCTACTTCGTCCCAATAACGCTGGCGCACCGGGTCGAAAAACGTGTAGCCGAGCTTGAGCAAACGCACGTTGGCGGTATCCAGGGCGGCCAGAATCGGCTCGGCGGTCGGATCGTCCGGCGACGTGAGCGTAATATCCGCGGTCGCCATCGGCACGCAGAGGCCTGCATCATTGAGCGCGCGCACAGCCGGAACCAACGTATCCCTGACGTTTTCCGGCGTCACAGGATGGCCGGGCCGGATGCACAGGTCGTAGCCATCGAGATCGTGACTGTGTCCCAATTCGATCAGCTCACCAATCGACTTTTCGCTAAGCATTTTCGAAAATACGATCACCTTCATAGACGTCATCCTGTCAGTCCATCCCCAGA
>SWCA01006613.1_pt2 | contig 11207 bp, 7 predicted proteins | sample 4692961 | NCBI WGS metagenome assembly SWCA01 (sample SAMN10267275, study PRJNA491770) | bioreactor metagenome | isolation source: DHS bioreactor inoculated with | place: Japan: off Shimokita Peninsula
GCTTCAGCTTCAGCTTTTGCTAAATTTTGTGATTTAGCATCTACCTTTCCAGCTTTTTCTTCTAACCAAGCAGCAAATTTAGCTTCTGCTTGCTCTTCGGTTAAAGCCCCTTTTCTTACGCCACCAGCAAGATGGTTTTTAAGCAAAGCGCCTTTGTAAGACAAAATAGCTTTAGCAGTATCTGTTGGTTGTGCACCATTCTGTAGCCATTTAACAGCTCCATCAACATCCAATTCAATGGTTGCTGGATTTGTGTTTGGATTGTAAGCGCCTAATTTTTCTAGGTATTTACCATCTCTTTTAGATCTAGCATCTGCAGCAACGATCCAATAATAAGGTTTCCCTTTTTTTCCGTGTCTTTGTAATCTAATTTTAACTGACATATAAATTAATTAGTGAGGTTCGCGACCTCGATTATTAATAAGGGTGCAAAGATACGATTATTTTTTAATTTTCAACTTTTTATGTAAAAACTAATAGGTTGTTTTTTTTTATCTTATTTTTGAGTTCTTATATTAATGATTAAAGTAAAATATGAAAAAATTATTTGTGTTGGCAATTGCCATATTGGCCATGGTAAGCTGTGGTGATGAAGTGGAATTCAACTCTCCAGCCATGCAAGGTAAAAAGGATGGAACTACTTGGAAAGCTGTGTCTTATAGAGCCTATATTGATGAAAACGGGAAGTCCATTATTACAGGTCACAATAATTACGAAACCATAAATTTACAAGTTTCATCATTTTCTGTTGGAACTTATTTGTTAGGAGAAAGCAACTCAAACATAGCTACATTAATAGGGTCCGACCTAGAGGAGTATTCCACAAATAACTTGCCAGATCAAGACATTGAACTGTATCCGCCAGATGGTATTATAGAAATAACAGAGTTTAACCAAGTCAATAATTCCATTTCTGGAAAGTTTTGGTTCAATGCTTACTCGGCATCAGGAACCCAAACAGTTAATTTCAGTCAAGGTATTTTTTACAATATTCCAATTCCATTTAGCTCTGGCCCTGGTTTAATGTCATGCGACGAGGCTGTGGCAGCAACAGCAACAGCAGCAGAATTGTATAATGCCACAAACCCTTCTGATGCCAATTTTGCTACAGTTTGTAATGGCTATAAAAATGCTTTGATGGACCAACAGGTGGCGTGTGGCGATGATACGGGAATCTTACAGGGAATTATTGATGGATTGATTTGTGAAAATGAAACAGATTATTGGCCAAGAGCGATAGGTAACTCATGGACATACAATACAGCAATTAATGGTGAACAAACTTATCAAATTACTGGAACAGAAATAATTGATGGTTTAAATTATTATGTTTTTGACGATTTGTTTGGAGGGCCATCTTGGCTAAGAAAAGAAGGGCCTAATTATTATGTTAGAGCTCAATTTTCAGGTTCACTTCCTGGTTACCAGTTTACATCAACCCCTTTTGAAGTAAATATGATAAAAGATGATGCAATTGTAGGAGAGACTTGGGTGTCTGATGCGTCCTATACAATTTCTTATATACCAGAACCAGGACAACCTAATATTCCAGATTCTGATGTAAACGCAACATATACTTTTGAAATGATAGAACGCGATTTAACAAGGAATGTTGAAGGTGTTGATTATAATGATGTTATACTTATAGAATTGGTTGTTTCTAGTGGAACGACAAATGTAACTACTCAATATTATTATTCTAATAATATAGGCTTGATTGAATATATTACCTCTGAAGGCGCTAATACGCTTTCTAATTATACATTAAATTAAACCTAACAAAACCAGTTGGATACTTTTTGTTCTATTAACTGTCCCGTCCTGAAGTAGCAATACTGAAATCCCAGGATTATTTAGACAAAGATGTCGATGGAGATTCTATTTTAACCATGAATGTAGATGTCACCAATACGATGGAGATGTTAATGGGGTTCCAGACTTTTTGGGCAATAATTAATAGTAATCTCACAAAAGAATTAACAAACGCAGCCTTAGAGTTGCGTTTTTTGTTAAACAGTCTTAAAATTTGAAAGTCTTTCCTTACTATTCTTGACTTGTATGCATATAAAAGCTATATTAAAATAGATGTGAAACAATACGCATCTGTAAAGAATTTATTGAAATTTAAAAATGCAAAAGATATCATGAAGTACTCAGAAGAAATTTCAAACAAATTAAACCAATTATTAGAAAAAAATTATGATGCTGAAAAAGGCTATTTAAACGCCATGGAACAGGTAGATGGTTCTAAATTAAAAATGTTCTTTAAACGTCGCGCATCCGAAAGAAGTGAATTTGCCAAAGAATTAAGAACTGAAATCCTTCAATATGGAGAAATCCCGGAAGATTCAGGTAGTTTAAAAGGCACCTTGCACAGAAACTGGATGACCTTGAAATCGACTTTTACGTCAAACGATGAAGAAGCTATTTTGGAAGAAGCCATTAAAGGTGAAAAAGCCAGTCTGGAAGAATACAACGATGTTTTATCAGAACGAAATTTACCACCAAGTATCGATTCGCTATTGATTAAGCATAAAAATGCCATTCAAGCAGCTATCAATACAGAAAAGTTACACGAAGAGTTAGTATCATAAATTTTCTAAATACGAACAAGTAACGCAACTCGAAAGAGTTGCGTTTTTTTGTTTATAACTGTTTATAACTTCCCTTTAAAAAAGCGATAATTATCTGTATTTTTAAAAACTTTTCATCTAAAGAAAATCAGCCATATATTCAGGGATTTGTATTTTATTATTCGTGAATTTGTGGGTCAAAAGTTGGTTTAACGACCAAATACAAAAACAACTTAACATTTATTAGATGTATTTAATTTTTGATACAGAAACCACAGGATTACCTAAACGTTGGGATGCTCCAATTACAGATACAGATAATTGGCCAAGAGCCATACAAATTGCGTGGCAATTGCATGATGGTATGGGAAATTGTTTAGAGCATCAAGATTATTTGATTCAGCCCGATGGCTTCAACATTCCTTACGATGCCGAAAAAATCCATGGAATTTCTACCGAATTGGCCCAAGAACAAGGAAAGCCTTTGGTTGAGGTTTTGGAGAAATTCAATAAGGCATTGGCCAAAACCAAGTTTGTGGTTGGACAAAATGTGTCATTTGATCTCAATATTATGGGAGCTGAATTTGTTAGGGAAAACATCGCCAACCCCTTACAGGAGCTACCGGTTTTGGATACCTGTACAGAACATACAGCCTCACTTTGCCAAATTCCTGGAGGACGTTACGGGAAGTTTAAACTCCCAACCTTAACCGAGTTGCACCAGTATTTGTTTAACCAACCCTTTGCAGAAGCACATAATGCCACTGCAGATGTGGAAGCTACCACACGTTGCTTCTTGGAACTGATAAGAAGACAGGAATATACCAAAGAAGAACTGGATGTTCAACCAGATTATTTTAAGAATTTTAAAGAGGCCAACCCTAAAGAAATTCAACTTATTGGGTTAAAGCACATCAACTTAAAACAGGAGAGTGCAAAAATAAATAAGCGTTTACAAGAGCAACAAAAGGACAGTTTGTCCGATGCCGAAATAAAGGAAAATATTTCAGAACTTGCCGATGCAGAATTTGTTCACCTGCATAACCATTCCCAGTTTTCGGTGTTGCAATCCACCATAAGCATTCCAGCATTGGTAGCAGCTGCAGCCCAGCACAATATGCCAGCTGTTGCCTTAACAGATCATGCAAACATGATGGGAGCATTTCATTTTGTAAAAGCAGTGACCAACCATAACAAAACGGTTCAGGCTAAAAACAAAGAGGCTCTGGAAGCAGGTAAGACGCCAAGCTTAAAAGAAATAAAACCTATTATTGGTTGCGAATTTTTTGTTTGCGAAGACCATCTGGATAAAACCAGAAAGGACAATGGTTATCAAATTGTGCTTTTGGCCAAAAACAAAAAAGGCTATCACAACTTGGCTAAATTATCTTCTCATGCCTATACAGATGGATTTTATTATGTGCCCAGAATCGATAAAAAATTAATTCTTCAATACAAGGAAGACCTCATTGTGCTCACCGGAAACTTATATGGTGAAGTGCCAAGCAAAGTGTTGAACATAGGAGAAAATCAAGCAGAAGAAGCTTTGCTTTGGTGGAAAGATGCATTTGGAGACGATCTGTACATAGAAATTATGCGTCACAATCAAGAAGATGAAAATCGGGTGAATGCTGTTTTAATAGAATTGTCCAAAAAGCACAATGTAAAGTTGGTTGCCACCAACAACACCTATTACGCCAAACAGGAAGATGCCAATGCGCATGATATTTTGCTGTGTGTAAAAGATGGCGAAAAGCAGGCGACACCTATTGGTCGCGGTCGTGGCTATCGTTACGGATTGCCAAATCAGGAATATTACTTTAAGTCTTCAAAAGAGATGAAGGATCTCTTTAAAGATCTGCCCGAAGCTATTTCAAACATTCAAGAGGTTGTAGGTAAAATAGAACATTACCAACTGGCCAGGGAAGTGTTATTGCCTGCTTTTGATATTCCGGACGAATTTAAAAACGACGAAGATGCCAAAGATGGAGGAAAAAGAGGGGAAAATGCATATCTAAGGCATTTAACTTTTGAAGGAGCCAAAAAACGTTATGGCACACTTACCGATGAAATTACAGAAAGGTTGAATTTTGAACTGGAAGTTATTGAAAACACAGGTTATCCAGGATATTTTTTAATTGTGGAAGATTTTATTCGGGAAGCTAGAAACATGGATGTTTCTGTAGGTCCTGGTCGTGGTTCGGCTGCAGGTTCGGTTGTGGCTTATTGCTTATGGATAACCAATATAGACCCTTTAAAATACGATTTGCTTTTTGAGCGTTTTTTAAATCCGGATCGTATCAGTATGCCAGATATCGATATCGATTTTGATGATGAAGGCAGAAGTCGCGTCATGGATTATGTTATCAAAAAATATGGTAGCAATCAAGTGGCCCAAATCATCACTTATGGTACCATGGCAGCCAAATCTTCCATTCGTGATACAGCTAGAGTACTGGATTTGCCACTTTTTGATGCTGATAGGATCGCCAAATTGATTCCTACCATGTCCAAACTGCACAAAATTTTTGGAGCGGACGAAAAAAGCTTGAAAAACATGTTTCGATCTGAAGACTTGGAAAAGGTCAATCAGCTTTTAAACATTTCAGAAGGTGAAGATTTAGAAGCTGAAACAGTCAATTTGGCTAGAACATTGGAAGGTTCGGTTAGAAATACAGGAATTCACGCTTGTGGTGTAATTATCACTCCAGATGATATTACCAAGTTTGTGCCAGTGGCAACTGCCAAGGACTCTGATTTGTATGTGACACAATTCGACAACTCTGTGGTGGAAGATGCAGGTTTGTTAAAAATGGACTTTCTGGGTTTAAAAACACTTACTTTAATTAAGGATACAGTAAAAATTGTAAAAGCCAAGCACAATATCCAACTGGATCCAGATAGCTTCCCTCTGGATGATGAAAAAACATATGAGCTCTTTCAAAAAGGTGAAACCGTTGGGGTGTTCCAATACGAATCGCCTGGCATGCAAAAACATTTAAAAGAACTTAAACCAACCGTTTTTGAAGACTTAATAGCCATGAATGCTTTGTATAGACCAGGACCTATGGAATATATACCAAGTTTTACCAAACGTAAACATGGTTTAGAAGAAATAGACTACGATTTGCCAGCCATGGAAGAGTATCTTAAAGAAACCTATGGGATAACAGTCTACCAAGAGCAGGTAATGTTGCTGTCGCAAAAACTGGCAGATTTCACAAAAGGTGAAGCTGATGTGTTGAGAAAGGCTATGGGTAAAAAGCAAATAGCTGTATTGGATAAGATGAAACCAAAATTTATTGAACAAGCCGTAGCCAAAGGTCATGATGCCAATAAACTGGAGAAAATTTGGAAAGATTGGGAAGCATTTGCCAGTTATGCATTCAATAAATCACATTCCACCTGTTACGCTTGGATAGCTTATCAAACAGCCTATTTAAAAGCACATTATCCAGCAGAATATATGGCAGCTGTATTGTCCAATAACATGAACGATATCAAACAGGTTACCTTTTTCATGGAAGAATGTAAACGCATGAAATTAAATGTTCTTGGGCCAGATATCAACGAGAGTTATTATAAGTTTTCTGTAAACCAAAACAATGCCGTTCGTTTTGGAATGGGAGCCATTAAAGGGGTAGGTCATGGAGCCGTAAAAACCATTGTGGAAAACCGAAAAAAAGATGGTCACTACAAGTCCATTTTTGATTTTGCCAAGCGTATAGACTTAAGGGCAGCCAATAAAAAAGCGTTTGAAAACCTAGCCTTGGCTGGAGGCTTTGATTGCTTTAGCGACACACATAGAGCGCAATATTTTCATGATGATGGAGACGGAATTACTTTTCTTGAAAAGGCCATTAAATATGGTGCCAAACATCAAGAAAATGAAAATTCGGCCCAAGTGAGTTTGTTTGGCGAAGCCAGTGATGTGCAAATAGCAGAACCTTTGGTACCACCTTGCGAAGAATGGGGTACCATGGAAAAACTTGCAAAAGAAAAAGAAGTAGTTGGAATTTATATTTCTGGACATCCATTAGACGATTTTAGAATAGAAATGAAAACCTTTTGCAATGCCAATTTGGCTTTGTTAAAAGATTTAGAGCCATTTGTAAATAGAGAACTTACTTTTGGAGGTGTGGTTACAGATGTGCAGCATCGTGTGAGCAAACAAGGAAAAGGCTGGGCCTTGTTTACCGTTGAAGATTATACAGATAGCCATGAGTTTCGGATTTTTGGAGAAGAATACCTAAAGTTTAGGCACTTTCTGTTAAAAAATTCTTTTGTATATGTGAAAATGTTTGTTCGGGAAGGATGGATCAATAGAGATACAGGGAATAAATCAGAACCTAGAATTCAGTTTAACAACTTCCAGTTGTTACATGATGTCATGGACGCCTATGCCAAAAAATTGTCTGTACAATTGCAGATTTCCGATTTACAGGAAGCACGTGTCAACAAATTAAAAGAGCTTTTTAACATGCATAAAGGCGATCACTTGTTGAATTTTATAATTTACGACACCGAAGAGCAGATAAAATTGAACATGCCAAGTAGAAAACAAAAAATAAAAATATCCCAAGAACTATTGGACGAACTGGAATCGGATGGGGTTTTTTATAAGTTGAATTGACAAACTTCATTTAATAATATAGCTTGATTGTAAACATTTAAAGTTTTTAATACTGAAAGATTAATACTTACGGCATTAAAGAAAACATCCAAAATACCAAAAAATAACCGAAACCAATACACACATAAACAAAACAAATTGTCAGGTTGTAAGCTTTGGCAAAATTTTTGACTAATATTGTAATATAAATAGAAGTAGAACATATTAAATTATAAATTATGGCATTAGAGATAACAGATGCAACGTTTGAAGAAACCGTTTTAAAGAGTGATAAGCCTGTAATGGTAGATTTTTGGGCAGCTTGGTGTGGACCATGTAGAATGGTTGGACCAATTATTGATGAAATCAGTAAAGAATATGAGGGCAAAGCTGTGGTAGGAAAAGTAGATGTAGATGCAAATCAAGAGTTTGCTGCCAAATATGGTGTGCGTAACATTCCTACTGTATTGGTGTTTCAAAATGGAGAAGTAGTAGGTCGCCAAGTAGGTGTGGCACAAAAAAGTGCTTATACTGAAGCAATCGACTCACTTTTATAAAAATTACTTTCTAAAAGAAAAGATAAAAGGTTTGCTTAAACGGCAAACCTTTTTTAGTTTAGAAGAATCATATGAACTAATTTAAAATGTTGAATTCTTCCTGTCTTGTACTGAACACGGTCGGAATATGGGAAGATGTCTCTTGAGACAGATGGGCTAATGGACTTACAAAAAGAACTCAATAAAACGGGCGGGTTTAAAAACTTGGACTTACTTGCCAAACAAGTGGTGGAAGGCTTTATTGCTGGCATGCACAAAAGCCCGTTTCATGGGTTTTCAGCAGAATTTGCCGAACATAAGATTTATAATCAAGGCGAAAGCACCAAACACATAGACTGGAAACTGTATGCCAAAACAGATAAATTATTCACAAAACGTTACGACGAAGAGACCAATTTGCGCTGTCACTTAATTATAGACAACAGCAGTTCCATGCACTATCCAGAATTAAGGACGTTTTCCATAGACCATTTAAATAAAATCGCTTTTACTGCTTTGGCCTCGGCATCGTTAATGCACATTTTAAAAAAACAAAGAGATGCCATAGGCATGAGTGTTTACAGCGATAGTTATACCTATTACGCACCAGAAAAAGGAAGTGAAAGACATCATCAAATGCTGTTGCACCAATTAAGCGAACTGGTGGTTAGCAAACCAGAAAACAAACAAACAGAAACCTATACTTTTTTGCACCAAATAGCTGAAAAAATAAAAAGGAGATCATTGATTTTCTTTTTTACAGATATGTTGCAAACCTCTGTGGATCATGAAAAATTATTTGAAGCTTTACGTCATTTAAAATACAACAAACACGAAGTGGTTTTGTTTCATGTATTCGATAAAGAGAAAGAAGTTTTATTCGATTTTGATAACTCACCCAAACGCTATGTGGATGTAGAAACAGGAGAGCATATTAACCTTTATGCCGAAAACATTAGAGACAACTATAAGGAAGCTGTAAGAACCTATTTTGAAACCATAAAATTAAAGTGTGGACAGTATCGGATAAAATATGTGGAAGCAGACATCAATAAAAAATTTGATAACATCTTAACAACATATATGGTAGAGCGCCAAAAGTTTGGTTAAAAGAAAAAAACAAAAAAAACTTCAAAAAATATTTGTGAAGTTAAAATTGCAATGTATATTTGCCCTCGCAATAAAGCAACGGTCTGGTAGTTCAGTTGGTTAGAATGTCGCCCTGTCACGGCGAAGGTCGCGGGTTCGAGTCCCGTCCAGACCGCAAATATTGCTCAAGCTCCAAGAAATTGGAGCTTTTTTTATGCGATACAGTTTGGTTGTGTTGTTTTGTTGGATGTTATTGGTTTAAGTGGTTAAATCAATGGAATGGTTTAAAAAAAACCTGAAACAACTAATCTTTAGGCGTATGACTTTTAAGGCTTAGGACAATCCTTTGTTTTGAATAAAAAAAGAGCAAAATTAAGTGATTTTAATTTTGCTCTTTTCATTGAATATCTTTGAGAAAGAACTTTATCTCTTTAAAGCAAAATGTGCTTTAAATTGTTTTTGTTCACCAGATTCCTCATCTTGATAGGTTAACACAAACCAATAGTCTGTAGAGGGTAACAACTCCCCTTTGTATGTGCCATCCCAACCCGGACCTGATGGTCTAATGTTTGCTAAAGCTTTTCCGTATCTATCATAAATGCTTATTTGTGCGTTTGGTTGCGCTTGTAGTTATCGTGCAAGTATCGTCTGTGTTGATTGTTGCTGTTAGATCTATGGCGTTCACACACTCATCATTTGGTGGTGGACAATAAAAATAGGTGGAGCCTGTATAAGAACAAGCACCATCATCATTGCTTGTTAATGTGAAATTAACGGTTGATCCACTTAGGTAAGGTCCCATATTCACAACACCAGTTGTTGTAACAGCATTGTTTGAGTTACCAAAATCATCCGTTAAGGTTAGTGATGCGGCATCTCCCATATAGGTTACGTCTACATCTACAGTAAATTGGCCATTGCCGCAATCTGAAACAGGCGTTAAGTTAAACTCTGGGTTTATACAGCTGTTTTCAGTAATGATTAAACTATATGAATAAGTTCTAGAAGAAGAAGAGTTACTTAAAACAACATAATATGTGTTGCCAACAAATAATACCACTTCAGATAAATTTCTTGAGGTTCCAGAATAACTTCCTACATAAGCAACACAATTTGTTGCGCTATCTGGACAACCTTCAACCACATGGATACTGGCACCATTGTTTGAGATGCTGGTCACGTCTATATTTATGGAAACATCAGAAGATGGTGTAATTCTATAGAACACATCATTTCCATTCATGTAAGAGTTATTACAAGGGCTTGTGTTGATGTTGTTTTCATAATTCGCAGTGTCATCTGAAGGAACGATATAAGGAAAAGATGCTATTTCGTGAGGACTCGAACAAGTTGCTCCTGTAATTGGTGCTACACGTGTTGTAAACATTTCTTCGGTACATCCAGTAGCATTTCCTATTCCGTTGAATGGAATTATATTTACGTAATAATCGGTTTCGTAAGTTAATCCTGTTAAAGGATAACTGGTAGCAGTGGTAGTTACAGCATTTACAATATCTGTTCCACCAGAAGTTGTACCAACAGAAACAGTATAACCAGTTGGAATTCCAGTAGCTGCTTGCCAAGTTAGTGTTACATCCGTATCGGCTGTGTTAGAACCATTGGTTGGAGAAAGTCATGTTGCATCACAATTAGGTACAGAGGTAGCCACTTGAGTTATAGAAATATTATCTATAAAAAACAACAAAGCAAAATTACTCACATTACTTGCAGTTGCTACAAAACGCGCTTGAAAATCGCTTCCTGCAGCAATAGGTCCAACATTTACACTTGGTATGGACACGCAGTCTGCAGTGCTTACAAACGTAAAGTTTGAATCGTTAATGGTAGTGGCAGTTGTCCAGCTGTTTCCGCCATCTGTAGAATACTCTACAACAACGCTTCCCCAATTGGCAGCTGGAGCCACAAAAGAAGGAGGAGGGAACTGACTTACTTGCTCAAATACATTCAACGAAAAACTAACGCTAAGGTCGGTTCCGTTGGAAATAGCAGTGTAATTAGGTGTGGTCATGGTAATGGACGTTCCTGCTTGCGATTGAGGGATTCCTCCATACGCACTTTTTCCAGAGCCACCACAAGCAAAATTTGTTGAAGCTTGTAAACCAGTATGAGACCAACCTGCAGGTACCTGATTGTTAGGTGTCGTGTCAAAATTTTCAACAATCTCTACTTGGGAGAATGCCGTAATGCTTAAAAGCATCAGAAATAGAAAGGTAATTTTCTTCATTGTTTTAGATTTAAATTATTTATTAGTTAGTCTGTAAATGTTTTTCTTAAACTCAATTTGGACATTCAAGCAAAATAAAATCACCATTAAAATTCTTGCCCATGTGTTGTTTAAAGTTGAAAAGTATGAATAGAAATACTATATAAAAAGTG
>SWCA01002382.1_pt1 | contig 11184 bp, 12 predicted proteins | sample 4692961 | NCBI WGS metagenome assembly SWCA01 (sample SAMN10267275, study PRJNA491770) | bioreactor metagenome | isolation source: DHS bioreactor inoculated with | place: Japan: off Shimokita Peninsula
TAATAACCCTTGGCACCTTTGCGAAAGGATTTGAAATTCCTTCTATCAAGCTAGCTGTAGTGTCTGATGAGGAATTATTTGGAAGGAAGAAACTTGCAAAGGTTCCGCGGAAATTTAAGGAAGGCTCCAAGATTGGTCATCACGGGGAGCTTAAGGTGGGAGATTTTGTTGTTCATGTGCAACACGGTATTGGAAAGTACTTAGGTATTGAACATCTTAGGGTGGGCGGAGTTTTTAGAGATTATTTAAATATTCAATATGCAGGCCAAGATAAGCTTTATGTGCCAACTGATCAGGTAGAAATGATACAGAAGTACGCAGGTGCAGAAGGGCATAGGCCAAGGCTTCATAAACTCGGCGGGACTGACTGGCAAAAGGTTAAAAACAGAGTTAAGGAATCTGTCCAGGAAATGGCTAAACAGCTATTGGAATTGTACGCAACCAGGGAATCTGTTGAAGGATACACTTTTCCGCCTGATGACAATCTTCAGGAATTATTTGAAGATTCTTTCCCCTATTCTGAAACGCCGGACCAGCTAAAAGCAATAAGGGACACAAAAAGGGATATGCAGAAGAAAAAACCAATGGATAGGCTGATATGCGGGGATGTGGGGTATGGAAAGACAGAGATTGCATTAAGAGCTGCCTTTAAAGCGGTTAGGGACTCTAAGCAGGTTGCTGTTTTAGTACCCACCACAGTTCTAGCGCAACAGCATTATCAAACGTTTACGGAAAGATTTGCAGATTTTCCAGTTGTAATAGATACATTGAGTAGATTTAGAACTGCTAAGGAACAAAAAGGAGTAGTAGAAAGAACTGAAAAGGGCATTGTAGATATTGTAATTGGTACACACCGACTTCTTTCCGGGGATATTAAGTTTAAGAATCTAGGATTATTAGTAATAGATGAAGAGCAAAGATTTGGTGTTAGCCATAAGGAGAAAATTAAACAAATAAGGAAAAACGTGGACGTATTAACTCTAACAGCTACACCAATACCAAGGACAATGCATATGGCCCTTGCTGGAGTCAGGGATATGAGTGTTATTGAAACGCCACCTGAAGATAGATACCCTGTTCAAACATATGTTATTGAATATAGTGATAATCTTGTAAGAGATGCTATCCGTAAGGAGTTAGATCGGGGAGGGCAAGTATATTATATTCATAATAAAATTGAAGATATCCATAAAGTAAAACTACATCTGGAAAAAATGGTGCCCGAGGCATCTATAGGGGTAGCACACGGTAGGATGAAAGAGGACCAGCTTGAACAGGTAATGTTAGAATTTATTGAGGGCAATCATCAAGTTTTACTCTGTACTACAATAGTTGAAAATGGTTTGGATATTTCCAATGTTAACACTTTAATTGTAGATGAAGCAGACAAACTAGGCCTTTCTCAGTTATATCAAATTAGAGGCAGGGTAGGAAGAACTAGTAGAATAGCATATGCTTATTTTACTTATAAAAAGAATAAAATATTAAATCAACAGGCAGAAAAAAGGCTGGGGGCTATCAGGGAATTTACAGAATTTGGCTCAGGCTTTAAAATTGCTAAACGGGATCTGGAAATTCGTGGAGCAGGAAATATTCTTGGACCAGAGCAGCATGGGCACATGTTAGCAATTGGTTTTGACTTATACTGCCGTTTATTAGAAGACTCTGTTAGACAATTAAAGGGAGAAAGACAGCATGAACACCTTCATGAAACAATTGAAATGGAAGTAAATGTTTCAGCCTATGTGTCTAATAAGTATGTACCTGACAGTAGTCAGATAATGGATGTATATCAGGAGTTAGGCAATTGTGAGAGTTTAGAAGAGGTAAACAGTATAAAGGAGAGTTTAATTGACAGATATGGGGAAATGCCAATAGAAAGTAATAATTTAATTACCCTTACAAGAATAAAGGTAAATGCTAAGAGGTTTAAGGTAACAAAGATTAAACATGTGGGAGATGAAATTGAAATTGTTTTTGCTCCAGACTTTGTTATTAAAGGTGAAAAGTTATTTGAACTTGCAAAGGGAATGGATAGAAGGTTAACTTTTTCAGGAGCAAAAGGCTTAATGATTAGATTAAGAACTAGTAAATTAAGCCAAAAAGAAATACTAGAATTTCTGGAAAATATTTTTCTTAAGCTAGCTGCTCTTGAAGGAAATCACTAGCACTGTTATAATGGCATAAGATTGTTTTTTATACTTTAAATATAGAGAGGGTGGCTAGACTTGAAATCTGTTAGATTTAAGTTGTTTATTGTTTTATTGTTATCTCTAGTTGCTTTCACATTTACTGCTTGTGGACAAAAAACGGAGATAGTAGCCGTTGTAAATGGGGAAGAATTAAAAGCTGATGTTTTAGAGGATAAATTAGATAAGTATATAAAGTCCCTGGAGAATCAAGGACAAACATTTGAAGGAGAAGATGGTGAGAAGCAAAGAGATGAATTTCGAAAATATCTTCTCAGCGAAATGATTGAATATACTTTAATGAGGCAGGCTGCAGATGCAGAAGGAGTCACCCTTGAGAGTGGACAAGTGGAGGATGAGTTTAATAAAATTAAGGAATCAATGGGTGAAGAAAATTTTAGTACTGCTTTAATTGAAAATGCCCTTACAGAACAAGATATAAGAGAATTATTGGAACAGCAGTTAATCATGGAGGCCTTATTTAATCACGTAACTAGGGAAGCTGCCGCTGGAGAAGAAGAACTTAAGGAGTTTTACGAAGAAAATAAACAGTATTTAGTGACTATGAAGGTTAGCCATATTTTAATAGAAGCCAGAGAAGATGCAACTGATGAGGAAAGGCAAACAGCTAGGAAAAAAGCACAAGATTTAATTACTATGCTTAACTCAGGGGAGGACTTCTCTGAACTTGCAAAGGAGTATAGTGAAGATCCAGGAACTGCACCAGACGGAGGTTTAATGGAGTATTACTTTACAGCAAATGATATGTATTTGGATCCGAAATTTACAGAGGGAGCTTATAAGCTGTCTGTGGGCGATTATAGCCAGGAGCCTGTTGAGTCAAGCTTTGGTTTCCATATAATACTTGCAGAAGATAAAATAGAGAGCTTTGAGGAGTTAAGAGAACAAATAGTTGAATATATTCTGCATGATGAAAAAAATATTATTTTTGATGAATACTTTACCAAAATCTATGCCGATGCTGAGATTACAAATTTTTTGATAGAAAAAGAAATGGAAAATAAGCAATAAAATAATTCACCTAAAAGAGCCTATATGGCTCTTTTTCTTTTTGTTTTTGCATAGTTTTTTCTCCAAAGGGTAATATAAGAAAAACAAAAGATTATTTTCTTTACTGTGTAACAAATAATAAAAAAGGAGTGATATAAGTTTTCCATTACTTTAATTTATTTACAACTTTTGACTAAAGGATGGAAAAAAAAGAATAAATATAAGTTGGCGGTTATATACTAACAATATAAAGTGTCCTACAGGTTTTAACCTTGATGAAAAGGAGGGAGAAAGAATTAATGAAAGCTACAGGAATTGTCAGGCGAATTGATGACTTAGGTAGAGTAGTAATCCCAAAAGAGATACGCAGAACACTTAGAATTCGTGAAGGTGATCCTTTAGAAATATTCGTTGATCGAGAAGGCGAAGTTATTTTGAAAAAGTATTCTCCTATAGGTGAATTAGGAGATTTTGCTAAGGAATATGCTGATTCACTCTATGAAGCTATTGGTCATATAGCTTGTATTGCAGATAGAGACAACATAATAGCTGTTTCAGGAGCTCCTAAGAAAGAGTTTCTAAACAAACCTATTGGGGCAGCTGTAGAAAAGGTAATGGAAGATAGAAAATCAGACTATATTAATGAACCAGGAAAGCATAATTTATGTAAAGAATGCGCCATTATAGAAGATGAAGAAGAGTGTAAGTTTACCTCAGAAGTCATAGCTCCAATAATTGCTGAAGGGGATCCAATCGGCGCAGTAATATTATGTACAAAAGAAGCTGGTCATAAAATGGGTGACATGGAACTAAAATTGGCAGAAACTGCAGCAGGGTTTTTAGCAAAACAAATGGAACAGTAAATAAATAGCGACTCTTATCTCCCATTTATTAAGATAGTCTTTTAATGATGGGAGTTTTAAGTTTTGGAAATATATGTGTAGAAATAGTGGCTTTGGCCACTTTTTTATTTCTATAATTTAGTGCTCCGTTATAAGATAGTATAAACACTGAAAAAAGGCGGTAAACATATGATGGGTCAAAGCTTTCTCAAAGGAGCATTTATATTATCCATTGCAGGGCTAATAGTAAAATTAATGGGTGCTTTATATAGAATACCTCTAGCTAGACTAATTGGTGGAGAAGGCATGGGTTTATACCAGATGGCATATCCAGTATATACAATGATTCTTGCACTATCTACTGCTGGGATTCCTGTTGCCATATCCATTCTAGTTGCAGAAAAAAATGCAAAAGGGGACTATCAAGGAGGGAAAAGGGTATTTTGGGTATCCTTAATACTTTTATCAATAATAGGTGCAGGTTTTTCAGTTATCTTATATTTTAATTCATTTTGGCTTGCAGGCAATATACTATATGATGAAAGGGCTTTTTATGCAATAATAGCCATTTCCCCTGCAATTTTTATTACTGCTATAACCTCAGCATTTAGGGGATACTTTCAAGGAAATCAGACCATGATACCTACTGCTTTATCTCAGGTATTTGAGCAGTTAGTCAGGGTAATTACTGTATTAGGACTCGCTTATTTTTTACTTCCCTATGGTATTGAGTTTGCTGCCGCTGGAGCAACATTTGGTGCTGTGACAGGGAGTATTGCAGCTGTATTAATTTTAATGGTTTTCTACATAGTCCAGAGAGGTGAAGGAAAAAGTAAGTCATCATACAATTATTTAAAAAAAGAGTCTGTCATTTCTATAATGGCGAGAATTGCACTAATAGCAGTTCCTCTTTCTATAGGTGGGCTTGTAATGCCTGTAATGCAATTAATCGATGCCACTATTGTTCCGTTAAGATTACAAGCGGCAGGTTTTTCAATAGCTAGGGCAACAGAGTTATTTGGACAATTCTCTGGAATGGCTAATACACTAATCAATTTACCTACAATCATAACAATTTCTTTAGCTGTTAGTTTAGTGCCTGCAATTTCTGAGGCAATGGCAAATAAGAGTATCCAACAGGTCAAAACAAGAATAGAAGTCGCTTTATGGATTACTTGTTTGTTTGTATTCCAGCTGCAGTTGGATTATGGTTGTTAGCTACCCCAATTGCTATACTTCTTTATGATATCCCAGAGGTTGGTGCCAGCATAGCAGTTCTTGCCCCAGCTACCCTACTTCTAGGATTGTATCAGACAACAAGCGGGGCTTTACAGGGTACGGGAAAAACCTATTTACCTGTGAAAAATCTACTAATTGGCATCATGTTAAAGGGCACATTAAACTACATACTAGTGGGTATTCCGTTAATAGGAATAAAAGGTGCGGGGGTTGCTACTATTACAGGTTTTTTAGTTGCATTTTTGTTAAATTATCGTGATTTAAAAAAAAATACAGGCTTTACTATTGCGTGGTATAAAAGTATTGTTGTACCATTAATGGGAGCTATCATCATGAGTTTTTCTGTGTTATGGAGCTATAATCTCCTAATTCATTCAGCAGGAAACAGTTTGACCGTTTTAGCTGCTATAATAGTAGGAGGAATAACATATGGTTTGGTTATACTATTTTTTGGAGGAGTTAAGGCATCTGATCTAGAAATGATACCTGGTTTGGGTCATAGAATAACAAGGTTATTGCTTAGAATGAAAATAGTGAGGCGATGAAATGAAAATAACTGTTTTGGGACTTGGCCCTGGTGGTATTGATTTACTACCTGTCAAAAATTTAAGGATATTGGAAACCCAGGGGCCAATTTTTTTGAGGACTGAAAAACACCCAGTAGTGGAAGAGTTAAAAAGGTTGGATATTAAATTTGAAAGCTTTGATAACATTTATGAGAAACATAATATATTTGAAGATGTATATAGTGACATTGTGGATATATTAATCGCAAAGGTTAAAGAAAATGAAGAAGATATTATCTATGGTGTACCAGGAAATCCAATGGTTGCTGAGGAAACTGTTAAGGTGCTTATTAGGAAAGCATGTGATATTGAAATTGATCTGATAACAGCTCCTAGTGGCTTAGATGCAGCTTTTACTGCTTTGCGAATAGACCCATGTGATGGGCTTATTATACTAGATGCTCTAGGTTTTGATGAAAGTAATTTAAATCCAAAGGTACCCATCTTATTTACACAAGTATATAATAAAATGGTAGCCTCAGAATTAAAACTAACACTAATGGATTATTACTCAGAGCATCATCCAATAAGAGTAATTAAGGGTGCGGGTATAGTTGGCCAGGAGTTAATAGCGGATCTACCTCTTTATAAATTAGATAGATTAGAATGGATTGATCACTTAACAAGTGTATACATATCTGCATTAAAAGAACAAGATGATTATCATGCTCACAGCCTTGATTTACTTGTTAATATAATGGACAGGCTAAGAGGCGAAGATGGATGTCCATGGGATAAAGAGCAAACTCACAGCTCCCTTAAAAAGTATTTGGTGGAAGAAGCCTATGAGGTATTAGATGCTATTGATGAGAAAAATATGAATAAATTATGTGAAGAATTGGGAGACTTACTACTACAGATAATATTTCACACTCAAATTGCAGCAGAAAAACAACAATTTGACATAAATGATGTAATTACTGGAATAACTGAGAAGCTAATCAGACGTCATCCTCATGTTTTTGCAGAGGTGCAGGTTGAAACTGCTGGAGAAGTTGTAGCAAACTGGGAAGATATCAAGGAGCAAGAAAAGTCAAATGATGAAGATATAAGGACCGTGTTGGGGGATATCCCTAAAAACCTTCCAGGTTTACCTAGGGCTGAAAAAATTCAAAAAAAGGCAGCTAGGGTTGGGTTTGACTGGCCTGATACAGAAGGTCCATGGATGAAGTTTAAAGAAGAACTTCAAGAATTTGAAGCAGCCATTAATTTGAACAACTATAACAAAATGAAAGAGGAAATGGGGGATTTATTTTTTGCATTGGTCAATATATGCAGGTTTTATCATATTGATCCTGAGGAAGCATTACAATACACAAATGACAAATTTATTAAAAGATTTTCTTACATAGAAACACATGTTTTTCAAAAAAAACTACATTGGAACGAATTAAATTTGCAATATCTGGATAAACTTTGGGAAGAAGCAAAAAAAAATGAATAAAATTAGTATTTTTTTAAGGAAAATTTACAATAAAAGCAGGATATTCTTGGAATTTCTCGAATTAGCTTAAAAGACTCTTATACATATATAAACTAGGAGGGATTTAGTTTGAATAAAATGGAATTAGTTGCAAAAGTAGCAGAGGTGTCTGAGGTTACTAAAAAGGATGCTGAAAAGGCTGTAAATGCCACTTTTGCCGCAATCGAAGAGGCGTTGGCTGCTGGGGATAAGGTTCAGTTAGTGGGATTTGGAACATTTGAAGTTAGAGATAGGGCTGCCCGTATCGGCAGAAACCCAAAAACTGGAGATGAAATCAAGATACCAGCAACAAAAGTACCTGCTTTCAAGCCTGGCAAGGCTTTAAAAGAAAGAGTAACAGGGTAACAAAGGATCAGGCACCAATGGTGCCTGATTTTTTTATATCACCTTTCCATACGAGGAGGAAGACAAAGTGAGATTGGATAAATTTTTAAAAGTATCAAGAATTATTAAAAGAAGGACGCTTGCTAAGGAGGTATGTGAGGCGGGAAAAATTCTTATTAATGGCAGACTTGCAAAAGCAGGTACTGAGGTTAAGCTACAGGATGAACTAAGCTTAGATTTCGGAACTAGAGTACTTAAGGTGAGAGTTTTAGATACACCAAAAACAGCTTCAACTGATGAAGCAAAGAAAATGTATGAGGAAATATAATTGTAGTTAAATAATTCCATAATAAAGTTTACCTCTTCCGATAATACTAATTTTAGGCATCTAAGCAAAATTTGTGTAGCTATCCTATTAAAAGATTATTTGGAGGAGGTTTTTAAGTGTCTAAGAGAAAACTATTAATATTGACTACCTTAGTTGTTTTTTTAATTACTGCTGTAGGATGTCCTGCACGTAAACCTGATGAAGGACCAAGCCCATTAAATCAGAGGTATCAAGAAGAACCGACTGTGAGTGTATATTTTGCTGATACTGGAGATGTGCAGGACATGAGATTAGAGGAATACCTTATGGGAGTTGTGGCTGCTGAAATGGATCCAGAATGGCCAAGTGAAGCTCTAGCTGCGCAGGCAATAGTTGCAAGAACTTTTACCTTGAAGAAAATGGAGGAAGGTGGAGTAGAAGAAAGGGGTACAGATGCTTCTACAGATATTGAAGAATTTCAGGCCTATGATGCTGATAAGATAAATGAAAATGTCAGGCAAGCTGTAGCAGCTACAAGAGGAGAGATTGCTTCCCATGAGGGGGAATTAATTAATGGGTGGTTTCACGCTGATGGTGGGGGATTAACAGCGGGAAGTGCAGCAGAAGGCCTTGCATTTACCGGAGAAGCACCCTACATTCATAGTGTAGAGGACCCAGGTTTTGAGATTACATTACCTGAGAACAAGTCATGGACAGCTAGCTTTCCAATTTCACAAGTTAGGCAAGCAGTCCAAGAGGTTACAGGCAGCGACCCGGGTGAAATAACTACAGTTGAAGTAGTAGAAGAGGGACCATCTGGTAGAGCTACTAAGGTAAACGTAGGAGAAGTTACTGTAAGTGGACCTGGATTGAGACTGGCTCTCGGAAGTACTGAGATGCGCTCTACCCTTTGGAATGAAATTACGATTCAAGGAGGAGAGTTAGTAGTATCTGGTCAAGGGTATGGACATGGTGTAGGCTTAAGCCAATGGGGTGCAAGGGCTATGGCTGAGCAGGGAGAAACTCCAGAGGACATTGTAATGTATTTTTTCAACAATGTTACAATTGAACATCTTTGGGACTAAAGTAGAGGGCAGGTATCATACCTGCCCTTTAAAAATTTGTGTGATAATGTTTTTTTTATTTGAGGTTATCATTGAATATAGTCCATCAGTTTCAATCCCACCAACTATACATTCCTCCCAAATATCATTGATAGTATTTTCCTCAGTTATTATTTGAGCAGCTATACCACAACTTGAACTTATTTCTCTTGGAACTGGGCGTAAAGTAAAAGTTATGTTGGTATTTGCAAACTTTTTTTCAAAATTTAAAGCGTGATGTGTTGAAGAAAAGGTGATTATATATAACATGGTGCCTCCTAGTGTAAGCAGTTTAATGAACTAAGTCTTCTATATATTAAAGTGTAGCTTGCGGGTAGTCAACTCTAAAAAACATCAATTATAGACTAATAAGATTTTGGGAGAATTCTGTTCTAAAATAAAAAAAGTTTTAATAACCATTAGTGAAAGGGGGAGTAGTATTATGGATTATACTAAAGGTCATATTTTAGAAGTTAAGGATAGAAAGACTGTTAAGATTACAGGAGTAAAGCATGTGGATAGCTATGATGACAAGGAAATAGTTTTGGAAACTTCCATGGGTGATTTAGTAATTAGGGGGAGTGACCTAAACATAAACAGCTTGAATTTAGAAGATGGAAGCTTACAGGTTATTGGATTAATAGAAAACTTTCTTTATACTGAGGAAGCCGGGGCAAGAAGAAAAAACTTTTTTAAACGAATACTAAAGTAAGCAAAATGGTGACATAAATGACTCCATTAGATCAACAAATAATTAGTTTTGTAGTAACTGTAGGATTAGGTCTAATTATGGGTGCCATCTTTGATTTTTACTATGTATTACGATGCTTTATAAAACCTAAAAAAGTATTTATCCATATTGGTGATCTTTTTATATGGCTTTTTATGATACTCCTGGTTTTTGCTGCCCTTATTTATACTAATTGGGGAGAGGTTAGGTTTTATGTGTTTTTGGGAATAGCCTTAGGAACCTTAGTTTACTACCTTATTTTTTCAAAATATCTAAAGGTTATATATAAATTTTTATTTAATATTTTATTAAAAATCTTACATATTTTAATGGGAATAATTTTACTTCCGTTTAAATTGTTTGCTAAATTATTTTTATATTTGGTTGGAGTGATAAGTATATTCCTAATGTGGATTACAAAACCTTTAAGGAGGCGACTTTCTAAAAGTAAGCTGGGTATAAAACTTAGAAACCTAAAAATTAGTGTTAAAAGGCGTATAAATAACCTGAAAAAAATTGACCCATTCAAAAGGATATGATAAATTATTAATGTAAGTGAATAAAAAGCTCATATCCTCGTTAGGTGAGGCTACTATATGAACATAGTCCACTGCCCGGAAATGTCGAGAGACGCCAACGGGTAGAACAAGCACTGCCGGATTAAGGCTTTGTTTAAGGTGGATGAGTTGAAACTCTACGTCATATAGTGTCAAAGCTCAATGAGTGGAGGAAGGTGTTTATATTTTTTGGTCAAAAGACCTTCCTTTTTTTGTAAAAGAAAGGTCTTTTTGTTGTGGAACTACCGTTATTAATAATTAAGAAAGGGGTGGTAAAAATCATGGATGATGGTACGGGTTTGTATAGACAATATCAAAATCTATATAAAACTATTATTATAATTAAAACTAAATCTATGGGTTTACCAACCCCTGAGGAGAAAATTTCTTCCTGAGGGGGTAATAAAGGAGGAAATTTTTATGGCTTCATATAATGGTACATTTGACTCAATAGTTCTTAATCTATCCCAAGGTAACACGGAAAAGCTCAGGGAAATTTTTGAGGAAATTCATCCCTACGATCAAGCACAAATTCTAATGCAATTATCTACAGAACACAGAAGGCTCTTGGCCCAACTGTTATCAGATGAAGAAATGGCAGAAATAATACAGGAGCTTGAGATAGAACAACAAAAGCTGATTATAGATGAACTTGGTGTAGAAAGATATTCTAAGATTATTGTTGAAATGCCGTCCGATGATGCAGCGGACTTGCTTGGTGATTTGGATGAAGAAAGATTAAATCAAGTCTTAGACTTAATGGATGATAAAGAAGAAGCAGATTTACGTGAACTAATGGAGCACCCGGAAAATACCGCCGGTGGTCTAATGAC
>SWCA01008697.1_pt1 | contig 11168 bp, 14 predicted proteins | sample 4692961 | NCBI WGS metagenome assembly SWCA01 (sample SAMN10267275, study PRJNA491770) | bioreactor metagenome | isolation source: DHS bioreactor inoculated with | place: Japan: off Shimokita Peninsula
ACCGTTGTGCTTCATTATGACCAACCAATAACCAATGATAAAATTTTTTAGAAAAATCAGACAAAACTTACTCTCTGAAGGTAAAACTGGAAAGTATTTAAAGTATGCGATTGGAGAAATTATTCTTGTCGTTATTGGAATATTGATTGCATTACAGATTAATAACTGGAACATAAGCAAAAGCAATTTAAAAGAATCTAATGAGTTTGTTGCACGACTAAAAGCAGAAGTAAAAAGTAATATAGGTTTTACACAAGAGGAAATTGAAAAAAAAGAAAACCAGAGGAGTAGTTCATTGGCTATTTTAAAAATGTTTGGAGAAGATATAACTAAACTTTCTTCCAAGACATTGGACAGCCTAATTAATATATCTATGGCAAATGGCAACATGGAGTTTAAAAACGGAACCTTAAATGAAGGACTGAATACTGGAAAAGTCGCACTCATTAAATCCGATTCCTTAAAGACACTTTTATACGGTTTGCCATCTTTAGTCGAAGAGGTTAGAAGTGGAGAAAAATACATGAACGAAGACCTTAATGAATATTTTTATCCGTTTATATATGAGCATATCAGCTTCAGACAGATGGACTATGAACACACTGCTCATGGAGAACTAATCGGACCTTCAAAATTTAGCAACCACAATAATTTAAATGTGCTGAATATTTTAAAGTTTGAGAGTTTAGTAGACAATATATTCTATAACTCTAATGTACAGATTGAAAACTACCAAAGACTTAAAACTGAATTAGAAAACCTCTATAAATTAATCGAGGAATATGACTAAAATAACGAAAGCACAACAATGTATAACCGCAATTACGGCGGATTCGACTACGTCCGAATCCACTCGGAATTGCTAACGTCAGTGCTAAACCGAAAAATTTGCGTACTTTAACCCGTAACTGACGGTTATACGAAACCGTTGTGCAAAATTTGAAATACTTTGAATAAAACTGAAATAATAGATACTCTCAAGAGGTCGGGTTACTTATTCGAATCTTCAATAGTTGAATTTTTAAACAAAAATGACTATTTCGTAGAATCGAGTGCAGTAATTATTGACCCTGTAACTGGAAAAAACAGAGATGTGGATATTATCGCTCAAAGAAACGATTTAAAAAAAGATTACGATAATAAAATAAGTACTCAAGTAACTTTTACTTTTGAATTGAAAAACAATCTTTACCCAGTTGTATTAATGTCAAAATTTCAATTCAATCCTAATAGTCCTGACGATTTGGTTAAAGAAATGGTGACCGCTAAAAAAGTAGAATATTATGACGGATTTGAAAATTATTATGAAAAATTGATTTACGACTCTGGAAATATCTTTTCACAATATTGCTCATTCAATAAAAAAAATAGAAATTCAGAATTAATGGCTTATCATCCAGATGAGCTTTATTCTGGAATAAGCAAAGTTGTTCAATATTGCGAGGAAACAAGCAGACAATGGATAGAGCGTTTCAAAGATTTAGAAGAAGATTTTGGAAGGCACGATGATTGGTTCAGACATTGGGTTTATTTACCAGTAATCCTACTTAAAAATGACCTTTATGAAATGGAAATAATTAATGAAGAGCCGAACTTAAAAAAAGTTGAGAAATCCCAATTGATTTTCAATTATCATCATAAAAACGAAAAATGTTCTTCCCTTGTTACTTTCGTGACGGAAAAAGGTCTTAAAAAATGGCTTAATGATATCAGAAAACTAGAACTGCAAGCAGAGAAAGACATTCTTAAAAGAATAAAAAACTTTGCACAACAACGGCTATAGTTCATTGCTTCTGACTTTCCTCTCGGAAAGTCCTCGCAAATTTGCTATCTTCGGTTTACGGTGGAAAATCCTCGCGGATTTTCACGCAACGAAACCATAGCCAAACCGTTGGCATTAATATAAAAACCGAACTAAATGGCAAGAGCAGGAAGACTTTTAAAAGTAGAATCAGAACTTGAATTTATTGACAGTTATGTCGAAAAGAATGATTTTGACGGAATTAATATGTTGACAAAATCTTACGGAATTGACTGTTTTGACTCTTATAAACGGACTTTTTTAATACTGGCTGCATCCAAAGGAAATGAATCAGTTTTAAATTACCTAATAGAAAAAGGAGCTGATATTGATTTTCAAGATAAAAACGGATATTGTGCTTTACATTTCGCTGCTCAAAACAAAGAAATCCGAATTACAGAAATCTTACTTAATAAAGGTGCAAATCCCAATTTAACGGACTTACACGGAAACGCACCTATTTGGACTGCGATTATGAATTCGAGAGAGGAATTTGACATAGTAAAAATGCTTTTGGAAAAAAATGCAGATATAGAAACTAAAAACAAACACGGAAAATCACCAAAAGAATTGTGGAATTTAAGATTCGGAAACGAAATTGAAAGTCTGACAAAATAAAATACTAATGCCAACACCGTGTAAAAATAATTGCTTGGTTCTTGCCTACTCGGAAAATCCTGCGGATTTTCCTCTGGTTCGTTCTATTTTTAGTAAGTTAGTTGCTTGCACACGCAACTATCCTTACACAAACACGTTGTAGGTAATTTACCAACCCAAGAAACTGAATGGAAAAAATTTATAATCTGAAACACACAAAAGAAAATTTTTACTACGCTTTATCTAGAATGCTCGAAAGAGCATCTTATTATGGTTTCAGAGCTTTAGTAATTCTATATATGACTGGAGAAATCCTGAAAATGGACAGAACTGAAGCATTAAGTATCTATGGCTGGTTTATAGGTTCAATGGTTTTTTCTCAAATAATCGGTGGACTTTTTGGGGATTTACTTATTGGAAATAAAAGGGCAATTATAATTGGTGGAATTATTCAAGCAATCGGAGCTTTTAGTTTGTGCATTCCTTCCTCAACTGGACTTTATTTAGGTTTGTTTCTTGTCGTTTTAGGTAGTGGATTTTTTACGCCAAATATCCTTTCGAATTTTGGAAAATCATATTTAAACAAAACTAAATTGTTGGATTCAGGATTTACAATCTTTTATCTCGCAATAAATTTAGGCTCATTTCTTGGAATTTCATTAATTGGCTATTCTGGTGAAAAATTTGGCTACAATATTGGGTTTGTAATATCTGGAATACTGATGTTACTGTCAATTGTTCCAATAATTATTTCAAAAGAGTTTAATCCACAAGAGTTTGAAAAAACCGAGACATTAATAAGTAAAAGAATTTTAAACATTCTAATTGCTTTTATTGTGGTTGGACTATTTTGGGGTATTTACGAAATATCAAATATTCGGATTTTTGACTTACAAATGCAATTCAGTGATATTTCAGCATGGAATATTTCAAAAAGTCTGTGGCAAACTATAGGTTCAATTTTCACTTTACCTATTTCATTAGTTGCAATTGTTCTTTGGACTTTTTTCTACAGTTCTCAATTTTTTAAATTAATGGTTGGATTTGTTTTTGGAGCAATATCACTTGGAATTTTATTTCTAATTCCAGAAATTCCAACAGAAAATCATACAATTACATATTTAATATCATTGCTTTTTCTCGGAATTTCAGAAATTCATATTGCACCAATAATTCATTCGATTTTGACAAAATATGCAAATCCAAAATATTTGGCAATTCTAATGAGTTTAGCATTTTTACCAACAAGATTAATTTCTTTAATTTTTGGTCTGTTTAACGACAAATTATACGACAATCCAATGTTAGGACTGAAAATTGGAATAATAGGAATGACAGTTGTTGGAATTGGACTGATTGGATATATAATAATTAATAAAAAAACTACCTACAACAATGGCTATAAGTAATTGCTTGTTCTCGCCTACTTCTGAAAATCCTCGCGGATTTTCAGTTTGGTGTATACTTGCAAAGTTAAGTGCTAACCCACGCAACTACTCATAGCCGAGACCGTTGGCAACAAGCTAAAAAAACGAACAGATGAAAATATCCAGAATTAAAATCGAAAATTTTAGGTCTATCAAATCGACCGAATTTGAAACGGATAACTTCAACATTGTCGTAGGTCAAAATAATTGCGGAAAAACAAACTTCTTTGAAGCAGTTGAATTTTTCTTTAACGGAGCAGGACGTGGCGGACTATCAAATGACCTAAAGCATAAACGTCAGTCTGACCTAGAAATATTAGTAGAAATTGAATTTTCAGGTGCTCAAGACGGAGCTGATAAAATGCAACACGAAGGGAATAAGACAAAAATTCAAAATGTCTTAGGAGAATCCGACTCGGTGACAATTTCTAGAAGTAGCTCAAATCCAAAAAAAAGAAATGTATTCGTAAATGGAGAAGAAGTAAATCCAGGAACAGGATTTGACGCTGCTTTAAATGATTTCTTGCCAAAGTTTGAATACATAAACACTAAACAATACTACGACTCTGTAGCTAAGTATAGTAAAACAACGCCCATTGGAATTATGCTTTCAGGTGTGTTGTCAGCGATATTAGAATCAAATCAGCAGTACCTTGACTTTCAAAACAGATTTAAAGAATTGTTCGAAGGTGATGATTCAGAAATCAAAACCCAATTTGATTTAGTTGGTGGCAAAGTAAAAGTCAATCTTGAAAAGCAATTTCCAGATACCACAAAAGTCAATTTTGAAGTAACACCACCTGTATTTGATGACTTACTCAAAAATTTTGAAACTACCGTTGATGACGGAATAGAAACAACGGCAGAAGAAAAGGGTGACGGAATGCAAAGAGCATTAATGCTTGCTATAATTCAAACATTCGCTGAATTTCGAAAGGAAAGTGCAGATGAAGGCAAATCATTTCTATTCTTCATTGATGAAGCGGAATTGCACTTACACCCTACTGCACAGCGAAACTTGAAAAACGTGTTGCACGAACTTTCAGAATCAACAGACCAAGTATTTATAAATACGCATTCTTCAGTATTTGTTGCTGACAACTTCCCAAATCAGAAAATTTTTAAAGCCGAAAAGAATGACGGTGAAACCGAAATAGAACCAACTGATGACTTAACCAAGCCATATATAGTATTCGAGTTACTTGGTGGAAGTCCATCTGATTTATTGCTGCCAAGAAATTTTATAATTGTAGAAGGACTAAGCGAATTTGAATTTTTGACAAGAGTCATTAGGAGATTCTATTCCGATAGACCAAGCATTCAAATTATCAAAGCTAACGGAGATATAGACCAAGCTGAGAGAACAATAAACGCCATTGAGAAGGCATTCACGCCATTAAATTTAAGTATATATAGAGACAAGCAAGTAATATTGATTGATGCACCAAGTGCTCAAACACAAGGTGGTGTAACAGACTTCTTACAGCGTAACCCTGCATTGACACAGAATAATCAGTTTTTTCAAATACCAAACAGAGACTTAGAACAATATTATCCTGACCAAGCTGATAAGACCTATGGTAATTGGAGAAAAACACAAGCAGAACTTGATGCTGTGAATGCGGCAGGTAAAAAGACTTTTACAGGACACAGAAAAAAACAACTTGCTAAGTATGTTGGAGAAAATATTAGTCAAGAACAATTTGAAAAAGATATGCCAATAATATTCGAAACCCTACAAAGGACTTGGGAATTAGCATATTAAAAAAGAAAAGCCAGTTGCCAACATTGGCTATACGTAATGCGAGCGAAAGTGCTGATATGAAACTAATTACATTAAATAAACTGACTGCTAAACGGAAAGTGAAGTGCCTTAAAATCCCGCACTACGCATAGCCGAGACCGTTGCCAGCAAGCTGAAAAAAACGCAAATGGATAGACTTTTAGACATTGGATTTAAAAATATCGGACATTGGAAATTTGATAGTGAAAAATTTGATTATGATATTAAAAATAATCTAACCGACCGAAATTTACTTTATTCATTTGTTTGTGAAAATCAAGTTTTTTATATAGGCAAAACGACTAACACACTTAAGAACCGACTGAATGGTTACAAAAATGCAAATTCAACTCAAAAAACAAACATAAGAGTAAAAAAAGAGATATTAAGTAAATTAAAAACGGGAAAAAGAGTTGAAATATTAATTTTACTTGACAAGGCTAATCTTCAATACTATAGTTACAAAATTAGTTTAGCTTCTGGACTCGAAGACATATTAATTGAACATATAAAACCAGAATGGAATTTTAGAGGTAAAACAAGAATTAAAGAAATAGCAATCACAAATGAAAATGAGAATATTATAATTGAAAGTTTTCCTAGTGTAGAGCAAGTTATAAAAACTGTAGAAATAACACTTGGTTCGGAATATTGGAACAAAGGATTTTTTAATTTTTCAAAGAAAGAACTGGAACTATTACCTACAGAATCTACAGATGTAATAATATTTCTTGGACAAAATGATGATTTTTATATTAATGGGTATTTTCATTTTCCTGATAAAAATAACCAACCTAGAGTAAGAGGAAATAAAGCTTTAAAGGAATGGTTTCAAGACAAATATAAACAAGGAGACAAAATGAAAGTTGATATTCTTAAACCAAATATATTTAGGATTAAATAATTAAGCCAGCTGGCAACACCGTATAAAATTAATTGCTAGTGCAAGCCTACTTACGAAAATCCTCGCGGATTTTCTATTCGGTTTATATTTGCTAAATTAGGTACTTAAACCACGCAACTAATCTTATACAAACACGTTGCAATCAATTAAAAAGAACATAGATAAGAGAATGGAAGAAAAGGATATAGATGATGTTTGCGAATATATATTAAAAAAACTCTCTGATAGAGATATTGGAGAAAGATGGAATCACTATCCTTATTTTGAAATGCCAAACGGAGAACTTATTTCAGACAACGGATTTGACCCTATGCTTGTGGTTTCTGAATTTGAAAAGTATGGACTTTCTAAACCTTTAGACATTGAGCGATGTGAACTGACTGAATTAGGTGTAGAAATCGGAAAAGGTATCGGATTTAAAAAACATAAAGCAAACGAAGAAAAAAAGAAATCTAAAAAAGAAACTATTGAGAAAAGAAAAAACGCAATGGTTAACCATAATTATTGGTACACGAGACCTAAAAACATTATTAGTGGAATAGTAATTCTGTTAACTTTTATTGGTTTGGGAACATATAAAGATATAATGGAATATCTAAAAAGTGATAAAGAAAATGAAGCAAACCAATCGCAAGAGTATAAGATAAAAGAAGAAAATATACCAAATGAATTAGAAAAGAAAAACACACAGGAATATAATAATAATATAACTGAATCCAAAACCGACTCAATAAAACAGAAACACGACTCAACATTAACCGATTAAAAAATAACTGCTTGCAACAACGTGTATAAAAAATGCTTTATCAATGTTTGCCCAAGCATAGTGCAACCTTACTTTATTTGTTCCCTTACGAAACTTATGGTATTGTGTATTCGCACTTTTCATACACAAAAACGTTGTGCGTAAGTTTGACACACATCGTATTTCAACAAAATTTAAACAAATAAACTATGGCAAATTATTATTGCGAGAATTGCGGAACTAAAAACTCAAGTGTTGCAGGTTTAACTTCGGGAAACTGTAAAAATCATCCGAATGGAACCTTTAAAGGAAAACACCAACTTTACGAAGGAATTGAAAAATCACAATATACTTGTAAACTTTGTGGAACAAAAAATTCGAGTATAGCAGGTTTGACTTCAGGAAATTGTAAAAACCATCCAAACGGAACTTTCAAAGGAAAACATCAACCAGCAAAATAAATGACTAGAATAAAATCCGCTGACTTTTTTCGTGTTTGGAAAAATAAAGTAACCGACAGAAAACAAGAAATGTTAAGTGTTTGGAGAAATAACAAACAACTGACTCTATTTGTAAAAGGCTCTGAAAATTCAATAATAGACCAAATAGCAAGTCATTTTGGACTTTTATCCTATCCGCAAGATTATTATTCGATAGACGCAATACTTTATGACAAGGAAGATTTAACACCAAAAATAAAAGAAAATACATTTTGGTTTAGAGACATTAAAGTGGCATTTGAACACGAAAACAACTTTAAAAGTGGACTTTATCAAGAAGTTTCGCATTTACTTTTAACAAACTGCGAATTAAAAGTTTTGGTTGCTTATCCAGATTACGAGCCAGACGATGAATTAAAATATTTGCACGAAATAATTAATGGAACAAGGCATTCTCAAGAAATATCCGAAAAAGAGAATTTTTTAATAATTTTCGGTTACGAGAACGGATTTGAATGGGAAGGCTATGTTTACAAAGAAAATAATTGGAAAAAACTAACCGAATAAAAACCTACGCACAACAATGGCTATAAGTAAATGCTTGTTCTCGCCTACTTCTGAAAATCCTCGCGGATTTTCAGTTTGGTGTGTACTTGCAAAGTTAATCACTAGTCCACGCAACTACTCATAGCCGAGACCGTTAGGCAAAATTAAAACGCAACCGATTACAATATTGAAAAGAAAAAATGGGAGAAAAAAATAGTTCACTGACAAGAGTTAAACCTTTATTCGATTTCATTGATTCTGATATTGACAAATTAAATCGGCTTCTTGAATTATTTCCAGAAACCATTAAAAAAATAAATCCAGATTCTCTAATTGAAATTCGTTATGGAGAAAACGAAAAAAAAATACCACCACCAAAATCGATTTTAATCTGGATGATTGAAAATATTGATACTTTAAATAACGTAAAGAATTATGGAGTAAAAAATATTAATTCCGAAACCTATAAAAAAAGAAGTGAGTTGTTTTCTGGCAATAGAAAGTTAATAAATGAAGCTATAAATACAATCAAATCGAAAACTAAACTTCCAGAAAAAGGATGGTATATTTTTGAAGGCAATACATTCCCCGATATTTTCATTGACACATCTGATTCAATATTTATTGGAGAAGCTAAACGGACTGAAAATGATATTACTACAAAAACAATATGGTTGAATAAGCGAGACCAATTAGTAAGACATATAGATTCTTTATTAGACCAACCAAAAAATATTTATTCATTTTATATTCTTGAAAAAGAGGAGTATTTAAAAGGAACTTATAAAAAAAGAATGGAATTGTATTCTAAAAAAGACTATTTCAAAGAAAACTTAAAACATAGAGATGACAAATCAATTGAAAGAGCTTTCAACTCGTTTATTGGTTTTGTGTTTTGGGAAGATATTTCAGATTATTTTGAAATTTCGTTTCCTGATAAAATAAATAACTTTGCCTAACAATGGCTATAAATAATTGCTTGGTCTGTCCTTACTCGGAAAATCCTTCGGATTTTCCTCTGGTTAGAGAACTTTTGCTAAATTAGTAACTAAACCACGCAACTACTCATAGCCAAGGCCGTTGCCCATAATACTGACCAAAAATCACGCTGAATATGGAACAGGAAAATTTAGATGACACAATTAACTGGCTTGATGGATACATAGACGCCATCACAGAAAATGATTTCGTCAAGAAAAAACAAATTGGAAAAATGATTAACCGAATTGCGAATGACTTAAATATTCAAGACCCATTTGCACCGGAAGAGATGGACGATTTACCTTTTTAAACAGCAATTATGGAATCAAGAGAGTTGCTGACCTACATTTTAGGATATTTAAATGGACTAAATACAATGTCCAAGATATCAAGCGATAAAGTTCGAAAAATAAAGGAACTTATTGAGAATTATCGGAGTCAAAAACATAACGAAATTGAAAACGATAATGAATATTACGATGATTATGACAACAGTGACAATGATACATATTCACTGTACAACAATCCGAATTATAATGATGAATTGGATTTAGACCAACAAGGTCCAGATTTCGATTTTTAAAAATTAAAAACAATGGAAAAAAATATAAGTTGTCCTCATTGCAAAAAGGACATTTCATTTAAGAAAGATAAAAAAGGACGATTAGTAGGAACAGTTGTTGGTGGAGGAATTGGTTATGGTTTAGCATCTGGACTTGGAATTGCTGGTGCTGTTTTAGGAGCATCTGTTGCTTTGCCAGCGACTTTAGTCGGAGTTGGACTTTTTGCCGTTTTAGGAAACAAATTCGGAAAGGATTTTGACAATAGCCAACTTAAATGTCCGAGTTGTAAAAAGAAATTAATACTCTAAAAAGTACTATGGGCAACAATGGCTATAATTCATTGCGGCTGAATTCCTAATCGGAATTCACCGCAATTTTGCTATCTTTCGGCTACGGCGGAAAGAATCCTGCGGATTTTTCCGCAACGAAATCATAGCCGAGACCGTTGGCAAACATATGATGAAACTAAATTCATATCTATTAATCGGACTACTGACTTTATTCATTTCTTGTAAAGAAAGAGAAAAAGTACAAATGAAAGTGACCGAAAAAAAGCCAATGACTGAATTGAAAGGAAAAACTAACAAAATAGGTGAACAAAAAAAAGTTACTGTCCAATATATCGAAAATGACAGCTTACTGGCTAAATTGATATCCGATTTAAACAGAATTGCCTTAAACCAAAAATTTACATCTCAAAAAACACCAATAAAAAACAGGCACGTAGATGATTTAACAGATACTATCATCACTTTGACTTACGACAATACAATACTTGAATTATATAAAGCGGAAAGTGAAAAGTGGATTTTCAATGCGAAAATTAAAAATGCAGAATTCAAGCTTCTAGATTCCATAAATGTATATAAATCAAAGAGCAGAATAGAAAATATTATTGGATCTGAATTAAAATCTGATTCGGTGAAAATTGGAAATTTAGAGCAAACTTCTGTTTTCATATTTAAATTTGAAAACGGAAAACTAAAAGTTATAGAATATCAAGGCTACGTGGATTAAAAATACGTTTGCCAACACCGTGTATAGCTCATTGCTACTGAATTCCTTATCGGAATTCATTGCAATTCACTAAATTTGGGCTATGCGGAAAAACCCACACGGATTTTACCGCAACGAGCCATACACAAAACCGTTACCTACAATATGAAAAAAACAATACTTATTATTCTGATTTTAGGAATTTCAAATTTTGTCTTCAGTCAATCGAGTGAAAAAAAAGTTGAGGAATTTTTTAAAGAAATACAATGTGAAAAACTTTTAGAACAAGGATTTAATGGAATTCAAAGCATAATAAACGAAAATAAAGAAAAGTTGTTTACTGAATATGAGCTTGATTTCAACAACAAAAATGATGTTAATGAAT
>SWCA01002236.1_pt1 | contig 11137 bp, 10 predicted proteins | sample 4692961 | NCBI WGS metagenome assembly SWCA01 (sample SAMN10267275, study PRJNA491770) | bioreactor metagenome | isolation source: DHS bioreactor inoculated with | place: Japan: off Shimokita Peninsula
GCGGTATAAGAGTACTTTGCAATTGTAAATTTTCAAGTTGGGTTAAACGCATCCAAAGTCTGTTCCGATGGGTCGGAAGGTGCCCCGGGTTGAAAGCTTACACCACCCTGCGTTTGGCGTCGTTCCGGCGCAGGCCGGAATCTGTTGGCGGGCGCTTGCCAAACCAAAGTATCAAAATTTGCCCCAGCCGACACAAACATAATTTTACGGGATTCAGCCTCGATCTCCACCCTTCCGGAGAGCCGGAGCGTTTGTGGGGCAAACGAGTTCGCGAGCAGGTGCTCACTGCACACCCAGGCATCATGCTGTCTCGCTTTTTTGTGAATTTGAAGCATGAATGTGCACGATCCCAAAACCCGAAGCTACAACATGAGCCGCATTAAAGGTAAGGACACCAAACCCGAAAAGTTGGTGCGAAAGGTTCTTGGGAATTATCCATAGAAGGCAAACCGTTTGCCATGAGATTTTAGTTTTTCAGGCGAAGGAAAAAAGCGTGTATCGTTCGGGAGGTAGATTTCTTTTTGATTGAACTGCTCAATCCCGGTGGCGGGTGAATGATCCTTTATTTTTGGGTTGATCATGACCCGGTATTCGGAGGAAATCGTCAACAAGCCCCGGTCAAAAGCGCGATGAAGGGTGGGCGCCAGGGCAATCCCATTAGGAATCGTATCATCAAACGACTCTGCAAACGGAACAATATGGCAAGCATCCACCATCGATACCTGGTTGGGCGTTTCGATCTTTAACCCACTGATCGCACAACGATTTTCATAGAACTGCAAAACAGCCTTTTTGAAAATATGACTTCTCACAATCACTTCTTCCTCTCGCTCAGCCGGGTTTAGCTGCTCAAACCGTTGAATAACCTTACGGGCATAATTCTCACTTGGGTCGTACAACATGTCGTTTCGGATATCGTCGGAGGCGGTTGGATAGTTTTCGGCTATTCGTTGAGCTGCGTTCGGGAAATACCTTTCCAGTAGAGCCTGCTTTATTTCTTGGCGTTGAACTGGATGGGATAAGGACTCAAACAACTCCCCTGACAATTGAGCGGCTTGTACCGTTTCCTGCAAAGCTTTAAAACTTTTGATGCTGTTGCTTTTGGTAACCGGAATGGTTTTTCCCGGCATGGTTTGTAATTGCCAGATGCCGGAAGGTTCGGAACCCAAATGAAAAAATGGCAATGAAAAGTTTGGAACATGGGGCGTATGCACCAACAATTTCCAATAATCGTGAAAGCTCGTTAACAGCTCTGGACAAATCGGAACCAAATTCTCAAAAAGATAACCCTTCTCAAATCCATCAATTACCGCCAGCAGCAATATTGGCTTATGGGGCGCTTTGCCGTAAGTTGTGATTCCCAAGCGGAGGGTTTTTAGCTGTTGAAGAAGGGAGGGCATCAATTATTCCGGTTTAGTTTGATTTAACGGATTCTTGTAACCTTGTAAAAATAGTAATGTATTCCTGATACTAAAGATATTATGTGGCCGGATATTTAGTTTTTTTTCTCATATTTGGTTATCAAAAAAACTACTAAATGAACCGAGCTTATTATTCCTCTTCCATTCGGGACTTTCTTGGCAATTCGATAAATGAAATTCTTGGTAAACTTGCAGATAGCAACAATGTATTTTCCCTTGAACACACTCAAAAAGAAGCATGGAAACAGCAGATAATTATTTTGAAAGAAGTTCTCCCGGGGGACTCAGGATCAATCTATTTCGAGTATGCTATACCAAGGATGGGAAAAAGAATTGATGTTTTACTGATTATTGACTCGGTCATTTTTATTTTGGAGTTTAAAGTAGGAGAAAAGGAATTTCATGGTTATCATATCGATCAAGTGTGGGATTATGCACTTGACTTGAAGAACTTTCATGAAACTAGTCATGGTAGAATAATTGCTCCAATACTCATCGCAACCAGTGCGAAATCTTCTGATGTTTCAATCTCTCTTTCTCCTGAAAACGATAAGGTTTTAACACCAATACGAAGTAACGCAGCTTCTCTTGGAGGTATAATCACAACAACGCTTGAATTCTTTAGCGATGAAGAATCCATTAACGTTGATAATTGGGAGAACGGCCGTTATTACCCGACTCCTACAATTATTGAAGCCGCTACAGCATTGTATAACAATCATTCAGTAACTGATATTTCCAGAAGTGACGCTAGCGCCATCAATTTAAGTCAAACGTCCAACGCGGTTTCCGAGATTATCCGACTATCAAAAGAAAGATCGGATAAGGCGATTTGTTTTGTGACCGGTGTGCCGGGAGCAGGGAAAACTCTCGTCGGATTGAATGTTGCCACTGCCCATTTTGATAAGGAAAGTGAATTGTATAGTGTTTTTCTATCGGGAAACGGACCTTTAGTAAAAATACTGCAGGAGGCTTTAGCAAGAGACAGAGTTCTAAGAGCAAATGAAAAAGGGGAAAAGTTGAAAAAAGGAGAGGCGAGAAGTGAAGTAAAAGCCTTTATTCAAAACGTTCACCATTTCCGAGACGAGAGTTTACAGGATATGGGAAAACCACCAATTGAACACGTCGCACTCTTTGATGAAGCACAGCGAGCATGGACATTGGAGCAAACATCTTCCTTTATGCGTCAGAAGAAGGGAAGGCCAAATTTTGCCATGTCGGAACCAGAGTTTCTTATTTCTTGCTTAGATCGGCATCCCGACTGGGCTGTTGTTGTTTGTTTAGTTGGAGGGGGACAAGAAATTAATACAGGAGAGGCTGGGATAACAGAATGGATAGAAGCGCTGGAACGTTCCTTCCCGCAGTGGAAAATATATATTTCAAATCGACTTTCCGATAGCGAATATAACGCTGACGAGATTTTAGAACGAGTAAAAGATCGACCTCATGTTGAATATTCTGAATCGTTACACCTGGCTGTTTCGATGCGTTCTTTCCGAGCGGAGAATGTTTCATTGTTGATCAAACAGATTTTAGACAACAATATTGACGAGGCTCAGCTCACACGTCAACAATTGAACTCAAAGTACCCAATAGTTATAACACGTGATCTTTCTAAAGCGAAGAAGTGGCTGAAGGAGAAAGCCAGAGGCAGCGAGCGATATGGTATTGTTGTTTCATCGCAAGCTCAACGCTTAAAGCCCTATGCAATCGATGTAAAATCACCCATTGATCCGGTACATTGGTTCTTGGATGGAAAAGAGGATGTTCGATCATCTTACTATTTGGAAGATGTTGCCACTGAATTTCATGTTCAAGGATTGGAATTGGATTGGGCTTGTGTTGCATGGGATGGCGACTTTAGGTATAGTCCAGCTAGTTGGGTTTATAAGTCATTTAAAGGCAGTAAATGGCAAAATATCAATAAACCAGATCGCAGATTATATTTGAAAAACGCCTACCGAGTTTTATTAACTCGTGCTCGCCAAGGAATGGTTATTGTCGTTCCTACAGGTGATCCAGATGACCCAACCAGATTGCCGGAATTTTATGATGACACTTTCAGTTATTTAAAATTGATTGGTTTTGATGTGATCGACTAATTGTGACTCATAGTCCGTTGACAATCCTTCGTTTGGTACATTTCTTTGTTTTTAAAAACAGCATGGCAAAGAATATCCGTTTTCACTACCTCTATCGCGACTCTGGAAACTATAAGAAATTTGGGCACAAGGATTTTTCCAATCCTGATAATTTATCGATCGATGCGGTCAAGCAGAGGTTGGAAAAGCATTTAATCGATGGGTTGTTCTTTTACCCCAAGAAAGTAGGAATTGAAAAGTTTCGCTTTCGCGGTATTGCGACGATTACTCGTGGTATGAGAAGGAGATGATTGAACTTGTCGTAAGCCGAAAGTGTAAAGAATCGATTGGCGATTTTTTAAACCTTTTGAAAAGCTCCGGCCATGGGTGCGTCGATTTGTAATCAGCGATTCTTTTATGCGCCGTCGCCAGCGATTTTAGTTGAAGCAAGGCTGTTATCGGCTGTTTACTATTGTCCGGGTTTTTGGTTGAATGGATTGAATCGATCGTCCTCCCATTTTGCAGGATTGGTCCGCCAGCTGGCGGATAATCTAAAATTCGTTGGAACGATTCATCGTTGCGGATGATGTGGTGATGGAACCGGGATTGCCATGCAAACCCCGGATGGATTATACGGGCACCAATAGTGACGGTCCGTTTGTATTGATTGATGATCACCCCCAACGTTGCCGGTTTCCATTTTTCCGATGCGGCGGCGGTCGGGGCGGAACGCATGGGTAGATCCATTTGTTTGGGGGATGTGGATGACGCAGCCGTAGAGACGCCCAAATTGGGCGTCTCTACCACCAACCCATCGCCAAAGTCAATGCCATTATCAATACCGTTGGTGGCATTAACACGGGCATTTTTAGGATTGCGTGTTTGATCGTTTGCCGGTTTATTGAAAATTAACGGGCCGTGTACATGTTGTAAATTTTAATTGAAAAGTGTAAATCCTGCATTAATAAGGCCCGAATTGCAAATTCGGTCCAGCCGCCTCGCCAAGCTTGTGGAAATCAGAAAGAGTAGGTGTTACTTTTTTTCCTGCGTTCAATTTCTGCGGCACTATCCACAAAGTACTCATATTTCCTTTTATCTTCTTTCACATGGTCATCCATCGTATCAATTACATCACTAATCAGTTTTGACAGATTATAAATCGTATTTCTTTTCTTAATATTTTTCTTTAATAATGAAGAAATAAAACCCAGAAGGAGTGCAATTGCTAATAAAATATACCCAACAAAATTGTCTTGAAACTTACCTTGCATGGAAAGGGATCCTCCGTTTTCTCCCCCAAGTCCTAATGTTTCTTCTGGAAATAAGAATAAGACGCCAAGTCCCAATATGCTTGCTGCAAGCAGTAAAAATATAATTATCAAAAGGTTAGACGATGCATTTTTGGTAAATTTAATGGTCGCATTTTCTTTTATCTCATGAAATGCTTTCTTATAACCCCTTACTTTTGCTTCAACAAGCTGTATTTTGTACAACTTATATTGCCTAATTTCTTCTTCTATTCTTCGTGCATAATCATTTTCCATATTTCTTCCATTTAATTATTTGAGTTAGGTGTATATGCCAGTTAAATCACGAATTCAATGTCTACAATATTCCATGAGCAATTATTTTGTCTTTATAATTCCATTGCACGGCGCTTTTCTGTTATGTCTTTACAAACGACTACCAGCTTACCCTGCGTCACCGCTGCGCTTAGACGAGGGGTCCATCTGTTGGGCGATCCATTTTTTTGACGATTTCCCGCAGCAAGTCGTTATGCTCTTGCTTGAGCCGTATAAATTTTGTAACCCAAGTGTAAATCAGGTAAAGAACTCCAGCGAAAATTGCCAGGTAAACAAAGCCGATCATAATCGGAAGAATAAATAGTGCACTACTCATCTTTTTAAGTTTTTATTTTATGGATTAATTTATAATGAATCGAGTGTATTTATTTGCTTGTTGTGTCCTTCAGTTTTTCAAGGGTATTGAAATACCGAGCGCAAATGCTCCGACCATCTGTTCAACAGCTGGTTGAAAGTAATAGTTAAAACTTAAATCAACATCGTTATTACGCCCCAGTTCCAGTCCCAAAGAGAAAGGAATATGGAAAATAAGTCCGCTCTTGTTGATATTGGTATAAGCCGTAAGCGTTTCGAATTTTCCGATTGACCCGCCGATCCCGCTTTCAACGTATGGAGCAATCCAACGAATCGGTACCCTCACTCTTGCTTTTCCACCGATCAGCATGGCTTTCGATTCGGCCATTTCATCCGTTAGGTTGTCATCCAGGTCTTTTCCATTCGACTTTGTAAAAATGAAACCGGCGTATGGCCGAAGTTCAAACCACGAAGTGACAGCCATGACGTATTCACCCTGTAGCAAAATCCCGTCATCGCCAATATCAGAATCACTATTGTACGGCATGCTCAACCCATACCCAATTTGAGCATTAATCGCCTTATTCTTTATAAACTGTGCTTTTGCCACATTGGAAGCAAAAATAAAAAGGAGCACGATCAGTATCTTTCTCATCTCAGTTAAGGTTTTTTAGATCTGTACTTGGTCAATTTTTATTGGTTTATACTGTTATTGTTTGTTTTCTAAGTGTTTTTTATCAGGATTGTAAATCCTGGGTTAATCAGGCCCGAATGGCTAATCCGGTCCGGCCGCTTCGTCGAGCTTTTGTAGTTCCGAAAGAGCTGTAAGTTCAACTGAGGTATTGAACTTACTTACTAATGGCCTTAATGATCCTTTCTTCTTTTATTAATACATCCTTCATGAGGAGTTGATATGGAAATAGTTTATGCTTCGAATTTTTAAAACCATCTAAGATATTGACCAGTGATGCTGCTGTTATCAGAGATAGATTAACCTCAAACTGTAAATCACAATCATTAATAAAGTCATCGCTAAAATCAGGTGCTATAAGAAGTGATTTCACCACATTATAACCTGAAGCAGTTGCCACGTCGACATACGATTTTATTTGTCTGGAAACTGAACTAAACTTGTTGTATCCACTCTCCTTTACTGTTTTACATTCAACTACAATAATATCGTTGTTTCCTAAATTCAGTACAATATCAATTTGGTTTTTCGCGGTGCACAATTTCTTTTTTAAGTCATCATCAACGTTCAATCCCAACTTCTCAAAGATAGTTTTCGTGATTTCCTCAAATTTTAACCCCAATTCACTTTCCTTAATCACGATACCATTTTCCCTTAAAACTGCCAGATTCCGGAAACCAATTGCTTCATAGTTTTCAATCATCATGTTTTCAGCATCGGTATAAGCATCTAGGATATTTATAATCAAATCACCGCGAGACTTCAATCCTTGGGTGGCAATGAAAGTCTTCAGTTCGTTAACCGGAAGAATATCAAGGATATCTCTTGGTTTAATATTATACTCCAAGAGTGTGCTACTATTCAAAACAATATCATCCGACATTTCAAATTCAGTAATCACCAATTTTTTAAACGATGGCAATGAAGCATCTAAGTCAATCAATAATTTTTCATATCCGTCCACTGAGATCCCAACTTTGTCATCCTTTTCAAGTTCATCGAAGTAGGATATGATGTTCTGGATTTTCTCTTCAATCGTCACACCTTTCAATGGTGCACTCACTTTTAAGCCCTTTTCCCAAATCTCGTTGATAAATTTCTTTTTATCCGTGAGATTAGTGCCGTCCTTATGGATCTCATTTTTAAGTAGATTGGTAAAAGAAATTCCTTCTCTGATGATCTGTTTTATTTTTGCATCGTAGTCAATCTCTTTAGTATCAATATTATGCTTGCGACAAATCATATTGATTTGTGGTTCTTTGAATGTCTTTAGAATCCGGCGGTAATATTTATCAGCGATTTCCTTTTTCCTTATTCTCCGGAGAACCCTAACTACCTCGTCTGCAACATAAATCATGTTGCATTTCTTTGAATAAAAAACAACTCCTATATTCTTGAGAAAAGTAACTACATTATCAATGGGGATCTTTTTAGGAGGAATTATCAGGTAATTGATCAGCTTGATTTCTTCTTGCGATAATTCCAGCTGCTGGGTCAGGGTGACCAAGATTGATAATTCATCATTGGTGATTTTTGCATCCCGGTTATTCTCAACGTCATTCATGTAAGCGGTTTCAACACATGCCTTGTAAATAAGATAGTCTCTTTTTCTTTCGGCTTCAATTTCTGAACTATCTGATGCTAGAAGAACACCCAGATTTTGAGCTTTCTTCTTTATGATATTTAACTCTTTTTCATAAAGACCCGCAAACCAATCTTGTCTTGAAATATTGTTTCCATCCTTAATAAGAATATCGATCAAAATGTCTAACTGTGACGTGGTATTGATAAATTCTGCTTTTACAGTTTCCGCAAATTCGTTTTCTATTAAGTTGAATACTTTGGCGATATTGATACTATCGGCACTTTTTAAGTCATAGCTGATGTTCGAAAGAATCTTGTCAATGTCCTTACTGTTTTTAGGACTGCCTGACTTAATATTATCAATAATTTTCAGAAATGAATTCTTCTCCAGTGAATTAACGTTCTCCAGAATTTTTTCAAGTTTCATGGTTTTCTAGTTTTTTTAGTATTTCGGTCATCTTTGAATCAAGATTGTCTATTTTCCTCTCTATGTCATTATTATTGTCACTAACCATAGAATCGACAAAAATCGAATTTACGAGCGATAGGCCAATAACGCCACCAGTCATCACAACAAAAATGAAATAGAGATAGGTAAAGAATGATGCTGATTTTGAATATCCACCGGTAAGGTGTTCCGGTATCTCAAACCATCCTTCGATCGTGAAAATCTTAAATGTTGAATAAAATGAAATCATAGGATTCGCGAAGTATTCTTTCCCGCTATTCTGAAAAAGGTAAAAGGAAAGTATTCCGATGATAAAGATGTAAATGATAAAACCAAAAAGCACGAATACCGATGCTTTTAATGCTCTTTGTACTCCGGATACTAATTCCTCAACATTGGGAATGAACTTAAAGAATCGAAAGGCTTTAAATACTCTTAATATCCTAAACACAAGGAGAAAACTAACATCTAACATATCAATTCGCAACAGAAATGCAGCCAAAGCCGGAATGGATAACAAGACTAATATAAAATCGAGCTTGTTCCAGTTAGAACTAAAATATTTCTTAAATCCATATTCATTGATCTTTATCGCCAATTCTAAAATGAAGAGTAATGTTATGAAGTGGTCAATCGCTGACAAAAATAATTCCATGTCGTATGAAGTGGTATACCCTCCTACAAAAAGGACCGCAGCATTTAACAGGATAAGGAGTAGAATGAATCGATCATTTAGGAATAAACTTCTTTTCACTATTCTCGAGGTTTTATGAGCCTTGCAACCCCTGATTTTGGGGCTATACTCATCGACTGAGTATAATCATTTTTTACAAGCCACAAGTTATGTAATTATCTATAATCATTCCCCAATCGAGCATAATTTAGTTTCATTCAAAATAAGAAGCAAGCAAGTAATCAGTGTTCAGCATCAAGTTTTCAGTTTATCCAGTATCGGGCATCACATCGCTGGCAGATCCTGAATCAAGTTCAGGATGACTCGTTGAGCCGGCCACAATAAGTTTCAAATTCCAAGAGTCCAAACACTGGCGAAATGACAATTAAATGACTACCAATATCCAATATCCAATATCCAAGTGAAAAAAAATAAGGTGTTTTTAGTCCTTGTGATCATATCAAGCGGATTTACAAGACAAAGCTTGTTATTTCGTTGCTCCAGAATCGCGAAGGTTCTGCACCTCCGCCGGCTACTCTAAAAGCATATTCTTTACCACTTGTAAGCCCCTGAACCAGGAGCTTGCGCTTAGTGGAAGTAGATTTTATCCAGCCGTTTCCGTTTTCACTGGCTACCTCGCGATACTCAAATTCTTTGAAGGTGGCGTGGGGCACAGCATTGCAACTGAGCTCCACACTCCCTTTGTTAGAACCTGGCTTAACGACCAGGTTAGTTGGTTTACTTAACGGTCCAAAGGGTTCGGGTTTTTTGGATAAATCGAAACCGCTGCTTAGCATCCGGGCTTCATCGCCCTGACTGACCTGCGACACATAGTCGGCCAGCTGCCGGAGCAGGTCTTCCAGTGCAATTCGCAGGTGATTCTTCCTGACTGTATCTTCTCTGCTCCCGTCTTGAACATTGTCGAGGGCATTCATATACGCGTCGGTCGCTTCTTGCACCGCCTCAAGCGTAGGCTCAGGCGTTGGAAACGTAGCATTACCAGTCATCTTTTCGATGATGTGGTTTCCTTTCACATTCAATTCCAGATCAGTGTATTTATTGGAAGTGAAATTTATAGAAATTTTAGCGATAGGCATAATTTCAAGTTTTAGTGATAAAATCAGCCGCGCTAAAAACACCTTCACATATCCGGTTACTGTTTCAACAATACTCTTGTGCCATTGGGAAAAACGAACTCCAGTAAAGCTTCCTGATCTGAGGATATAGTTCACGGATTGCCCAAAACGCAAATTTTCCCCGGATGCTGAACCTCAATAGTGTTTTGTACGAAAAACGGGATAAATTCTTTCGGACGGTTCTTTTTGCTGTGTTTTTTTAACCAATAGTAGAAAGTAGAAGGATGGATTCCTTCATTGGAACAGAAATCCCGTCCATTAAGGCCTGATTCTTTTTGTCGCGACAACAGTTCCTCAAAAAATGCTTCGTTTATCATTGCTATTCTTTTTCCCCAAAGCTAGGAGCTCGAAGCCATCCCAGCAAGATGTACCAGGCCGATTGCTTACGCCGCAGCCGAAAGAAAACTTCGATATTCCGGTTCTTCGCAATCAGAACATAACACCTTGCCTGACAATATGTAGGGTCTGCTGATTTTCTACGCACCTCACGAGTTGGCTATTGGAACCAGCAAAAGGTTTTTATCAAATGATTCTAATCTCGGCAGGTTTTTGAGGCCGCTTTTAGTTTTTTAAGTAAGAGCGTAAAAGAACCTTTCCATTTTTTTCCACTTGCTGCAATTTGGTCAGGTTCATGACAAAAAGTATCGTATTGACCCATGATTCGGACGTTTCTGGAAGTCTGTCCATGATGTTGTTGAGCCCGTATCCTCGTTTGCCTTGCCCAAACTTGCCTTCTGCGTGGTTTCGTTTGGCTGCTTCTATTTTGTCACGGTATTTCTGACTGGCAGTTTGGCTGTCATTTTTCGGTGGCCTTCCCAGGGGCTTACCATAGATCTTAATCCCTTTTTCTTTCAGGTATTTGCGGTTTCCCCCTTGTCAGGAAAATCTGGTCTCCAAGCAGTACCCTGGGGTAGCAGCCATCGGTTTGTTTAAATTTTTCTACCTGCATTTTTAAATCGTAAGCAATCGGCCTGGTACATCTTGCTGGGAACGCTTCGGGCTCCTAGCTTTGGGGGAAAAGAATAGCAATGATAAACGAAGCTTTTTTTGAGGAACTGTTGTCGAGGTAGAAAGAATTAGCCCTTAATATACGGGATTGCTGTTCCAATGAAGGAATCCATCCTTCTACTTTCTACTATTGGTTTAAAAAAAAACAGGAAAAATGAAAACAAATAGAATCATTAGTGTCCACTAAACTTTAGAATTTATTTTTGTAATATTCTGAA
>SWCA01001701.1_pt1 | contig 11119 bp, 8 predicted proteins | sample 4692961 | NCBI WGS metagenome assembly SWCA01 (sample SAMN10267275, study PRJNA491770) | bioreactor metagenome | isolation source: DHS bioreactor inoculated with | place: Japan: off Shimokita Peninsula
AATATTAAAAAGAGCATATACCTAGGTATATGCTCTTTTTAATATTTATTCTATTCCTACAGAATCAAATGCATTTGCTACTGCACTAGACTCCATACTATCTGCTCCATAAAAATCTTCTGCCGATTGAATAAGTGCCAATCTTGCATCATGGAAATCAGATGTAGATGTCAAATAATTTGTTAAAGCTTTATAGTATATTTTCCCTGCTTTTTCAGTTCCTATACTGCTCATAACAAGATATGCTGCTTTATTTGGTATTCCAGAGTTTGTATGTACTCCACCCCAATCTCCATCTTGTGTATTCGGTAAGTTTTCATATTCATTCATATGAGATGGTTGTTTACTATATGCTTTATTACTTCCTGGATTTTCAAGATCTCTTAAAGCATCTCCTGGTTGACTTGGTGTCCATACATCTTCTCCACATAACCAATCTGCTTTATCTGGCTGATATTGAAACTCTACTAGCGTACCAAATACATCAGAGAAAGACTCATTTAAAGCACCTGATTGATTTTCATAAACAAGATTTGCTTCTTTTTCTGTTACGCCATGGGTCATTTCATGAGCAACTACATCTAATGCGCCAGATAAAGGTGCACTAGTTTGTCCATCTCCATCTCCATAAGTCATTTGATTGTTAAACCAAAAAGCATTTACATAATTTTTCCCATAATGAACAGAAGACTTAATATCCATTCCTCTATCATCTATACTATCTCTTCCAAAATTATTTTTGTAGTAATCGTATACATATCCTGCATATTTATGGGCATCTACAGCTGACTTGAATTTTTCTTCTGTTAGTTTATTATTTGTATCATATAATAAATCTCCAGGTAAGTAGTATTTTAATAACCAATCAGCTTGAGGTATTTTACTTGCATCATAGGTTTCTATCTTTGTTCCATTTCTAGTATCATCTGTCATATAATACTTCCCATTTTTATAATCTAAATTTATTTGTTTTGTATCCCCTAGTACCCCTGTTCCTGTTCCCGTAGCAGCAGCATTCGCTATTCTATTATATTTTTTAACTATTTCTCCAGATGTAGCATTAACGAAAATAGACCAATCTGCTGGTTCTGGCTCCAATCCACCAACTTTTACTTCATATACTGGCACATAATCATTATCTAATTCATAAAGATATTTTTTTACTTCTGGTTCACCGATTGGTTTCTCTATACCTACTTCTGATTTTGCAATTTGAACAGCATATTCTTCTCCAATATCTGCTGCTCTTTTCATTCTACGTGGCATTTTCTGTGTTAGTTCATTATCAATTTTTCCATTTACTGCATATATTATTCCTTCTTTATTGAAATGGATAATATATTCTTTTCCAAATAAAGGAGTATCTTTATACATTTGTTGTACCTTAATATGGGTATATCCTAATTCATCTGTTTTTGTACTTATTTCTTGTAAGTCCATATTTGGATTCTCTATTCCAAACATATCTTTATTTTCTTCAAAGAATTCTATAACACCACTTATATCTTTACCCTTTTTATTAGATAGTTCTCCTTTTAAAAATCCTAATTCATTCTTTTTATCAAATTTTTCTATTTTCTTTTCTTCTTTTACTTGTTGTTTTTCTTCTATTTTCTTGTCTTCCTGCGTTTGCTTATCTTCTTCTTTTACTTCTTCCTTTTGTATTTCCTGGTCTTCTTCTATCTTCGCTTCTTCTCCTTGTATCTGGTCTTCTGGTTTTTGATTGTTTTCTTCTTTTACTTCCTCTCCTGGTAATTGTTTTTCTTCTGGTGTTTCTTGTTCATACTGTGTATGAATTTGCGGATTTCCCTCTACTACTATTTTGCTGCTATTCATTTCTTCTGCGTTAACCATTGGAGACAATAATAAAGACCCAGTTAAAACTGTAGAAAGCGCTATAGAGCCCCATCTTTTTTTCATACTATTTCCCTCCCATATTATTTATTTGGTTGACTTAATCATATATAAAAGAGCAAATTAATTCAAATTCTCTTATAGTTATGTAAACTCCTTTTTATGCAACGAATAAAGCTTTTTATACATATAAAAATCCTCATATAATCATTTTGCTGAAAATATTTAATTTTCTAATTTTTATTTAAGTATTTTTTTATCCTTCCTTCAAAAAAATAAGCTATTATGGGAATCCCATAATAGCTTATTTTTTGCTCATACGACTTCTTTTTTTATTAAATATAATTTATTTAAAAATTGAATTTCATTTTTTTTGCTTAATAAAGCTTCTATTTCTTTATTGTCAAATTCGATTTTAAAAGAGGTTTTTGTATGAGGCATGATTCTTATCACCTTATTAATATTGACTATATAAGACTTATGTGTCCTAAAAAAATTAGGAGAAAGCCTTTTCTCTATATCATAAAATGACTCATAAAATTCTATTTCTATTTCTTTTGTGTATATCTTAGTTAACCTTCCGTTTTTCTCAAACATAATAATATCTTCTAAGTCTACAATATACGTATCTCTTTCTTTTTTAAATATAAATTTTTCTTTATTTTTTAAAGTTTTATTTAAATTATGGTGTGCTATATTTTTTATATTTATATCCTCTATTACTTTATGTACAGTTTGTAAAAGCCTTTTTTCATTAAATGGTTTTAATATGTAATCAAAAGAATAAATATCAAAAGCTTCTAAAGCATATTCTTTAAATGCAGTAACAAATATAATATATGCTTGGGGATTTATATGAAATATCTCCTTTGCAGCTTCTAATCCACTTTTACAAGGCATATCTATATCCATTAAAATGATATCAAAATCATCTTTTCTTATATTTTTTATTGCTTGCATTCCATCTTCTGCACTTTTAATATATTCAATTTCTTTTATTTTACTGATTACTTTCATAACATGCTGTCTTATTATTTTATCATCATCACATATAAGTACTTTAATTCCCATAATGTTATCCCCCCGTTGTGTTTTCTCATAGAATAAAACCTGTACTATATAGCACAGGTTTTATTTATTTTTTTAGTTTTTTAGGTACTTTAGGCTGATATGTAAAATTTCCACAAGCAGCACTTGAAAAAGTCGTAGCAGCAGTAAAAATCAAGGAAGATATAATTGTTAGTATTTTAAATTTTATTTTATTCAATTTAAACTCCTCCTTTCCATTGAATTTACAATATCATCTATTTTATTTATAAATAGATATCCTTTTGGCGTTAAAAATATCATTTGTAAAAGAACCCCTACCCAACATGATAAAATTAAAGCATTAGATATTTTAAAGTAAGGCAACATGACACTCAAAAATACATATGTTATCAGACTCAAGGATGTTCTTTTTTTAAATACTCTTTTTTCTTCATTACTTTCTATTGGTCTATTTGGTGTATCTGAAGGCACAAAACAAATTATGACATATACACTAAATATAATAATAGCTATGATAAAAAGAACAAGTATCCTTAGATTTGTATTTGCTTCCCATAATTGAATCCCTTTAGATGCAATAGAAAACATACTTACAGAGAATATCATACATGATATATAAGTACTAAAATGCGCTCCTCCAGAAGATTTTCTGAATAATACAAAAGAAAAGCACATGGATAAAGCATATTTTAGCGTTCCTAAAAACATAGATATTATAATGATCATTATTACTTCAAAAACAGTTCCTAGAAACATAATTAATCCATACTCCATTATTTCTCGGTCTTCTTCTAGCATATTTAAATTTTCTTTTAAGTAATATGAAAATTTTCTAGATATACTCTCCATTACATTCCCTCCTTAATATTTAGGAATAATAATTGTAAATTCAGTTACATCTTCATTACTTTCTACAAATATACTTGACTTATATTTTTTTAAGATTTGTCTTACTATATAAAGACCATATCCTCTATTATTATCTTTTTTTGTGGTAAATCCTTCTTCAAAAACTCTATCTATATCTTCTATTTTATTTCCATTATTTTTTATTTTGAATACATAACATAAATTATCTCCTGAAAAAGCTATTTCAACACATTTATCATTTTTGATGCATTCATCTAATGCATCAAAAGCATTATCTATAATATTTGATACTATGCTACAAATCTCAAAAGGTGGTATTTTTAGATCTTCGATATTATCTTTTACAGTAGTATAAAAACTTACTTTTTTATTTATAGCTTGCTCTTGCTTTAATTTTATAATTGCATTTAAAAATATATTTCCGGTTTCTACTAAATTTCCTTCTTGTTTTATGCATTCCGTCAGATTATCTATATATTCTTTTGCCTCAGTATAATTATTCATTCCTAAAAGAGAATATATAATCTGGATGTGTCTTAAATAATCATGTCTTTGTTTTCTTAAAATACTAATATTATTTTTCATGTCATTTAAGTGTCTTTCAACAAGAATGTTTTCATATTCTTGCTTTATATTTTTTTCATTTAACTTTGATAAAATAATAATAATAATCATAAGTAATATAAAGTATACGCTAAAAGTAACAATAATAAGTTTTTTCTCTAAGTTCCAACTCTCATTTCTGGATATATAAGTATAATAATTGAATAACATCATGAGTACTACAATCATGGAGAATATAATCATTACAACTAAATTATTTTTTTTAAATTTATTCAATGATTCTTTAAGATTTATTGTTAAATCATACAAAAGAATATTTTTTTTACATACAATCCATCCAATTATAATTAGGAAAATTATAGATGGACTAAAAAGAATCATTCTTCTAGTCTCATTTTGCATCATGTTTGCAATATTAACGCCTACAGACGAAATAATTATCCAATTTATATACTGAGAAAAAAAAGATATAGCAAATCCCAATGACACTGCAATTACAGCATGTTTTATATTAATTTTCACAAAAAACACAAGTATAGCCACAAGTATACACATAACAGCTACTGTATGTATTCCAAAAGGCATTGATACATAATTAAATACGAAATATACTAAAACTCCTTCTACACAAGCCATTATTCCTAATTTTTTTAGTTCTACTTTGTATCCAATTAGCGTAAGCCCTATTAAAAAAGTAAAAAAAGCTTCTGGTATACTTCCAAATAAGATGGTTACCCAAGAAATATTCGTCAATTTTATCACCACTGTAATTTTTCTGAATTGTATATAAATTATACCATATAAAAAAAACTTTCGATATATACTTTATCCTTTTTCACACTTTTATTACTTATAATTCCATTTTAATGACATAAAAAAATCCTTTTTGATTAATTAAAAAGGATTTTTTTTATGTTTACATGTTCATTACTTTATTTTTATCTTCCTCTAGTACATTTTCAATAAATGTTTCTATTGAAATAGAACCTATTTCTCCTTTATCCCTAGAACGAACAGATACTTGTTTATTTTCCACCTCTTTTTCTCCTACAATTAACATATATGGTACTTTTTCAAGCTGTGCTTCTCTTATTTTATATCCAATTTTTTCTGCTCTGTCATCTAATTCTACTCTGATTCCCTTTTCAAATAATTTGGCTTTTATTTCACTTGCATATTCCATAAATTTATCAGAAATAGGAAGTATTTTTACTTGTACTGGTGCAATCCATACCGGGAATTTACCTGCAAAGTGCTCTATTAAAATACCAATAAATCTTTCTATACTTCCAAATGCAACTCTATGAATCATGATTGGTCTATGCTTTTCTCCATCTTTTCCTACATAAGTTAAATCAAATCTTTGTGGAAGTTGCATATCAAGCTGTATTGTACCACACTGCCATGTTCTTCCTATGCAGTCTTGTAAATGGAAATCTATTTTCGGTCCGTAGAATGCTCCATCTCCTTCATTCAATTTATACTCCACACCAAGTTCTTCTAAAGCTTCTCTTAAGCCATTTTCTGCTACTTCCCATTCTTCATCTGTTCCCATAGAATCTTCTGGTCTTGTAGATAATTCTAGATGATATTTAAATCCAAATGTTTTATAAATTGTATCAATTAATCTTGCTACTCCTTTTATTTCATCTTTTATTTGTTCCGGAAGCATAAATATATGGGCATCATCTTGTGTGAATGCTCTTACTCTCATCAAACCATGTAAGGCTCCTGAAAGCTCATGTCTGTGTACTCTTCCTATTTCTCCAACTCTCATTGGAAAGTCTCTATAAGAGTGCATTTGTGTTTTATAAACAAGCATTCCACCTGGGCAGTTCATTGGTTTTATTGCATAATCTTCTTCATCAATTTGTACTGTGTACATATTTTCTTTGTAATGATACCAGTGCCCTGAAGTTTCCCATAATCCTTTATTTAATATAATAGGTGTTTCTACTTCCACATAACCATCTTTTCTATGAATGTCTCTCCAAAATTCTAAAAGTTTATTTTTAAGTTCCATTCCCTTCGGTAAAAATAATGGAAAACCTGGTCCTTCTTCTGGTAATACAAATAATCCTAATTCTTTTCCTAATTTTCTATGGTCTCTTTTCTTTGCTTCTTCTAACATATTTAAATAGTCTTCTAACTCTTTTGCTTTTTCAAAAGAAATTCCATATATTCTTTGAAGCATTTTGTTTTTCTCATCTCCACGCCAGTAAGCACCTGCTACACTTAAAAGTTTAAATGCTTTTACTTTTTTAGTAGACGGTAAATGTGGTCCTCTACAAAGATCTACAAAATCTCCTTGCTTATAGAAGGATAATTTTTCTCCTTCTGGTAAATCTTCTATTAATTCTACTTTGTAATCTTCTTTCTTTTCTTTCATTAATTTTATTGCTTCTTCTCTAGAGATTTCAAATCCTTCTATTTCTAAATCTTCTTTTACAATCTTTTTCATCACTCCTTCAATTTTCTCTAAATCTTCAGGAGTGAATCTATGCTCTACATCTATATCATAATAAAATCCATTATCAATAGCTGGCCCTATAGCAAGTTTTGCCTCTGGATATAATCTTTTAATGGCTTGTGCTAATATATGAGCGCTTGTATGTCTAAATACTTCTTTTCCCTGTGCATCTTCAAATTTTAGTAAGCTAATATTTGCATCCTCTTCTACTTTATAGCCCAGTCCTACAACTTGGTCATTTACCATTCCAGCAACAATGTTTCTTGCTAATCCTTCACTAATAGACTTTGCAATATCTAATACACTGATCCCTTTGTCAAATTCTTTTACAGATCCGTCTTTTAAAGTAACTTTTATTTTTTCCATATCATTTAACCTCCTTCATTTTTTATATCAACTAAAACCTTGTATTATTATTTGAAAAATAAAAAACCCGTCCCAAAATATGGGACGAGCTATTATCTCGCGGTTCCACCCAAGTTGGCATAAAGCCCTCTTAGAGACGATAAGGTAGTCAACCGAAATCTTTTCACCTATTGGCTACTGGATTCAGCTCCAAGGTAGTTTTCAGCTCTCCATATTTGGAAATGCTCTCAGCCGGTGACATCTCCTCTCTTAAAACTGGGTTTAACTTACTCTTCCTTTTCATAGCATTTTATAAGATTGTTTCATTTTATTGAATTATATATTTATTATCTATTTTTGTCAATATTTTTTCATAAATGTTTTCTACAGGTAATTCACAATAATCCCTTGAGCTAATCCTATAATAATCCCTAATACTAATCCTAATACTTCTATATGCTTTAATTCTTTTTTTGCTATATTAATAATAATTTCTTCTAGTTTTTCTAAATCAAATTGATTGATCTTATCTTCTACCATTTCTCCTATTTTTATTCTTGTACTTGCTTTATGAAGAACATATTCACTTAAATTCGTGATCACATTTCCTAGTTCTTCTTCTACTACCTTATCTACATAATCTTTTATCATTCCTTTAAAAGTAGACGGAATAAATGGAGGTAGCTTTTCCTCTATGATTTGATCTATTTTTATTTTTATTCCTTTAATAAGATTGTTTTTATCTTCTTCTTTTATCATTTTGTCTAATATCTCTTCTATAGATATCAATTCTTTTTCTACCACTTCTCCTATAGAACGAGCCACTTCTTTTCTTCGTTTTGGTATTAGTCCAACTACTTCTACATTAAGTAAAGGAATTTTTATAGGGTGGATGGGTCTAAATATGAGCTTAATGGCAAGAATATTGGTAACCCATCCTATAATTCCTCCTATTAATCCTAAAAATAATATCTTTATCATTGCTTCCTCCTTAGTAATATTCTATATTTACTACTTTTCCTAGATCTTCTAATTTTTCTTTTAATGTTTTTACAATTTCAAGCTTAGAAGATAAATCCTTAGGGAAATCTATTTCTTTATGCGCAGGATTAATTCTTCTTCCAACCAAAAAATTCACATGGGTAGCTTCATCTAATAATATTTTAAGCATCCTATAAACTCCATTTTTAGAGGGTTTGTTTTTAAATAGATCGTCAATAGTATATTTACTGGTTTTATATTGGTCTAAAATTTCTAATGCCTTTTTTAAGGTTAACACACCTTCCGTAACTAAATCAATATGCTTGATATGTCCAATAGGAGGTATATCAGAATTAATATTTTCCATGTCAATTTCTACTTCTTGCTCTAACTCTCTTGCTACTATTTTTGCAGCAGTTCCACCACATACTATTTTTTTTCCGTCACTATGCATTAATTTTTTTACAACAATTTTATCCTCTTCTTCTTTCAAAGGAGGTCCTGTGAATATGGTTACATGTTTTGCATTTGTTAATTTCAGGGCTATTACAGTGGTATCATCTCCAGGCATTTCTTGATACAAATGGTCACAGGTGGATACAATTTTTTTTGCTATGCTAAAGGCACCTATATCTTCTGGAAGCTTTTTTATATAATTTGATATATTTTCTATATTCCATCCTAGATTTAAAATAGTTCCTATTCCAGCATTTACAACACCATCACTTATAGATATTAATGTATCTTCCTCTATTAGATTAAATTTAATTTCTTTCACTTTCTTACTCGATATAATTACTTCACTTTCTTCTATAGGAATAACCTGCCCATTTCTTTTTAATAATACTGGCGGATTATCAAATCTAGCCATATATACTTCTCCACTTCCTAATATATATATAATGGTAAAAGTGGAGTAAGCAAGCTCTCTAACTTTGCATATAGGAAGGGTATTGATAATGGTATTCACTACTTCTTCTATATTTAATCCATTTTTTATCATGGTTATGGCTATTTTTGAAGTAAGCGTAGCTAATATATTGGCTTTTACTCCGGACCCTAATCCATCAGACAAAACAGCAATAACACCATCTTGAAATCTTTCTATCTCTACATGGTCTCCACATAATTCCTCTCCATATTTATTTAAATTGGCATAACCTATATCGATAAAATATCTTTTAATCCTCCTCATCTCCTTTCATAGCAAGCTCTTTTAATCTGGTTAATATGACTTTTGTTTCTGCCGTAGTTTCTCCCATTAAGGAAGCTATTTCCTGAGCAACTCTCATTTGCTTTTCGATTACCCTTTGTGCCGTATTAATTGTATTGATCTTCACTTCTTTAAATTTTTCCTTTTGGTTTTCTTCACTAGTTATATCACTATATATTCCTATCAGTGCATTATGTTCTTTCAGGTTTATAATGTTTCCTATAAGTTCTTTATTGCACTCTTTCCAGCTCATTCTTTTAGATAAAACATCTCTTCTATTATATAATGCATTGATAAAATAATTTATATCTATATAATCTCCTATATACGATCCGATTAATTCTTTTCTGTCTTTATTGATTACTTCTGTCATAGAACGATTTATATCTATTATTTTAAAATCTTCTCCTACGATGACAATATAGTTAGGCGTAATCTCAAATATAACCCCACTTAAAGCTTCTAGTCTATCCTTCATGTATGGCATACACATATCTGGCTCTGCAAGTCCTCTATATACAGCAATTGCCTTTTCTCTACAAGTATCATATCCACAAGCTCCACAATTGAGCTCATCTTTAACCGTTTTTTTCCCAATAGAAATTAAAATATCTCTTATCTCCCATTCCTCAGGTTTTTTTAATTTTAATTCTTCTTTTTTAAATTCTTTACTTAAATCAATACTTTCATAAGTATTTTTTAATTCTTTTAGAAAAGACTCATTTAAATCTCTTCCTCTTGTATAATCTTTCACCTTCTTTTGTCTATAATGGATCCCTTTTTTATTTTTAAATCCTATTCCTCCTACACAAGATCCTCTACACGCATTCAATTCTATAAATACATTTTTCAATTCTCCTTTTTCAATGCTCTCTATCAAATTAGTTGTGTTATATAATCCAGAAACCTTCATCGTATCTATTTCTGTTGAATTTATGTTTAATCCTTCTTCTATTGGAAACAAGCATATATCTCCTAAAGGAGGATTATCAAAATCACTTTCTTCTAAAGTACTCATATTTATTTTATTTTTTTCTATCCAATTCAATACTTCTTCAAAGGTCAAAACCTTATCTATAATCCCTCTATTGTTTACTTCTAATGCCTCGTATTTTTTCGATATACAAGGACCAATAAACACAACCTTTGTATCTTGTCCGTATTTTTCTTTTAAATATTTCCCATGAGCAATCATAGGAGATTCCACAGGTATTAGATATTTGCTCATTTCTCCATGATATTTTGTTATAAAGTAATTAATGGTAGGGCAACATGTAGAAATATATATTTCCTGCTTGTTTTCATTTATATATTTTTTATATTCCTCTGTTATCATCTTCGCTCCAACAATGGTTTCTTCTACTTTATAGAATCCTATTTTTTTAAGAGCACTTAAAAACAATCCATAATCCAATTCATTTAAATCTCCTACAAAAGATGGTGCTATGGAGGCAACCACTTTATATCCTAACTTTATATATTCTTTTACTTCTCCTAAGTCTGATTTTATTTTTTTTGCATCTTGTGGACATCGCTTAAAGCAATTGCCGCATCCTATGCATAAGTCTTCTACAATATAGGCTTGGTCTTTCTCCATTTTTATTGCTTTAACTGGACAGTATCTTATGCATTTATAGCAATGCTTGCAATTTACATTAGAAAAATTTAATATGTTTTTCATCTTCTCATCTCCAGCATTCAAATTATGAAACTAGCTTTCTACTATAGTTTATATATGTCGTAGACTTATGTCAATTTGTGCAAAAAAAAAA
>SWCA01008525.1_pt3 | contig 11115 bp, 9 predicted proteins | sample 4692961 | NCBI WGS metagenome assembly SWCA01 (sample SAMN10267275, study PRJNA491770) | bioreactor metagenome | isolation source: DHS bioreactor inoculated with | place: Japan: off Shimokita Peninsula
GTAATTGCAAACGCTTTCAGCAGCAGAATTTACGGAAGTGATTATTCCAATATTAATGGAGGTTTGGGAGTTTTTGCAACTTATATGGTGCATAATTACAGCTTGTTAATATCAACCGATTATATCAAATCCTTTGGGTATTCTTATGTAGAAGAATAGTTTAAATGATTTCTGAAATAATAAAGAATTTAAAGATGAAAGAGGTCAAAAATTTTTTAAATGACCACTTCCTTGTAACTTTATAAAACAACTAAATTCTTTTCAAATCTCTCATCAATTCTTCAAACTGGTCGAAATAAAGAGCTTGTTCTTTATCGCTTAGAGCTTTTTCCGGTTCCGGATGAAATTCAACCATTATACCATGAGAACCAACTGCCTTTGCTGCTTTTGCAAGCGGAATTACTTTATCTCTCTGCCCAACTGCATGAGATGGATCAACAATTATTGGCAAATGTGTAAGTTCCTTTAAAACTGGAATTGCACTTAAATCTAACGTGTTTCTTGTTGCGGTTTCAAAAGTTCTAATTCCTCTTTCACAAAGAATTACTTGTCGGTTTCCTTGGGCTAAAATATATTCAGCAGCATTTAACAATTCATCAATTGAAGCCATCAAACCACGCTTTAACATAATTGGGCGATGAGTTTTTCCAACTTCTTTAAGAAGTGAAAAATTCTGCATATTTCTTGCGCCTATTTGAAGTATGTCTGAAAACTTAGCAACTTCCGTAACTTGATCACCCGATAAAACTTCAGTAATTATAGGCAGATCAAAACTTTTGCCGGCTTCATAAAGCAAATTTAAGCCTTCAAATCCTAAGCCTTGAAAACTATATGGAGAAGTACGGGGTTTGAAACATCCGCCACGGAGAATATGACCGCCGAATTCTTTAGTCTCTGCGGCACATTTCATAATTTGTTCTTCGGATTCAACAGAGCAAGGTCCAGCCATTACAATGAAATTATCACCGCCAATTTCTACATCTTTAATTCTAATAATTGTATCGTCTGATTTGTACTCTCTGCTTGCCAATTTATAACTTTTTGGTGCAAAATCTTTTTTCTTCTCCGGTTGTTTTTCTATTGTCTCTTCATTCGGTTCATCAATAGAAATTGTGTTATCAAGTTTTGCTCTAGTAATATCTTGAGATGGATAACTTCCTAATATTTTCATAAATCTTGTATGCTGACCCAATTCATCAATAAGCTCTTTAATTTTTGGATCAAGCATATTTCCTTCAAAATCCAGATAAAACATTTCTTCCCATGGATTTCCAATTATTGGGCGCGATTCAAGTTTTGTCATATTAATTTCATTTCTTCTAAAAACAGAAAGTGCATCAACAAGCGAACCTGGTTTATGAGCTGTAGCCATTACCAAAGAAGTTTTGCAAGGAATTCTAATATCAACATCATTAGCTTTTCTAGATGCAATTAAAAATCTTGTGTAATTTTCACTTTGGTTTGCAATGTCTCTTCTTATGACTTTTACATTAAATAAGTTTGCAGCTTCTTCGCTTGCTATTGCTGCAAATTCCGGATTTTTTTCTTCAAGAATTTTTTGAACAGACATGGCAGTATCATGAAAATATTCAATTTTAGCATTAGGAAGTTTTGCAAAGAACTTACTGCACTGAGCAGCAGCTTGGTAATGAGCATAAATTACTTTTATTTTTTCTATTGGAATATCATCAATTGCCGCAAGGCAATGTTTTACTTGAAATATTTCTTCGCCAATAATTGATAATGTGGTGTGCAAAAGTTGGTCATAAACTTCATTAATTCCACCTGAAGTTGTATTTTCGATTGGTAGCATTGCGTATTCCGCTTCACCGTTTTCCACAGTTCTAACTACTTCTTCAAATGTTGTGTTACTTATAAATTGAATGTTGTTTTCATTATCAACAAAAAATTTCCTAGCTGCAAGAGAACTATAAGAACCTTCAATACCTTGAATTGAAACTCTGGTTAATTTTTCATCATCTGAAATTCTATGAAGGACTCCATGCTGAATTCTGATTGAATCCTCAATGATTGCTTGATAAATTTTGGTTACATAATGAGAATCCAAGCCAAAACTTTTACCCACCAAAACTAATCGTTTAAGAAGTTCATCTTCCCTTTTAAAATCTCTTATAGGCTTTGAGGTTACATCTTTTGCTTTAATAACTTCTTTGCTCAGGTCTCTTCTTTCTGCTAAGAGCTTTAAAAGATCAGAATCCAGTAAATTAATTTGTTCGCGAATTTTATCTAAGTTTTCCATTTTGTACTATTTTTAATTTGACAGGCAAATCTAAAGAAAAATAAGACTATTTGTAATTATAAAACTTATTTCAATACCTAATAAATTGATAAAACTGAATATTTTCTCATAAATAAAAATAAAAGTGCGACTTATGCGTCTCACTTAATAACTTCGCAATTCTAAAAAGTTAGATTTTAGGGCTTTATACTGGTTTTATCTTCGGTATTTATTTTGATATACTGATTAAAACATTTTAGGATAAATGTTGCTAATTAGATTATAATATCCTATTTTATTTGTTGAAGAAAAAATTTGTAAAAACCTAGGAGGCTGATATGTTAAAAAAAGTTCTAACAATGGCAGTGTTATTTGTTGTGTTTAGCTTTACAACAATAGCTCAAGATTTTGGATACATTGGTGCTGAAAAATGCGGAATGTGTCATAAATCCGATAAGCAAGGGGAGCAGTTAAAAATTTGGCAAGGTTCAAAACATGCAAATGCATTTAAAACTCTTCAAACTGAAAAAGCAAAAGAAATTGCCAAGGGATTGGGAATTGAAGATGCTTCAAAATCTGAAAAGTGTTTAGTATGCCATGCTTCCGGTTACAATGTAGAAGCAAAGTTATTGGATAAGAAATTTAGTGTTGAAGATGGTGTTCAATGCGAAACATGTCATGGTCCTGGTTCTGAATATAAATCAATGAAAATAATGAAAGATCAAGCTGAATCAGTTAAAAATGGTTTGGTGGTTTGGGCAAATGCAGCAGAAATTGAAAAAATGTGTGTTACTTGCCATAATGAGAAAAGTCCAACTTACAAACCTTTTGATTTTGCAAAAAAATATGAAGCAATTAAACATAACATACCAGAAAAAAAATAATCTCGGTTAAAAAATGCGCATTTTAAAAATAATACTATTTGTTTCTATTCTTCCGTTAATGGTTTCAGCACAAAATATTAACGGAAGATTTTCTGCTTCTCTTTACTCTTTTGAAAGAGCGACTAGTGCAACAACTTCTAACACTTTTATCAGAAATTATGAATCTCTTTATCTTAATGTAAATCAAAATAAATTTGCTTTGCGTACAAGATTGGGATTCGAATCTAATATCAGTGATGCATTAGATAATGATCCTAGATTAAGAGTTTATAATCTTTATTTAGAAGCAAGAGATATTTTAGATGTTGCCACTGTAAAATTAGGAAGACAACCTTTTTACAACACGGTTGCCGGTGGTGTTTATGATGGAGTAAATCTTAAACTTAAACACAGCAATTACTCTTTAAGTGGATTTTACGGCGGAAACATGCCGGCTTATCAAAAGTTTGAATTTACTGACGATTGGAAAAGTGATTATGTTTTAGGCGCTCAATTTAGCGCATATCCAATTGAAAATTTAAATGTAAAAGTAAATTACATTGACAAAAACTTTAAAGCTCTTGAATATACTGCAACAAGATTGGATGCAAATTATAATCCAATTCAAGTCTTAATCCAGCAAGAATCAAATCAATACAAATTTGTCGGTGGTGAAGTTTCTTATAATATGCAAAATGTTTTTAATGTTTATACTCGTTATGAACATGACCTGAACTTCATGACAACATCAAAATTTGAAATCTTAGGAAGATACGACCAAATTGAAAATGTTGGTGTTAGCCTTTATTATAATTATAGAGAACCCAGAATTAGATATAATTCAATATTCTCTGTCTTTAATTATGGAAACACACAAGAAGTTGAAGCCGGTTTAGACTACAGATTTGATAATGTAACTACAGTATTTGGCAAATTTGCAAATGTTCAATATGAAGATGAAAGTTCGCAAAGAGCTACTTTAGGATTCAATTTTAAATTTGGAAGTATAAGCTATAGAAAGACTTTTGGATATGCGGGTGAACTTGATGCTATTTCAGTTTACTTGGCAAAATCATTCGGTAAAGGTTTTATTACTCCTTCAATTGGATTATCTAACACGAATTATAAATTATCTGCGGATTCTGAAAGAAACAGCTTAATGGCAGTTTTGGCAGGAGTTAATTTACGTCCGTGGACTAGTTTTTCATTCGATCTTCAAGGTCAATACATGAATAACAAAATTTATAAGAACGATATGAGATTGTTATTCAAAATTAACCATTGGTTTAATTCTAACTTAAATCTATTATAACTATGAAATCAAAACACATTTATCTAATAATTGCGATACTTTCTTTGGTGTTTCTCTCACTTACAGCTTTTACATCTAAAGTTGCGGTTGAACCGGAGAAAAGTAACAAATCTATAATTAAATTTTCTCATTCGCTTCACGCAGAAGTAACTGATTGTGCATCATGTCACTCATCGGTTTCTGATGCAAAAACACTTGACGCAAGACTAATTCCCGGAAAGGAAGATTGTGCTGCTTGTCATGATGTTGAAGATGATGAAAATTGCAATATGTGCCACTATGAAGATGTTTATGAACCTTTAGTTCAAAAACAAGCTGATTTGTTTTTTGATCATTCGTTTCATGTTGGTGATCAAGAAATGGAATGTACAACTTGTCATAAAGGATTAGCTGAAGTTGATTATGGATTTGAATCAACAGGAACAAATCCTCCTATGGAAACTTGTTTTACTTGCCACAATGAATCTGCAGCAGCTACATATGAATGCGAAGCTTGTCATACATCCACAGCAAATTTAATTCCTGAATCACATCAAACAGTTTCATTTTCAAAATCTCATAAATTTGATGCTATGGATGCTGATGAAAACTGCGTAATGTGTCATACAAATGATTTCTGCGAAAGCTGTCACGTTGGAACTACTATGTTGACTGAAGGAAATACTGCAACAGATTTTTATGTTCCATATTCACCTCATCGATATACTGACAATGCTAAGCAACAACAATTAACAAGAGTTCATGATTTAAACTATAGATTTACTCATGGAATTGAAGCTAAATCTAAAACTATGGAATGTTCTACATGTCACCAGACTGAAACATTCTGCGCTGAATGCCATAATGGTGCAAATGAAGATTTTGCACAAAGTGGAATTGTTCCTACTTCTCACACAATGCCGAATTTTGTTATGATTGGTGTTGGTTCCGGTGGTGGTGCGCACGCAGATTTAGCTAAAAGGGATATAGAAAGATGCGCTAGTTGCCATGATACTTTTGGCGGAGATCCAACATGTATGTTGTGTCATACTGATAATGACGGTATTAAAGGAACAAATCCAAAAACTCATGATATTAATTTTATGCAGAATGAAAATGGTGACTGGCATGAATCTGATGGTGCGGTATGTTACAACTGTCATACTTCTGCAAGTGCTACAACCGGAATTGCTGGTGTTGGTTTCTGCGGATATTGCCATGGTGCAGCAAATTAAGTAATTATAATTACAGGTTTATAAAATGAAAAATACATTATTGTTAATATTTATAACTGTTCTCTCATTTATGCTATTCTTTGCATGCAGTGATGTAAAAGAAAATATTCCGGTTGTGGAATCTAATGGAGTTCATGCTGATGGAATAAAGAGTCCAAATTCTCCTAATTTTCATGGAAAATTGATTCAGCAAAATAATTGGGATCTAAAAGAATGTCAGCAATGTCATGCAGCAAATTATTCCGGTGGAACTGCAGGTGCAAGTTGTTTAACTTGTCATTCTCAATCCAGTGGACCCGAAGCATGTAATACTTGTCATGGAGATTTTTCTAATCCCGACAAAATTGCTCCTCCTTCTGACTTAGTAGGAAATACTTCTACAACAGCTAAAGGTGTAGGAGCTCATGATGTGCATTTATATACAAATAGCATAGCTCAAGTTATTGGATGTTTCGAATGTCATCAATCAACTAATGTTGCCGGAGAGCCTTTTGTTTCAGCACATATTGATGGTTTGCCTGCAGAAATGGATTTTGGAAGTTTTGCAAATTTAAATGGAAACGCACAGTATGATTTTGAGGGATTAAAATGTAATAATACTTATTGCCATGGAAATTTCGTCTTCAAGAAATCCGAATCAACTAATACTTTTGCTTACACGGATTCCGTTATGGTGGGTAATAATTTCTCTCCAATTTGGAATAAAGTTGATGGAACTCAAGCAGCTTGTGGCACTTGTCATGGTCAATATGACGATTCCAATAATCTATTAAGCGTTGCACCGGTTGGTCATTCACCATTCCCATTAAATTCTTGCTCAGGATGCCATCCTGGTGTTGTTGATTCTGATGGTAATATAATTGATAAATTGAAGCATATTAATGGTGTAGGAAACGTTTTCGGAAATTAATATTTTTTAAAGTATATGGTTTTACGATAAGCCTGGTCTTTTTAAGATTGGGCTTTTTTATTATAGTTAGATAAGATAAATTAACCATGCATGAAGTAAAACTCATAAAGAGTTAATCATTTAATTCTCTTTTAAGGTTTAATTGCAAATTAGAATAATTGAATAATATTTTCTCTAAAATTAATTTTATTTATTTCCAAGATTGAATATCATACAAAAAATATAAAAAACTTATCTCTCTAAGTTTATTTACAAAAGTGTAATATTCCGATTTTCAAAGACATTCATTCCATCTTTTCATAATTTTACATGTAACAAATAAAACAATTAATGAACTCAAAAGAAAAAATTGAAGATCATATTCTAGATTCGATCGGTGAAGGTGTTTTTACAGTTGATAAAACTTTCAGAATCAATTTCTTTAATAAAGCAGCCGAAAAAATTACCGGATTCAAAAAAGAAGAAGTCATTGGAAAATTCTGTAAACATGTTTTTCAATCAGATCTTTGTTTTTTAGATTGTCCAATTTCAATTGTTTTAAGAAACAATAAAAATATTTATGATTTTGAAGCGAAAATAGTGTCGAAAGATGGTGAAAGAAAACCAATTCGCTTAAATTCCGCTGTTCTTTTTAATGAAGAAAATGACCCGACAGGTGGTGTGATTTCTTTCCGTGACCAATCAGAAGTTGAAGCATTTCGTAAAAGTTTTGAAGATGAAACCAACTTTTATGGGATTATTGGTCATAGCAAAGGAATGCGCGAAATTTTTGAGTTAATTAAAGAAATATCAGAATCTGATGCCCCGGTTTTAATTCATGGTGAATCCGGAACAGGAAAAGAGCTTATAGCTAATGCAATTCAAAGATCGTCACCAAGAAAATCAAAGGAATTTGTAAAAGTAAATTGCGCAGTTTTCCCGGACAATTTATTGGGAAGTGAATTGTTTGGACATGTTAAGGGTGCTTTTACTGATGCTCATAAAGACAGAATTGGCAGATTTGAACTTTCAGATCAAGGAACTCTTTTTTTGGATGAAATTGCAGAAATGCCAATACAAATGCAGTCAAAATTATTAAGGATATTGCAAGAAGGAACCTTTGAGAGAATTGGTGAATCAATTACAAGAAGTGCAGATGTTAGAGTTATATCTGCAACAAATATCAATATTGAACAAGCCTTAAAAAAAGGTTTATTAAGGGAAGATTTATTTTACCGTTTGAGCGTAATTCCTATTAAAGTTCCCCCCTTAAGAGAAAGGACAGAAGATATAATCCCTTTATTAAATCATTTTATGAACAAATTTGCAATTATTTACAAGAAAGATGTAAAAGAATTTGATGATTCGGCAATTGAGTTATTGATGAATTATAATTGGCCCGGTAATGTAAGAGAATTAGAAAATACAGTTGAATATGCTTTTGTAAGAACCAATACTAATACTATTCAATCTTCGAAATTGCCTTCAGCAGTGCGCAATTTTTCATCAATTGGAATTGTGAAGAGTATTGATGATTGTATTGATAAAAGTTGTGAACGAACTGAACTTCTTAAAATTCTCACTAAACATAAGTGGAATAAATCGCAAACAGCAAAAGAGTTAAAAGTTGGCAGAACAACATTGTGGCGCAAAATGAAACGTTTAGGACTTATAGAAGATTAAATGTTTCACTTGAAACAGTATGTTTCACAATTTCATAACCTATTAATTTACAACAAGTTAAGTGCGTTGACCAATTAAAACTGTTTCGCTTGAAACAAAGCGTTTCATTTTGAAGCGTTGAAACAAGCTTTTTTCGCAACATTTTGTGGCATTTTATTTGAGATAAAAGTATCTGTTAATACTTGTTATGTCTTAAATAGGAAGCACAATGAAAAATCTAATTCTCTATCTATTTGTATTTATTTTAGCGGCTTTAGTATTTGCTTGTCAAGAAGAAAAAACAAATGTAAACCAGCCAATTGATGATGAAGTTGCATCAAAATCGGTTGCTTCTTGCGAAGGATGCCACACTAATTACGAACACTTAAAAACAGTTTACACTCCCGATCCACCAGCAGAAGGCGGTGCAGGTTGCGGCGGTGATACTCCTCATATTGAACCTTACGATAGAGTTTATCTTGGCGGGGAAGGATATGAAGCTTTCAAAAATGATATTCACGGCACTTTAAATTGCACTGATTGTCATAATGGTGTAGATAATACATCAGATAAGGCAAATGCTCACTCCGGAACTTTTATCTCAAAACCATCTCAAAAAGCAGATGAAAAATGTTCATCATGCCATGCTGATATTGTGGAAAGAAGTAAATTCAATATTCATCAAGGATGGGGACAAAAAAGCATGGTTGCTTTAAGAGCCGGTAAAGATAATGTTCCAGAAGGTTTTGATCAATTAAGTGATATGATGAAAGAAGGATATGATCATAATTGTGCAAAATGTCATGCATCTTGTGGTGATTGTCACGTAAATAGACCAAATGCAGGTGGCGGCGGTTTATATAAAGGACATAGTTTTATAAAAACTCCTGATATGCAAGATCATTGCACTACTTGTCATGTAAGCCGCGGTGGACATGCTTACTATGGAGTCGCTCCAGGCACAGTACCGGATGTTCACTTATCAGAAGGAAGATTTCAATGTATAGATTGTCATACAAAAAATGAAATTCATGGCGATGGAAATCTTTACGATCAAAGATATAAATACCCTGAATTGCCGAAATGTGAAAATTGTCATTCTGGTTTAGAAAATGCAAACTTGTTTCACACTATGCACTTAGACACTTTTAACTGTCAAGCATGCCATTCACAAGATTATAATAATTGCGGAAGCTGTCATATTGGAGGCGAAGGTGCAAGAATTGCTTCATATCAAGGATTTAAGATAGGAATGAATCCAATACCAGAAACAAAAACAAAATATAAATACGCTTTACTAAGACAGTCACTTTCCGCACCAGATAGTTGGAAAAATTATGGTTTAGATATTCTTCCAAACCTTGCTGTTAGGCCGACATATAAATATACAACTCCACATAACATAATTAGAATTACACCAAGAACCGGAACTAAGGATGAAAATGGAGAATGGAAAGTAAACGCAAATTGCACAGAAGGTTGTCACATTTCTAAAAATAGTGATGGCACTTTCAACAATAAAGAATTATTCCTTTTTGAAGAGGATCTCGATGATTGGGAAAAAGCTGCTGATCAAGGAATAATTGTAAATGGAAAACTTCCTAACGGATGGGAATAAGTCAATTTTTTAATTCAAAATAAATGAAATAGGAGTAACCAATGAAAACCAAAAATCTTTTATACTTATTAACTCTAGTGGCATTTTTATTCTTTAGCACTGCATGCAGCAAAGATGATGAAAGTAATCCAATTGAGCCTACACCATCAGTTAATGAAGCTGAGGTCTTAGTTCAATATTTAGAACAATCAGGCGATTTTATAAATACAGCTGCTCCTGCAATGATTAAAGCTACTGATGTTTATAACAATATATTAACTGGTAGCAGTCAGTATGTTATTGATATTCGTTCTTCTGCAGATTTTGCAGCCGGACATATTGAAGGCGCTGTAAATGTTACAACAGCAGATCTATTAAATCATTATAAAACAAAAAACTTAAGTGCTTATGGAAAAGTTGTAATTGCATGTTATTCAGGTCAAACCGCTGGATGGGCAACTTCTGCCTTGAGATTATTAGGATACTCAAATGTGTTTGATTTAAAATGGGGAATGAGCAGTTGGAATGCAGCATTTGCATCTAAATGGCAGAATTCAATCAGTAATGTAAGAGCAAGTGATATGGTTAAAACTCCAACAGCAAAAAATACAGCAGGTGAATTGCCAACCTTAAATACCGGTGCTACTGAAGGCGCAGTTATTTTAGAAGCAAGAATTGAAGCTGTACTTCAAGAAGGATTTACACCAGCAGCTGTTTCTAATTCAGCGGTTTATTCTAATTTAAGTAATTATTATATCCTAAATTATTGGAGTGAAGCAGATTATAACTGGGGACATATTGAAGGAGCAGTTCAATATACACCAAATCAAGATTTAAAATTAGCAACTAACTTAAAAACTCTTCCTACTAATAAAACAATAGTTGTATACTGCTATACCGGTCAAACCTCAGCACACGTAGCAACATATTTAAGAGCTTTAGGATATGATGCAAAATCATTATTGTATGGAGTAAATGGAATGTCTTATGATAATATGCCGGGAACAAAATTCTTAGATACTGAAATTCATGATTATCCATTTGTACAATAAAATTTTTAACCCCGCTTAAATGCGGGGTTCTTCTAGGGAAAGAAAATGAGCGAAATGTTAGCAAACCAATATTTTATGGCAAGAAAATACTTAGAAGCCGAAGTTGAGCTAGAAGAGGTTTTAACAAAAGACCCCGCCAATAAAGCTGCACGCAAAAAAATTATTGTTTGTTACACTCATAATAATAAAATTGAAAAAGCCATTGATTTCCTTTTAGAATTGATCTCGGAAGATATAAACTTTGTCGCAGAAACTGATCCAATTCAAGATGACTGTCCTTGCTATGA
>SWCA01008862.1_pt3 | contig 11060 bp, 10 predicted proteins | sample 4692961 | NCBI WGS metagenome assembly SWCA01 (sample SAMN10267275, study PRJNA491770) | bioreactor metagenome | isolation source: DHS bioreactor inoculated with | place: Japan: off Shimokita Peninsula
TCTCAAGCAGTAAAAGAGCAGGCACTGGGTTCAGAGGAAATAACAAAAGGAGTAGTAAATGCAAGAGAGCAGATAACTCACATTGTAGAAGCCATGAAATATCAAGCTACAGGCATACAGTCTATTGTAGAAGATATAGAACATATGGTACTAGAAAATATTAATATTGAGAAAACTACAAAAATACAAACAGAAGAAATAGAGCAGCTAATTAGATTTATAAAAGATATAGGTCAAGTTTTAAGTAATAATGTAAATGACGTACAAAAAACGGATGGCATAACTAGAGAATTGCTTAACTTCTGTGAGGAGATTGTAGAAGCTTTAGAAGAAATAGATAAGGTTTAAAAAGGTAGTCACTTAGAGATATAAAGAGTATCACTAAGTGACTATATATTATTTAAAATACATAAGATTTAATGCTAGCTATAGAAAGGAGTTAAGGTATTTATGAATGAGGTAGAGTTAGATAGATTAGCAGACTTAATTTATGAATACTGCGGTATTGATTTTAAAAGAAACTTAAATTCTTTGCAATCTAAAGTAGCAAAAAGGATTAATGAATTAGGTTTATCTGTGAGGGAGTACTGCGGATATTTAAATTCTGAGCCAAATGAGTGGAAAACGCTTATTGAACTAATTACGATTAATGAAACTTATTTTTTTCGTGAGGAAAGTCTATTAAATGAATTTAGGGATGTTATTCTTCCCAGATTTAAAGAATGTACTATTTATAACCCTTTAAAGATTTGGTGTGCAGCCTGCTCAAGCGGAGAAGAACCCTATACTTTGGCTATGATAATTAAAGAGACAGGTTTGTTTAAACCTGGATCTGTTCAGATAATAGGATCGGATATAAATAGAAAGGTATTAAAAAAAGCTCAGGAAGGTATATATAGTAAAAAATCATTTTCCTTTAGAAAGATGCCTGAATTAATGCTGAGTAAGTACTTTCACGAGGAGGCAGAAAATTATAAAGTTAAAGATTGTATTAGAGAAATGGTAGAATTTAGAGAAATGAATTTATTAGATAAAGATATCAGTAGTAAAGTACAAAATATAGACATAGTATTGTGCAGAAATGTATTGATTTATTTTGATATTAACGCTATTAAAAAGATAATAGATTCTATCTATAAAATATTAAAACCACAAAGATATTTATTTTTAGGCCATGCAGAAACTATAACAAATATATCCAATAATTTTGAAAATATATGCGCGCCAACTATTTTTTATTATAAAAAGGGGGATAATTCTCTATGAAGCAGTATGGAGTTTTAGTAGTAGATGATTCTTCATTTATGAGGAGATGTATAAGTTTAATTATAGAAAAAGATCCTCAATTTTTTATTATAGGTATTGCTAGAAATGGAATAGAAGCAATAGAAAAAATAAAAAGATTAAAACCCGACATTGTAACTATGGATTTTGAAATGCCAGAAATGGATGGAATTGAAGCTTTAGAAGAAATTATGAACACCTGTCCTGTTCCTATTTTTATGCTTAGTAATTATACAGAAAAAGGAGCAAATACAACCATCAAGGCTTTAGAGCTAGGTGCTGTTGATTTTTTTCTAAAAAGTGAATTAATAAAAGAAGATGTATCAAAAGATGTAGTAGATGACTTTTTAAATAGATTAAAGATAATCGCTCAAGAAGGAAAAGTTCCAATAAAAGACAGTGAAAAAAGTATTGAAAATTATTTAGGTAATGATTGTTTAGTGAAAGAAAGAAAAGTAGATCTTATAATAATAGGATGTTCTACAGGAGGACCTTCAGCCCTTCAGGCAATTTTACCTAGATTTCCTAAGGATACATGTGTTCCTATAGTGGTACTTCAACATATGCCCTCTGGTTTTACAGCACCATTGGCTGAAAGATTTAATACAATCTGCAGTCTAAACATAAAGGAAGCAAAAGATGAAGATATATTAGAATCTGGAAATGTATATATTGCTCCAGCTGGATTTCAAACCTATATTCATGAAAGGAAGGATGGATGTATTTCTCTAAAAATAAAAGACTATGCGAACTTAGAAACAGTATACAAACCATCCATAAATGTGACCTTAAATTCAGCAGCTCCCATATATAAAAATAGACTTTTATCGGTAATATTAACTGGAATGGGAAATGATGGTTTAATTGGATGTGAAACTGTGAAAAAATTCAGTGGAAATGTAATTGTAGAAGCAGAGGAGTCGTGTATAGTATATGGGATGCCTAAGGTCGTTTTTGAAGCAGGGCTTGCTGATGCACAGGAGGCGTTGCCTCAGATATATCAAGAAATTGTAAAGTATATTTAATAGATAATCTGTTGTGCTAGTTTATTTTATAAATAGAAAAAACTCCAATATACATTAAAAAACGTAGAAATATCAATGAATGTATAATCCATGATAGGCGAATATCCATAATTTTCCTTAGATTATATAAAAGAACGTACAAAAGGAAAAAAATCTAGAAGCGGGTCTTAAGCACTATTTAACAATATATAATTATGTATATTATCCAAAGGTTAGTGATTCAATTCAAGAAACAAGGATTTAAAAACGTATAAAAATAAATGCTTTTCTTCAATATTGACAAATACTGTAAGGTTTACTATAATAAAATTAGAATATTATGAAAGGAATGCAGTCAAATGACTGTAGGTGGTGATAATCTCATGAGCAGTGCACTAAGATGGATCACATTTGAATCTATGATGACAGCAATTTTATCCGTTTACGGGAGAGGTGCGTCCATTTTTAAGATTCAAGCTGCAAAGATCCTATTAGTGACTAGGGGCAAATTCCATGAGTACTGTATGAGAAAATGAGAAATCATTTTTTAAACTGACCATATATAAACCCAGGGCTAATTGGCCTTGGGTTTTTTTGCATTCTTGTCAAATCCGGATCAGGGTGAGGAAGGGCGTGTTGCAGCTACCATAATAAATAAAGTGAGGGATAGACAATGATAGAATGCAGTGTATATGAATTAAGTAAATTTTATGGTGCCAACAAGGTATTTGAAAATATATCTTTTGAGGTCAAAACAGGAGAAAGAATCGGACTTATTGGTCAAAACGGATGTGGAAAAACCACCCTTATGAAAATATTAATGGGAATAGAAGATTTTCAAGGGGGCTCTGTTCACATTAGAAAAGGAGCTAAGCTTGGATATCTTCAGCAGATTCATCATATAAAGGAATCCACTGAAGTGGAAGAAGTTTTATGGCAAGCTTTTGAGAAAGCTGTAAAGCTTAAAAAAAAGCTGAGAGATCTTGAAGACACCTTTATTACTTTAGCTAATGAGCCACTAGAAAAAGCCATGGCTAAGTATGGTCAATATATACAGGAATATGAACAATTGGAGGGTTATCAGATTGAAACAAAGGTTAATCGAGTGTGCGAGGGATTAGAAATCACATCTCAACTTCGAAAAATGCCTTTTGAAGCTTTAAGTGGAGGGGAAAAGACTCGGGTGATTTTAGGAAAATTGCTTTTAGAGTCCCCGGATATTCTCTTACTAGATGAGCCTTCTAATCATTTGGATATTGCTACTATAGAATGGCTTGAAAATTATCTAAAAGAGTACAAAGGAGCTGTGGTGGTTATTTCTCATGATCGCTATTTTTTAGATAAAGTGGTTACGAAGATCTATGAAATGGAGCCTAAAGATATGGGCGTGTATCATGGCAATTACAGCTTTTATATAGTGGAAAAAGAGCGCAGGTTTTTAGAGGATTTCAAAAGATTTCAAAATCAGCAAAAACAATTGAATAAAATGAAGGAGCAAATCCATCGTTACAGGGTATGGGGAGCCATGCGAGATAGCGAAGTGATGTATAAAAGAGCCAAGGAGCTAGAAAAGCGTTTGGAGAAAATCAATGTATTAGATCGTCCTGTTCTAGAGCATGAAAGGATGAGGATGAATTCTTCTATAAATAAAAGATCGGGTAAAAGAGTGATTATAGCAAAAGGTCTTAAAAAATCCTTTGGAGAAAAGCACTTAATTAGGGAAGGAGACTTTACTGTATTTTATCAAGACAGTATTTGTTTAATGGGAGCGAATGGTAGCGGGAAAACAACCCTATTAAAGCTTATATTAGGAGAAATCCCACCAGATGAAGGGTTTATAGAAATAGGAGCTGGAGTGAAAATTGGATACCTTCCTCAAAATATTGTGTTCGAGGATGAAGAAAAAACCTTAGCAGAATATTTTTCTTATAAGCACAATATTCCCTTAGGAGAAGCAAGAGGAGCCTTAGCTAAAATGCTTTTTATGCAAGAAGATGTTCATAAAAAAATCAAAAACTTATCTGGAGGAGAAAAAAGTCGTCTTAAGCTGTGCTCTCTTACCTATGAAAAAGTGAATCTCTTGGTTTTGGATGAACCGACGAATCACTTAGATATAGAATCAAGAGAAGCACTAGAAGAAGCCTTAATGTCCTTTGAAGGAACCTTATTCTTTGTATCTCATGATCGCTATTTTATTGAAAAGGTGGCAGATCAAATTCTGTGGATAGAAGAAGGATGGCTTCAGTCCTATCCTTTTGGATACAAGGATTTTTTAGAGAAAAGGCAAATAAAAAATAAAGAAAACAACGTATTTCACGAGAAGGCAGCTGAAAAGAAACATAAAAAAATTCCAAAAGTTAAAAAACAAGAAGAAAACCCTAGTGCTTTATGGACTCCTTCGAAGATTGAAGAAGAAATAGAAAAATTAGAAGAAAAACAAGCAGAAATTGTGAAGGAAATAGAAAAGAATCCATCTGATTATATTTTCCTAACTGCTCTTTTAGCAGAAAAAGAACAAATGGATGAAGGCATTAAAGGGCTTTATGAACAGTGGGAGAGTCTATTAAATTAAAAGGGTTGCTTATTAGCAACCCTTTTTAAAAGTAAAAGTAATTTTAAAGAAAGGTACGTGGTGTATAGTTCGTACTTATGAAGAACCTTAAGGTATATAACTCATATAAAATGCTGAAATATCATCCTCTTCAATCTTAAGGTGTTTATATAGTTTTTTATTAAAAGACTGTTTTGAATCATTTAACTAATTTATTTAGTATCATTTATCTTATCAATTAGATTTTCAATATTAGTAACTTTACGTTTAATATCTTTAATATTTGAATTTAAATCTATTAAAAAACCTATAAATGTTATCAATAACAACACCAAGATTGCAACAATTATTCCCATACAATGACCTCCAGTATAGATTATTATAACATATTATCCATATATTACTCTAAAATATGAGGAGTATGTAAACATATTTGTAAAAAATAAGTAAATCACCTCCTTTTCTCATGAGGTGATTTACTTATTTTATTTTGCTAATTCTAAAATTTGAATTACATCTTCTTTAGAAAGGGTTGCAAAACGACCAACGGAGCCAGAGGCAGTGCATTTTTGCGCCATTATAGAAAAGTCATCATAAGGAATGTTTTCTTCCTTTAAGTTTATTGGCATATTTATATCCTTTAGAAAGGCTTCAAACTGTTTGATTCCTAATAAAGCCACTTCTTCTTGGGTTTTATCTTGGTCATTTACATGAAAAACAAATTTAGCAAATCGAGCAAATCTGCTTATATTCTTCTTATAAACATATTTCATCCAAGCAGGAAGGATAATGGATAGGGTAATGCCATGGGTTGTTCCATATAGGGCTGTGATTTCATGTCCTATCCTATGACTCGCCCAGTCTTCTTCCCTTCCTAAACCAAGGATTCCGCCATGGGCAATGGTTCCGCTGAGCATTATTTGTGCTCTTGCTTCATAGTCATTAGGATTAGCTAGAAGTTTATAGGCATTTTGTATCACCACTTTCATGGTTCCTTCACATAGATGATCTGTAAGATCTACATTTTCTGTTTGCGTAAAATATCTTTCCATTACATGAGATAAAATATCTACAATTCCTGCAAAGGTTTGTCTTTCAGGGAGGGTTAAAGTAAGTGCTGGATTTAATATTGCAAATTTAGGTCTTAAAAGATCATTTTCTAGGCCTAATTTTTGTTTTGTTTCTTCATTGGTAAGGATAGTAGCGCAGCTACTTTCGCTTCCGGTTGCAGGAAGGGTAAGGATAACCCCTATAGGAAGCGCTCTTTCTATTTCTATCTCTTGGGTAAATAAATCCCAAACATCTTTTTCATAATATACTCCGGCACCGATTGCTTTTGCCGAGTCAATAACACTTCCTCCACCTACTCCTAATATAAAATCTATGTTTTTTTCTTTACAAAGTGTTATCCCTTCTTTTACAAGATGAAGCTTTGGATTAGGGGTTACCCCAGAAAACTCAATGATTTCTATTTCTTTACTTTTTAATATTTGTACGATTTCATCATATAAACCAGATTTTTTTATGCTGTCTTTACCATAATGAAGTAATACTTTTTTTATGTTTTTAGGAAGATGATCTTTCATTTTCAAAACCGCATCTTTTCCAAAGATTAATTCTGTTGGATTGTAGTAATAAAAGCTATTCATTTTAGACCTCCTGTTTTTCTAAAATAGAAAGAGAATGCTTTTGAAATATATCTGTATAATCTTTCCCGCATTGTATCTTTTCTCTATTTTTGATAAAGGCTTTTCCAGTGAGAATGAGGATTCTTTCTGCTTTTACTCTAGCATTTATATCTTTAATGCTGGTAATATCTAAAACCTTTGAATCACCCACCACTCTTCGAATGATTTCAAGTCCAGCAGATCCAGCGGTATCAGAGAGTATTTTATCTAAATACCATTTCATATAATATTCTTCTTTTGCCATAACATCCGTTACGATTTCTTTATATTTTTTTATGAATTTTTCCTTAAATAAAGAAACAATTGCTTCTATTGTTTTTTCCATCCATTTTACGAAATCTTCTATTTCTTTCTCTTCCTTCGTAACAAAAGCATTTGCCCATGGAAAGAATAAATTTCCAATTACATTCCCAAGGTCATAACCAATAGGTCCATAAAATGCAAACTCTGGATCTAATACTTTGGTGGAATCTTCTTTTACAAAAATAGAGCCAGAATGTAAATCTCCATGAATTAAAGCTTGAGCATTGTTCATGAAATTATTTTTCAGCTTTCCAGCTTCAAGAATTAATTCTTTATCTTCATATAAATGTTTTCTTACAAAGTCTATATTTTCTTTAAGGACAATATTTCTATTTTTATAGTCAATATAAGGTTCTGTAAAAACCAGATCTTCTGATATTTTACAAAGATCTTTATTAATATAGTTTTTTACAGCATCTTTTTTTTCTCCAGAATCCATCACTAAATCCGTTGTAGGCAAAAGGGTATCTACGATAAAGGTAGTAATATGATCTGCAAGTTTTGAAAAGGTTTTCCCCTCTAGCAATGCTTTTCTTAAATTATGATGATCGGATATATCCTCCATGGATAAGGCACACATGATCGGATCATAGTGATATATTTTTGGAACGAGTCCAGGTGCAAAATCTTCTTGAAGCATAAGCACCTGAGCTTCTATTCTATTTCGATCAATATCTAAAGGACGACCTGAAGATCGAAGAAGGATATCTCCATGTTTTATAATAACAGATTTTTTCGTGTTTACATCCCAAATTTGAAATACATAATTGATGTTTCCATCTCCGATTTCTTTTCCTTCTAGTTGGGCATTGGGATCAAATAAATTTAATTTTTCTTTTGCATAAAGGATAGCGTCTTCCACTTTCATTTGAAAGTGTTTATCAAATGTAGGCAAGTTACTTCCCTCCTTTAATTTATTGTGTGAATCTAATAATAATTTTCTACCTCCGATTTAAAATAGGAAGAAAGATCATAGGGACTAAGTATTCCTTTATCCGTAACCACACCGCTTACAAGGTGAGGCGGGGTAATATCAAAAGAAGGATAATAGCCTTTTACTCCCTCCATGGCAGTTTTTATTCCTCTAAACTCTAGTACTTGATTTGGATCTCTTTCTTCGATTTTAACCTGATTAATAGAAGTATAATCTTTATCTGGAATTCCTGTCACAAAATAAGGAATACCAAAATATTTGGCTACAATAGCAATTTGAAAGGTTCCAACTTTATTTACAATATGCCCATCTAAACAAATAGAATCTGCAGCAGAGGTAAATAAATCTATGTTTTTATTTTTCATGGTAAAAGCAGGCATATTATCTGTAATAACGGTAACATCAAAACCTTGATCATAGGCCACACTTGCAGTGAGTCTAGCACCTTGTAAGTAGGGTCTTGTTTCTGGGCAAAATAATTTAATTTCTTTATTTTGCTTTTTTGCTTCCTTTAGCATCATGCCAACAATGGTTTCTCCAAAGCATTGGGTCATAACATTCCCCTTTTGAGGAAACAGATCTACCAAATATTTTGCTACCATACCGATTCGTGTATAACGGCGATTGATGGAGGCAAGGGTATGTTTAAAAATAGCTTCATCCACTTTTTCATCCTTTGGCATGGCAGCCTTTGCGACTTTTAAGCATCCCTGAACGACTAAAGTCATTCTGTTTGCTGTTGTAGGTCTTGCGTTGGCTAAAGTATGTGCAGCTTTTTCTAAATAAAGGATTTGCTCTTTTTGAGATAGATGTTTACATTCATAAGCTGCCAAAGCCATACCCATTCCTGCAGCGGTATAAGGTCCAGCACTTTGAGTCACCATATCAGAAATTGCTTTTGCCACCTCTGTATGGGTATGACAGGTAACAAATTCTACTTTTGTAGGATAAATTCTTCGATCTAATATTTTTACTTTTCCTTCATCATACCAAGCTACATTTTCATATCTAAGCATGAAGGCTAAATCTTCATCTATTCGCTTCATACATTTCCTACCTTTCTACATAAAACTAAAAACAAATTATTTTTAGTATTTTATGTGTGAGAATTAAGTATTTTTCATTTAGTTATTTTTCGGTTTTAGTCTTGGAAAATCAAGAACAATGGCCAATAAGCCAAATAAAATCATTAAAAGTGAATATATAGAAAAAGGTACAATTTCTACAGGTGATATTTTACCAATTCCTGCAGCTAACAACAATTGTCCTCCATAGGGAATAATCCCTTGGAAAGCAGAGGAGAATATATCTAAAATACTAGCCGTTCTTCTTGGATCAATATCATACTGTGAAGACATATTTTTCGCTAGTGGACCTGCTGTAATAATGGATATGGTGTTATTGGTGGTCGCAATATCAATTAAACTTACTAAAGAAGCAATGCCTAGCTGTGCACCTTTTTTTGTTTTTACTTTAGAAGTAACTTTTTCAAGAAGATAATTAATTCCACCATAATAATCCATAAGACCAACTAATCCTCCTACTACGATAGAGATAATGGCTAAGTCTTCCATCCATCCCATTCCTCTTTGTAATACCCCAAAGAGTTCAACCATATTAAAGTTACCCATAGCTAATCCTATGATAGATCCTACCCCTATACCCATTCCTAAAACCACCATAACGTTTAATCCTATTAAAGCACTAATGATGATGGCAAGGTAAGGAAGAATTCTTACAAGCGAATATTCATGAGAAGTAAGACTTGCATTTCCTCCAGATAAAAAAGATAATATGATTAAAGTAAGAATCACTGCGGGTAAAACAATAAGTAAGTTTGATTTAAATTTATCTCTAGATTCCACGCCTTGAGTTCGAATAGCCGCAATGGTTGTATCCGAAATGAAGGATAGATTATCTCCAAACATAGCCCCGCCTACTACTGTTCCTAAAACTAAAGGAACACCAAGACCTGTTTGCTGCGCTATTCCTACACCAATAGGGGCTAAAGCGGTGATGGTACCCATTGAAGTTCCCATGGAAAAGGATAAAACGCATCCAACCATGAATAAACCTGGCAATAGCATGTTTCCTGGTAACACCGTTAAACCTAAATTAACGATAGAAGAAACAGCACCCATGGCATCGGCAATAGAATAAAAAGCTCCTGCTAACAAGAAAATAACAACCATTAGTATAATGGTAGGCTCTCCCCCTGATTTAGAGAATATGTCAATTTTATCCGATAAAGATGTTTTTTCTCCTTTTTTATCTAGCAGTAAAGCAAAGCCAGAGGAAAAAATAAAAGCGAGTAATAAAGGCATGCTGGTAAAATTACCTGTTGCAATTCCTGTTCCCATGAATAATACCAAGAAAAAAATTAAAGGCAAAAGTCCTGAAAAATTACTTTTTTTATCTACATTTACTTTATTCATTCTATTCCCTCCCATATAAACATTTTGATTATTTTTTTACTTGACCATAGCTTTGAAATAATTCTAGCATTTTATCCATTTCCACAGAAGAAAGGAGTTTTGGTTCTCCTAAAGCTTTGGTTCGATAATATATTTCAGCACAAAACTCAATTTCTTCCGCTTTATTAAAAGCATTTGCTAAATCCTTTGCTCCTGTTAATAAACCATGGTTTGCTAGAAAAACAGCATATCGATCTTTCATGCCTTCAAAGGCATTTAAAGCAAGTTCTTCAGTTCCAAAAGTGGCATACTTTGCGCATCGTACATTTCCTCCACCAGAAATGGCAACTAAATAATGCACTGCAGGCAATTCCCAGTTCATGCAAGATAAAGTAGCAGAATAAGTAGAGTGAACATGAACCATGGCATTAATATCTTCTCTTTTTTCATAGAAAATTTTATGCATGGCGTATTCACTAGAAGGTTTTTGATGTCCATTAACAATATTTCCATCAAGATCCATAATCACAATATCTTCTGGCTGAATTTTAAAATAATCCAAACCACTTGGTGTGATGGCCATTAATTTTTCTTCTCTTATGAAAATACTAAGATTTCCTCCTGTTCCCTTTGTCAAATTACTTTCAATAAGCTTTTTACCATACTGTATAAGATCTTCTCTTTCTTTTTGAAATATCAATTTAATCCCTCCTTTCTATATAAAATTTTAAAGAAAATAAGCATAGCTTATGATTCTACCAATCTTTTTGCCATATCACTATCTGTAATTAAAACATCAAGATAATTTCCTTTGAGGGCCCCTAATATGGCTTCATATTTTCTTTCTCCTCCTGCAATGCCTACAACAAGAGCATTTTTTTT
>SWCA01005963.1_pt2 | contig 11041 bp, 8 predicted proteins | sample 4692961 | NCBI WGS metagenome assembly SWCA01 (sample SAMN10267275, study PRJNA491770) | bioreactor metagenome | isolation source: DHS bioreactor inoculated with | place: Japan: off Shimokita Peninsula
GGAAGGATGGAACGGCACGGTAACCAACGCCTATGTGGAACACACCATTGCCGGTTTCTCAACTGTTGTTGAGGCGGATAAAGACAATGCCAATCCAAAGATTGTCAACCTGACCGCGGTATCAACGGTTGGCGGGACAGCGTTGCAGTTCAAACTGCAATCTGGCGCTACCATCACCGGATTATCCTTGAGCGGCTATGCCACCAGTATTGATATGAAAGACGATGGCCCGCTGTCGAATGTTATCATTGATGGTGAAGCTGCCGATCCTTCGAGAAGCTATAATGCTGAGGCGACAGTTGACCCTAGCGCTTGGAGCTGGGTAGATGCGGAGCTGGCCGAAGTGGTTACCCTGGAGGGTGACGTAACCGCCGATGTTACTTTAGATGCTTCAAAAGCCTACCGCTTGACAGGTTCGTACATTGTGCAGGACGGCGCTTCGTTGACCATTCCCGCCGGAACAAAAATCCATGCTGATGCCGGCGGTACAGAAGTGTACATCGCCGTATTGAAAGGCGGACAAATCTTTATCGACGGTACGGCAGAAGAACCCGTTGTTATTGCTTCTGACTTAGGCTCTCCGGGCGACTGGGGAGGTTTAACCATATGCGGCAAAGCGACAACAACAGCCGGCGTAGATGCGGAAGCCGAAGTAGGCGGTTTCATTTACGGAGGAACGGAAGATGGCGACAACTCGGGTTCGGTCACTTACCTGGTCATTAAAGGTACAGGTGCCCAGATTAATTCTGAGTCACAATACAACGGGGTGTCACTCTACGCCGTAGGTTCGGGCACCACTCTCGAAAATATTGCCGTAATCAACGGTTCCGACGATGGTGTTGAGTTCTTCGGAGGCACCGCTTCCGTTACCAATATTTACCTGGAAAACAACGAGGATGATGCAGTTGACTGGACCGAAGGCTGGAGCGGTGGCGTGACCAACACTTATATTTCACACACCATTGCAGGCTTCTCTACAGCTTTCGAAGCCGATAAGGTAAACAACAACCCCCAGTTTGCAAACGTAACCGCGATTTCAACGGTTGGAGGTACGGCATTACAGTTCAAGTTAGAGTCCGGTGCAACCATTACCAACCTTTATTTAGAAGGCTACGAAACCAACATTGATATGAAAGATGGTGGCGCCCTGTCGAATGTGAAAATCGATGGCGTGGATGCCGATCCAACTGCGACCTATGATGCTGGTACAAAAGTCGATATTTCAGCGTGGAGCTGGATTGAAGCAGGTTTATAAGCGATCTAAATAAACATCATCACCATATTGAAGTTTAATCAAGCTTCAATTCCCGTAAATCTGTAAAGCCCCAGTTCGTTGGAACTGGGGCTTTTTACTTGAATCACAAATAGCTGGTCTTCACTGATCATGTTGATAGTTTCTGGAAGTTTAGTCAAACTTTGAGCATTTCCCCGTCTTTTTTAACGGTTTGATTATGTATTTGAGATGAACTCAAAAACATGAAAAAGTAACTTTAATTCGCCTATTGATGGTTATCGTGGTTTTTCAAGCTTGCCGGGAGAATGAAGTGAGACCATTAGATTTTTCTGAAGGAAATATTGAAGTAGATGTTGAAACAGACATTTGCGATTGCCTAACAGAGGTTTGTTCTCCGGAGCCTGGTTTGTTAATAGCCTATGGATTAGTGGAAAGAATGATTGCTATTACTGATTATGATGAAGTAAGAATATTCAAGGGTGATATCATGCTTCCCGATGAACAAATAGGTAGGATGTTAGGCATTGAAGATGGGTGAGCAATGATTTAAGCTTCCTATTCACGGACTATCGCAAGGCCTTCGTTTAAGGAACTGTCGTTTGCCCAGATTCTGGATGCTATTTCAAACCGAACTTTTAATGGCAGCTTGTTTACATACTCCGATTGGGACGGCAACCTGACTGAAACACGGATTGATCACCTGGACCTTCGCTGGGAGATGTTTTTACAAAGAGGCCAGATCTTCTCAGTAAGTGCTTTCTACAAGATATTTGATGATCCCACTGAATTGGTGTGCATACCGGAACAGCAAACAAGTACCGAATACCAAACACGAAATGTGGGCGATGGCCAATTGTTTTGGGTAGAAGTGGAATTCAGAAAAGACCTGGATTTTATTGCCCCTGCATGGAACAATTTCAACCTGAGCGGTAACCAGACCGTGGTGGAATCTCAGATCGACATGACCAGCGCCGGGCTTTTCCGCGATATCTACATCAAGCCATTTCACAGCCTGAATAAAAAGATCGGGAGAGATCAAAACACAGCCATCGAGCTGAAGGTGTCCAACCTTCTGGACAGCACAATGGAAACCTACTGTTAGTCCTACCAGGCGGAAGATCAGCTCAATATCTTCATCAGTCCGGGAAGAACATTGGGGATTGGTTTGAGCACCAGTTTTTATGGTTGGATAGCTGTAAGCTGTAAGCTGCAAGTTTTGCATCTGCTGGGTATGGAGTAGCCCCAATGACCAGCTCATGCTTTCATTCGTCCTCATCAACGTGGGGGCTTTCTACATAAAAAAGCTGGAGCGTCGAATTCGTTTGACAGCATGCCTTAAGGCTATTGGATTTTTGGTAACTTTGCCGGAAATTCAATTCGCATGGAATCAACACGTCAACAAAAAATAAGCCGGCTGCTGCAAAAAGAACTGGCTGATATTTTTCAGAAAGAAAGCCGAACCCTGTTTATGGGGAAGATGATCAGTGTAACCATTGTACGGGTCACACCCGATCTGGCTTTGGCCAAATCGTATGTTAGTATTTTCCCAACCGAAGAGCGCAAGGAAGTGCTGAAACAGATCCGGATCGCCAATCCGAAAATCCGGGGCATGCTGGGACGCAGGGTAGGCAAGCAGTTACGTGTGATTCCTGAACTGGAGTTTTACATTGACGACAGCTTGGACTACATCGATAACATTGATCGCCTCTTAAATACGTAAGCATGCAGTACGATCCCATCAAGCGTTCTTTGGGGAGGGTGTTTAACCGGCATCCTTTCTTGAGAAAAATATTTTATCGCCTGCTCGATTGGCTGTTGCTGCGCTCGTGGCATATCCGAAAGGAGTTGCGAAAGCTGAAAAGGAATGGCTTGAGCAAGCCTGTAATTTTGGATGCCGGCTCCGGTTTTGGCCAATACACCTATCGGATGTCGAAGCTTTTTCCGGAATCAAAAATTGTTGCGGCCGATATTAAACCCGAACAGATTGCTGACTGCAACCAGTTTTTCGAGCAAACAGGTAAGTCAGACCAGGTGAGTTTTCAATATGCCGATCTGACCAAATATACCAACCCTGAAACCTACGATTTGGTGCTTTCCATTGATGTAATGGAGCATATAGAAGAAGACACCAAGGTATTTGAAAACTTTTTCCACTCGATGAAAAAAGGTGGCGTACTGCTCATTTCAACTCCATCGGATCAGGGTGGGTCCGATGCGCATGATCACGATCATGAAGCGGGTGGTGTGCACGGCTTTATTGACGAGCATGTGCGTGACGGCTACAACATTGGAGAGATAGAGCAAAAGCTGAAAGCGGCCGGATTTAGCCGGGTGGAAGTGCGCTACTCTTATGGTGCTCCCGGAAAGATTTCGTGGCGTTTATCGATGAAATATCCGATTTTAATGCTGGGAGCCAGTAAGCTGTTTTTTATTCTGCTGCCTTTCTATTATTTGCTGGTCTTTCCACTTTGCGCCGTGTTGAATTATCTGGATGTCAGCAATACGCACACCACCGGAACCGGATTGATTGTTAAAGCCTATAAATAGTTGAAACTCGCCTTTTACATAGCACGCCGTTACTTGGTATCACGGAAATCAGCCAACATTGTCAACCTGATTTCGGCCATTTCGGTGGTGGGTGTGGCAATCGGTACCATGGCGCTGATTGTCGTTCTTTCAGCTTTTAACGGGATTGACTCCTTTATTGAGGGCATGCTTTCCAACTTCGATCCTGACTTAAAAATAACGGCTGTCCAAGGCAAGAGTTTTTCGCTGGACGATGCCGATTTTGATTCCGTCAAGCAATTGACGGGAGTCGTTAGTTATGCTGAAGTGGTGGAGGAGAACGCCCTGTTAAGTTACGAGGGCCGCTTGAAATATGCCGTCGTAAAAGGTGTGGCCACCGATTATGCTGAGTTTTCGGGGTTGGATTCAGTGATGATTGACGGGGAGTTCTTTCTGAAAAAGGGATCGCAAAACTATGCGGTTATGGGCGAAGGGGTGCGGTATGAATTGTCTGTTGGCTTGTCGTTTGTGAGCCCAATCTATGTCAATGTTCCCCGACGGGATTTTAGAAGCACGATTAATATCGACCAGTCGTTGAATCGTGGGCACGTTTTCCCATCGGGATCTTTTTCAGTTGAGCAGGAAATCGACAGCAAGTATATTCTGGTGCCTTTGGATTTCGCCCGCTCGCTTTTTGAGCTGGAAGGGCGGCTGACTTCGCTGGAACTGAAAGTGGATGATCAGGATGATGTGTCACGGATAAAAGCCAGTGTTCAGAAGCTATTGGGAACGCAATTCCTTGTTCAGGATCGCTATGAGCAGCACGAATTTCTGTACCGGGTGATGCGTTCGGAAAAGTGGTCGAGCTTTCTAATTTTGAGCTTTATCCTGGTGATTGCCTCTTTCAACCTGCTGGGCTCGCTCACCATGATTATTATCGACAAAAAAGACGACATTAAAATACTCGGAAGCATGGGAGCGAACAAGAAACTGGTTCGGCAAATTTTTCTTTTCGAAGGCTGGCTGGTTTCGTTTTCCGGCGCCGTTGGCGGATTAATTCTTGGTGTTGTGCTGGTATGGGCCCAATCCCGGTTTGAGCTTCTGAAACTTCCAGGAGACGGGTCATTTGCATTGTCAGCCTATCCGGTCGATTTGCAACTGATTGATGTGTCCGCAACCTTTTTAATTGTGCTTTGCATTGGCTTTTTCGCAGCTTGGTACCCGGTTCGTAGTATTTCTTCGGACTTGACTTAGCGTTTCATAATCCCGTAGCAGAGAATTTTCAGAATATTATCGACACCTTTTTCCAGGTTCACGGCTCCGTAATTTCCGGCAGACATCGGCATTTCCAGTCCTTTGATGGCTGTGGTAATTCCAATGGCCGCCAAGGTGAAATCGTAAATTTCGAACTCATTTTTCCGGACACCTTCAATCAAAATCCGTTTGATCATCCGGATTTCTTCCTGGTCGTATTTGTCTTTGATGTTGTCGATGAATTCAATGGCGGTTACGTCGTTCTCAAGCGCATGGTAAAAATTGGCCAGCCCGCGGTAGGTCGTGAGTTTAGTAAGAATGTATTCGCGCAGTTTTTCAACCGGGTCGGTATTCCTAAGAACTACTTTTTCCAGTTCGCGACGTAGCACATCCACTTCTTTCATGATAACAGCCTGAAAAAGATCTTCTTTGCTGTCGAAATAGTAGTACAATGAACTTTTTCCTTTACGAACAGCATTGGCGATATCGTCGAGCGTTGTTTTTTTATAACCGTATTTGCTGAAGATGTCCTGAGCAATCTTCAAAATATTTTCGCGGTTGGCATCTCGTTTGTTCGCGCCGTTCTGACTATTCATGACCATTTTGCTTCTATTTTTTTAACAGGGCTAAAGATATTCAATTTTTCGAATAGTTGGGGCCTATTTTTCGCCTGAAAAAAAAGCTATTCCTCAACGAGTTTAAAATCAAGTTGTTTTCGTTCGAGGTTGGCCCGCATAATTTCGACTTTGACATCTTCGCCAAGCTGATATTTTTTGTTGCTGTGTTTTCCAACCAGGCAGTAGTTCTTCTCGTCGAAGATGTAAAAATCATCACCCAATTCGCGAATAGGGACCATGCCTTCGCATTTGTTCTCCAGCTCAACATAAATTCCCCAATCGGTAATTCCAGAGATGACTCCAGGGAATATCTCGCCGATTTTGTCTTTCATAAATTCCACCTGCTTGTATTTGATTGACGATCGCTCGGCGCTGGATGCCCGTGATTCCATTTCGGATGAATGGTGGCACATGTCTTCGTATTTTTGTGCATTGGCCGATCGTCCCTCGTTGAGATAGCGATCGAGCAAGCGGTGAACCATGATGTCGGGGTAACGGCGGATGGGGGAGGTAAAGTGCGAGTAAAACTGGAAGCCGAGTCCGTAGTGGCCGATGTTGCGGGTGGAATACACTGCTTTGGCCATCGATCGAATCGCAAGGGTTTCAATCACGTTTTGCTCATTTTTCCCTTTTACGTTGTCCATCAGCTTATTCATCGATTTGGAGATGGCGCTGGCGCTGGTGGTTTGAATGCCATAGCCAAACTTCTGGATGAAGTGGTTGAAATTCTCCAATTTTTCCGGGTCTGGTTTGTCGTGAATCCGGTACACAAAGGTTTTGGCTTGCCGCTTGCCTTTGGTTTTTCCGATAAATTCAGCCACTTTTTTGTTGGCTAACAGCATGAATTCTTCAACCAACTGGTTACTTTCCTTAGCTACCTTAAAATATACCGACAAGGGTTTGCCTGTTTCCTCTTCAATTTCAAACTTCACTTCTACCCGGTCAAACGCCAGCGAGCCTTCTTTGAAGCGCCGGCTTCGAAGTTTAAGGGCCAGTTGATGCAAAGTCAATACTTCATTTTTCAAGTCGCCTTCACCGGTTTCAATAATTTCCTGGGCTTCTTCGTAGGTAAATCGCCGGTTCGAGTTGATGATGGTACGGCCAAACCACTGGTTGCTGATGTCGGCATTGTCATCAAGGTGGAAAATGGCCGAATAGCAAAGTTTGTCTTCATTGGGCCGGAGTGAGCAAACACCGTTTGACAGGTGTTCGGGCAGCATCGGCACCACGCGGTCGACCAGGTAAACCGAAGTGGCCCGCGAGTACGCTTCATCATCGAGAATGGTGTTGGGGCGGATGTAGTGGCTGACATCGGCAATGTGAATGCCAACTTCCCACAGGCCATTGTCGAGTTTGCGCAGCGAAAGGGCATCGTCAAAATCCTTTGCATCGTGCGGGTCGATGGTGAAAGTTGTAGTATCACGCAGGTCGCGCCGATCTTTTATCTCTTCCTCTGAGATTTCCAGGGGAATTTTTTCTGCGGTCTTCAGCACGCTTTCTGGAAAACGAAGGGGCAGGTCAAATTCTGCGAGAATGGCATGCATCTCCGTTTCGTGTTTGCCCGAGTCGCCCAGTACTTCAATAATCTCGCCAAACGGATTTTTGGCTTTTTGCGGCCACTCGGTAATTTTACCAATGGCTTTTTGCCCGTCTTTGGCGCCGTTCAGCTTTTCATTAGGAATAAACAGGTCGAAGCCGACTTTGCCAACCGGGATTAAAAAGGCAAAGTTTTTTGATCGTTCAACCGTTCCCACAAAGGTCGATTTTGCCCGCTCTATGATTTCGGTAACTTCGCCTTCGAGTTGGTGCTTCTTACGCCGGGCGTACAGCGAAACCCGCACTTTGTCGCCTTCCATGGCGTGGTTCAGGTTGCGTTGCGAAACCAGCACCGGCTGATCAACTTCTTCCGAATTGACGTACGCAAAGCCTTGCGGCTGCATGTCAACACGTCCGCAAACATCGCCTCCGCGCGATTTAAGCTTGAACTTGCCACGTTGAACCTGTTCGAGGTTTTCGTTTTCGGCCAGCTCATCCAGCACTACATTGATGAGTTTCCGGGTTTCCGGATCTTTGACGCCCAATAGGTTGCCCAATTGTTTGTAATTGTAGGTTTTTTGCGGGTCGCCGTAAAAGACGTCCAGAATTGCTTTTTTGAGTTGGGGTTTATTGAAGTTGGAAAGATTTTTCGATTTTTTCTTCCAGTGTTTATTCTTAGCCATTGTTTTAAATTTTTCCTGAAGTTAGCGGATTCAATACGAATAAAAAAGGGGAAAGCATGAATTTGCATTCCCCTTAGCGCATTTTTATTTTTTCAGTAATTAGTCATTGCTGTACATTGTTTTGATCGGGTAGATGTCCAGTTTTTCAACCCAAAGTTCTCCGCCCGTATTGTATAGAACAAGTTCTTTGGCATCTGGTTCAGCCGTAAAACAGGAGCTTAATACGGCTTTGCCGCCATTGCCGAAAATTTCAATGGATGTGCGGTCAAGCAGGATTTCCAGTTGAACTTTTCCATCTTCAGGAGCGAGTACTACACCTTGACCAAGGCAGGATAGAACTTGTTTGGTGGCATCGTAGCGGATTTCAACTCCGCTGGCTTTTTTGGAGTTTCGAACCACAAAGCCAAAGCTGTTGACCGTTTTTAGATGAAAGGTTCCTTTAATGTGCAGGCAGTCACCTTTCACTTTTTTGGTCAGGTTTTTATCCAATCCCGGAATCAGGTTTTCATCTTCCCAACTGTGCCCTTTTTCGTGGATCAGCTCAATTTCTTTGACGGGTGTTCGGATCAGCCGGATGCCTTCGAGGTAGGTTTGCAGGGAAAGCTCTGTTGGGAAGGTCATTTGTCCATTGAACGGCATGTCCGGGTATTCGCCGCCACGCATCCAAGCCAGTTGAATAATCCGACCGTCTTCTCCCGGAATATTGTTGAAGGTTTGAGTGGCATAGAAATTCTTGCCAAAGTCACCCTGCATTTTCGGTGTTTCCGGGGTAAATTGTTTGCCATCAAAGGCTCCGATGATATACGACCCGTCTCCATCAAAAATAACCCAGCGGCTATCGTCCGATCGACGGTTTACCGATAGTTTGACCAAGTCGGGACATTCGTAGAAGCCAGCCAGGTGACTTTCAAAATTCCAGTCGGTTAAGTTTTCAGAAGAATAAAAAGAGAAGCCTTGTCTGCTTTTTTCACCATCGGGCATTCGCCACAATACCAGAACGTATTTTTGACTTTCCTGGTGCCAAAAGACTTTCGGATCACGTGCATCGTCTTGTTCATTAAACGGAATAACGGGGTTATTGGCGTATTTTGTCCAGGTTCTTCCTTTGTCGGTGCTGTAGGCAATTCGCTGGCCATTGTCCTTGCTGGTGTAAAAAACCAGCATGGTTTTGGTATCTCCTTGCTGAAGCCTCAGCAAGTTGTTTTCATCGATGATGGCCGAACCCGAGTAGGCTGTCGCAAAATCCTTTTCTTTTGAATCATTATCCGGGAAGATAGCGATTGGCAAATGTTCCCAGTGAACCAGGTCGGTACTGACAGCATGTCCCCAGTGCATAAATCCCCACTCAGTGTCAAACGGATTATGCTGATAAAACAGGTGATATTCGCCTTCGAAAAAGATCAACCCATTGGGATCATTCATCCAATTTTCGGCCGGAGTAAAATGAAATTGCGGGCGGTAAGACTCATCATACGAATGCTTTTGAGCGTTTACCGAACTGACTAACACGAATAAACAAAATAAAATGAGAAGGTTATGCGAACTTTTCATGCTTGGTTTGTTAAGACAATAAACAAGACGTACAAATTAACAAAAATAAGACAAGATTTCTGTTAATTTTGAATTCGAAAATTGAAGATTAAATCATGAAGCGGATATTACTGGCAGCGATGGTGACTGTGCTGGCTTTTTCAGCTTTTTCACAGCAGAGGTGGCGGAAAGAGGGGGTGACGTTTCCTGCGCCGATTTGTTATGGATCAGATAAAAACCACGAAAGTTTTATTGATGCTCCCGATGAATTCCTGAAGCGGCTGAAATCTACGGAGCAAAAAAAGTCCTCTATTGTTGTCTCTTATATTGGTTTTGAAGAGGAACCTCAAGCGGCATTTCAGTACGCTGTAGAAATTTGGGAACATCTGATTGCATCGCCTATTCCAATTTACATGACTGCCCGTTGGACTAGTTTGGATGAAGGTGTTCTGGGAAGTTGCGGGCCAACTTCTTTTTTTGAGAATTTCGAGGCGGCGCCTTTGAAGGACCGCTACTATCCGGTTGCTTTGGTTGAAAAGCTCCAGGGAGAAGAAATTACAGATGCCTCCTATCCGGACATGATCGCCCAGTTTAACAGCGACAATGAAGATTGGTACTTCGGCGTAGATGGTAACACTCCCATTGGCAAATACGATTTTGTTTCGGTTGTTTTGCATGAGATAGCTCATGGCCTGGGCTTTACAGGATTCTTTTATGAACAGGATGGGCTGGGGACCTATGGCGATATTTTGCCGTATCCGGGAATATTTGACGAGTTTGTGATTACAGGATCGGGATCACAGTTGGTTGATACGGCGATATTTTCAAACCCATCAGCTTCACTTCTCCAGCAGTTCCGGTCCAACAACTTGTATTTTCGAAGTGAGTCGGCCAAGTCCGTCAGCAATAATGATGGTTATCCAAGATTATATGCTCCTGCGACTTTTGACGAAGGCTCCAGTATTTATCACTTGCACGAGTCCACTTACGATGTAGGCGATACTAATTCCCTGATGACGCCTTTCTTCGATCGGGCCGAAGCGGTGCATGATCCCGGCCCGATGACGCTGGCCATGTTTGCCGATATGGGCTGGGTGTTCACCAGCATTCTTCATGATCCGGTTGGCGATAGAGAGCTTGCCGAGGCAATTGTGATTGAAGCTGAAATACAAACAGATTCTGAAATTGACAGCACTTCGGTTATGCTGATTTATTCCGATGATGGTTTTGCGAATGCAGATACCCTGCCGCTGGTTTATTCGGCCACCCAGGGCTTGTTTGTGGCTCAGCTGGACGGTCTGACCGAAGGCACTTATGAATATTATTTGCGCGTGGTTGACGTGACCGACCGGACATTCTTCCTGCCTGGAGCAGTTCCCGACGAGTATTTTGAGTTCAAGATTGGAGCGGATCTCGTTGCACCGGTAGTTTCTCATCAGCCGGTGAAAAGCATGCTCGAAAGCGATTTGTCGGCAGAGATTGTGGTTGAAGCATCCGACAATATTGGTGTTTTAGGAGTTGGGATGGAATTCATTCTGAATGATGGACCTGAACTGGCGTTGATCCTTGAAGATCAAGGAGGCGATGTTTATCGGGCAATTTTGGAACTGCAGGATTTGGTGGATGGCGATTCAGTTCGGTACAGGATCATTGCTGTTGACAGCTCTTCGAATGCCAACCAA
>SWCA01000059.1_pt1 | contig 10980 bp, 9 predicted proteins | sample 4692961 | NCBI WGS metagenome assembly SWCA01 (sample SAMN10267275, study PRJNA491770) | bioreactor metagenome | isolation source: DHS bioreactor inoculated with | place: Japan: off Shimokita Peninsula
TTTTTTTTTTTTTATAGAATAGATTAAAAGAAAGAAAGATAGATATTCTGAAAAATCTAAGATGAAAGAAAAAGTTTATCAAAACGATTTAACCAACCATAATTGTATAACAGTTTACGCTATTTTCTCCTCACATCTGTCTTGCGATTTTTTATATTTGTTGCTGTTTTCTTGCAATGTATTAATTCTTTAACGTTTTTAATTTTTCCATTCAATATGCTAATGGGTGTGACATCAATATTTAAACCCTTCATCATTTTATACATTATAAACTTTTCCCGATCTCTCACAATGTTGTATACTACACCCTCTTTATTCACTCTACCTGTACGCCCAGCCCTATGGAGGTAATCAATTGGATTTAGAGGCAAATCCATATTAAATATATGAGATACATTTCTGAAATCCATTCCTCTTGTGAAAATATCTGTTGTAACTAGAATATTAAGACTACCTTTATTAAAAGTAGATAAGATATGTTGACGATCCTGATTCTTAGTCCTTGTTTGTATACCTCCAACAGATAGTCCAAAGGATTTTAATTCCTTTACAAATCTATCTACGTTTTCATTTTTATTGATAAACACTAAAGACTTAGTTGGTTTTAATACTTGCATGAGTTCTGCCAAAGTTTCCGTTTTCTTAGGTGCCTTACTTACTATATATAGGTGTTTGATTTTTTGGGGTACGGGCTTAGCATTATCTAGAGATATATATTGTGGCTTTTTCATTAATGATTGCAGAATATTTAAGGCATCCTTTGAAAGAGTGGCTGAAAAGCTTACCAACTGTCTATCCTTTAGAGTAGTATCAATTACAGCATTCACCTTTTCTTGTAGTCCTTTTTTCAGGATTTGATCAACCTCATCTAATGCTATCACTTTTACGCCATGCATCTTTATCTTTTTTAATCCTATAATATGTACTAGCCTTCCAGGTGTAGCTATAATAAGCTGAGGTTTGTTTTTTAGTTTATCAATCTGTCGATTAATATTCATTCCTTCCACCAATGGGATTGCAGTAATGTTTGTATCTTTAATAACATTCTCAGCTTCTCTATGAATTTGAAGGCTAAGCTCTCTACTTGGAGCCAATACAAGCATTTGAAGCTCTTTTTTCTCAGGGTTGATTTTTTCTATCATTGGTATTAAATAAGCTAAGGTTTTTCCTGTTCCTGTTTTAGCTTTACCTATCACATCCTTACCTTCTAGAATATGGGGGATAGAATCAGCTTGTATCTCGGTAGGGTGCTTAATCCCCTCTGTCTCAAGATTCTCTAATATAAATTGTTTAAGGTTAAGTTCTCCAAATTTTTTATTCATAATTATAATTCTCCTTTTAATATGTCTGCTAATCCATTACTTTTTTATATTATCTCCCTACTTCTTAGCTGTAATTCTGGATGTATTAACGATTATATTATGTATGTACTTCATAGAGAGTCCTCACTTTGATTGCTGTTGATCGAATGTCTTCAATGTTGTTGTGCATACAATCAACTTCTATTCATGAAACTAAATACTTCAGCATATGGTTTTGTTATTTCTAGACATATTTTTTCCTTTGTCTATACTTAATATTATATTTGTTTTTTTGTTTATCTTATACTAGTAATATAGCATAAATCAGACCACTAAAAAAGGTAGGGTTTGACCCTACCTTTTATTATTTATAAAATGTGTGATTTCCAATTCTCTTGAAGTATGTCTTGTTTTCCACAATCCATTTACCTTTAGCCTTGTCCGGATTAAAAAAATAAGTTGATGTACCTACAGGACGTACTCCTTTTAATGCGTCCTCGGCTGCTTTGATGCTTTCTTTGGAAGGTGTATTATAGATTGTTCCTTCTTCTACTGGAGAAAACTGAGGTATTCCCTTATAATATTCAAAAATCACGTTGTAGATGGTGTTGGGGAAATCTTTAGAATTTACCCTGTTTAAAACCACATTACCCACTGCGACTTTGCCCTCATAGGGCTCACCTTCTGCTTCTGAATGAATAATTCTTGAAAGCCAATATACATGAGATGGATCAGCTTTTCTTGAGATTGTGGACCCTCTAGAAACCGGTTTTGCAAACAAGAAAGCTTGGGTTTGCTTGCCGGCTATACCATCGATTCGAATATAAGATGCGATTTGAAATTCAATGACAGCTCTTTCAGTTTTCTTACCATAAATCCCATCGGTAGTGCTTTTAAGAATTCCTTTTGCCTTCAATTCTTTCTGAAGCTTTGTCACAGCGCTTCCTTTGCTCCCAAATTTCAATGTCGTATAGCTTGTCTCTGCAAATGCGCTTGTTACTGAGAACAACAAGCAAAAAATAATTGTGCATACAACGACTAATTTTCTAGAATGTTTCATGTGTAATACACTCCTTCCCCATAGATGCTTCCGAAGTTAGCTGACGGGTTCGGGATAGAAGGCTCCCTACCATGAGTCCATGGATTAACCCCAATACTGGTTCCTCCGTACCCTAGATGGTCCAGGATTCAGCAAATGTATTTTTCGTACAGAGGTTATTATACAAAATAAACAATATTATGTCAACCAATTAAGGCGTTCCAATTTTTTCAAACCTGTAAAGTAGGTATAAAAAAATAAAACAAGCCCGTCTTAGTATATTAAGACAGGCTTGTTCAAACCTTTTCAGGCCACTACCTATTATTATTTATCCTAGTTTTCAATTATTAAAATGGTTAGAACTGTATTATTTGAGTAACATTAATGATAATTGAGGAACAAAAGTAATAATTAACAAGTCAATAATTAAAAGAAGTACAAAAGGCATACAACCTTTAACAACATCAGGAATAGACATTTTGCTTATTCCAGATGCAACAAAAAGATTTAACCCAAAAGGTGGTGTTAACATCCCTAATGCCAAGTTTACTACTATAACCACTCCAAAATGAATTGGATTCATTCCTAGATTGGTAACTATAGGTAAGAATAATGGAGTTAAAATCAATACTGCTGCACTTGAGTCCATAATCATACCTACAAACAATAATAATACATTAATGGCTAATAAAATGATAGTTAAAGAACTTCCTAAACCTAAAACAACCTCTGCTACTTTTGTAGGAACCTGTTCAAATGTTAAATACCAACTAAAGATTTTGGAATTAGCAATAACAAACATAATCATAGCAGAAGTAACAACTGATTTTCTTGCAATAGTAATTACGTCTTTAAATTTAATCTCTTTATATACAAATATAGAAATAACTAAACTATATATAATAGCTACTGCTGCTGCCTCTGTAGGTGTAGTAAATCCAAAATATATTCCACCTAATATAATAACAGGCATCATAATACTAAAAAACGCTTCTGAGAAAGATACAACTACCTCTTTTAATGTTGGAAAACTAGTCTTTTCTTGCTTAGTTACTTTTGAATAAATATAGCTAAATGCTATGAGAGTTAGTCCAATAAAGAGTCCAGGCATAATAGCAGCAATAAAAAGCTTGCTTATGGATTCCTCAGAAACAACTCCATATGTCATCATTGTAATACTTGGAGGTATTATTATACCAAGTGAACCTGCAGCACATAACAAGCCAACTGTAAATTTCTTAGGATATTTATTCTCAATTAAGTTAGGAATCATAACACCACCAACTCCAGCTACAGTAGCTGGACTCGATCCGGATAAAGCTGCAAAAAACATTGATGATATGATTGCTGTAATAGGTAATCCACCAGTTACCCATCCAAACAACTTATTAGCAAACTTAATTAATCGTTTAGATGCTCCACCCTTTAACATAATATCACCTGCAAAAATAAAGAATGGTATGGCCATTAAACTAAAAGAGTCTACACCTGAAAACATTTTTTGAACAGCAGTATGTAGACTTATGTCATTTGCCAGCATAGCTATTATGGTTGATAATCCAGTAGTTATACTAATAGGAACCCCAAGTAATAATAATACTATAAAACTGACTAACAATATCATTTTCTCACCTCTTTACCTTCTATATTTCCATTAATTAAATCCATTATTTTATTTTTTAAGCTAAATATATATCTAATCAACATGAAAAAGACTCCAACAGGTACTGATGCATATGGAATATATAGAGGTATTTTAATTGATGTTGCCATGGACCCTATCTTAATAGCACTTTGTATCATCTCTATCGCTGAATAAACAACTATTACACAAAATATAATATTAATAATATCGATTAATATATTAAATACCTGTTTGAGTTTTCCAGAAACCACAACAAATAATGCATCCATATTAACATGGGCGTTATCTTTAACTGCCATGCTACTTCCTAGGAATATAAACCATGCTATCATAATTCTAGACATTTCTTCAGACCATGATATTGAGTAGTTAAATTGGTACCTTAATATAACTTGTACAAATACTAATACTGAAGTTAAAATCAACAAACTTGAAGCAGTTAATTCTTCTCCTTTGTTTAAATATTGAATGATCTTTTTCATAAAACACATCCTAACCTTTAAGTATTCAATTATTAAAATGTATCAAGAGTGTCTCTACCCTTGATACATTTTAATATTATTTTATTTTTTATACTTTTCAACTAAATTAAGTAATTCTTCACCGTTTTCTTTTTTCAAGAATTCATCATAGGCTGCTTTTGTGGCTTCTTTAAATTCTGCTTTTTCTTCTTCTCCAAACTCATCAATAATCATACCCGCATCTTTAATTTCTTGTAAATATTCTACATCTTTTTCTTCTGTTAACTCCCATTCCCATTTCATTACTTCTCTAGCAACTTCCTTAGTTAAATCTTGTAAGTCAGAAGGCATAGATTCAAATTTTTCCTTGCTCATAATGAAAGCATATCCCATGAAACTATGATTACTAATTGTCATGTAATCTTGTACTTCATAGAACTTTTTACTTGCTATATTTGCAAATGGATTTTCTTGGCCATCTACTGTTTTAGTTTGTAGTGCAGAATACAACTCACTAAATGGTACAGAAATTCCTCCAGCATTGATAGCTCTAAATTGTGTAACTAGAAGAGGACTTTGGCTAACACGAATTTTTAATCCATCTAAATCTTGCACTGATTTTACTGGTCTAACTGAGTTAGTAAATTGTTTGAATCCACCTGTTAAATATCCAAGGTTGATTAGACCCTTTTCTTCTAAATAACCATTTAACTTTTCTCCAACTTCTCCATCTAAAGCAGCATATGCATTTTCAGTAGAAGTAAATAAGTAAGGTAAATCAAATAGTTCAAACTCTTCTGCAAAAGAAGTAATTGTTGATAAGAAAGGAGCATTTATATCTAAAGTTCCAGCTAATATTTGTTCATTAATCTCTTGATCATTTCCCATTTGCGAGTCAGGATACACTGTAACCTTAATTCTTCCTTCACTTCTTTCCTCTATACGCTTTTTAAATTCCTCTGCTGCTGCTCCTTTAGGAGTTGTCGGTCTAACAACATGTGCAAATTTCAACTCATAAACTTTCTCATCTGAAGCTTCATTATTTCCTGCAGATGCTGTGTCATCTCCTGAAGCTGATTCATTACCTGCACAAGCTGTTAAAGATAAAATCATAGTTGCCATTAACATAACTGCAATGATACTTTTTTTAATTTTATTTAGTTTCATCATTTATTCCCCCATTATATATATTATTTTCTCTATACTCTTGCCAAACGTTTTCAAACCAAGAATCATACTGTGGTATTGGTCTTACTTTGGTCCAGCTTTGTATAGATTTTATTAATGAATTTTCTTCTTTGATTTCTGTTTCACAAACTTCATCTTCCATAGTATTATCTAAAGAATATTTTAAATTAACTCCTTGATAATCTATCTCATAATCACCATGTTCATTATGAACAAGATATGATCCTCTACTGTCTCCACCATGCTTAATATACGCTTCGATAGAACTTAGTATTGCAATTTGATTAATTAGCATATCGTAAATACGAAATACAGTAGGCAGTTCTTTCAGGTCATTAATGTATAATAAATCTACTAATAAATTAAATACTTTGTTGAAATAGTCAATTGATTTTCTAATTTCTGAGATTTCTCTAATAAAAGCCCCATTTTTTGACATTTCTTGTTGAAGCTCTTTTTGAAATTCTAGTAAATTAGATTTTTTATTCTTATCAATCTTTATCTTTTTAATAAAATCAATCTTTTTTTCTACTTGATCCTTAACTTTGTCTATGAATTGATCTGTATCTATGGGCTTTTGGGTATAAACTTTAGAGATGAATTCTGCTGCTCTGTAACTCCCTACCTGAGTAGAATTTAACGCAGTTCCTCCTGGACGATAAACACCTAAGGTTCCATTAACTTCTCCTACAGGGAAGAAGTGCTTCACATTACTTTCCCACCAAATATTTCCAGACAATCCTCCATTTTGATGTTGAGCGCACACATCAATTTCTAATAGTTCTTTTTCTAAATCAATATCATGATCTTTATATAATTTAATGGCTAATGGATTCATCTTCTTTAATCTCTCAATAGGAGTTTTCAATAATGCATTAGAATTGAATAAATAATCATATGCTTCTTTTCCTAATAAATCAAATTTAAACTCTCCCATTGAGTCGGCGCAATTTGGATTTTTTCTAAAGTCAAGGAAAACTCGTCTTCCTTTTATTTGAGTTTCTATATAAATAAGTAAATCAATCATAGACGACCCATTATTAGCAAGCTTTCGTGAATCAAATGGCCACTGGTAACCTTTTAAAAATACCGCATTTAACAAGTCAGATGGATTATCAAAATAATCTTCTAGAAATTCTCTTTCATCATTCATATCTTTGTTCATTGATACATATCTTGGCATTACTTGTTGATATGTTCCTGATAAGTTCCATCTGAATTTTGTTGACGCAATTCCATATTGCCATTCAGTTAAGTTATGTGCTTTAACACCAGCTTCTAAAGCTATTCCTGTAGCACCAGACTGACTTTTAGGGTATACAGATCTATAATAAGTAGATGCTGGCCCACCTGTACCATAAATAATATTCTTACAGTTAAAGATAGTCAATCCATAATCTGAATCATTTATATTTTTGATATCCATTGTTAGAACTCCAACTGATTCATCTTTCTGGGGATCCTTCAATATTCCAATAACTAAGAACCTATCAAATATATCTATTCCATTCTTTCTTACTTCTTCTTCAAGCTTTTCAGTCATATATTTTGAAGTTAATGGCCCTACTGAACTAGCACGACTATTTTCATCATGATCAGTCTTATAACCCACATACTGGCCATATTCATCATGGGGAAAAGGTACCCCTATATTAATTAGGTTATAAAAGCTTTTTAATGATAGTGCAGCTTCAACAAGTGCTATATCTCCATGCATTGCTCCACCATTATATAATGTTCTTGCCATTTTTAGTGGACTATCTTCGTCTTTTATCGTAGTAGACTGCTTGTAATAGGTCTGTTTATCAGATCCTGTATTTCTACTGGTCCCCTTATTCATCCCTTCAGTTATTAAAGCTATATCAGTTTGACCTAATTTATATAGAGTGTCAGCTGCATTCAGGCTTGCTGCACCAGAGCCAACAACTATTGTGTTATATTCATAAACCTTGATTTTTACATCTTCTATTTGAACTTCTCTTCTCATTGTTTTCACTATAACCTCCTGATATGATACCCTCCATCAACATTAATAACCTCACCTGTTGAATATCTCATCTTAGGAGAGCTTAGTAAACTTACTACGCCTGCTATATCTTCTGGATATCCCCATCTCTTTATAGGAAGCATACCTCCTTCGATTTGTTTATCATACTTATCAGTTACTTTTGCTGTCATATCTGTTTTAATAATACCTGGTCTAATTTCATAAACAAAAATTCCATACTCTGCCAATCTATCAGCAAATAATGTAGTTACCATACTCATTCCTGCTTTTGATATACAATACTCACCTCTATTTACAGATGATGTATATGCAGACATAGAGGAAATGTTAATTATCTTTGGTATGAAATCATTATTTTCTTGCTTTATCATCACATTAGCAACTGTTTGCGTCATGAAATAAGTTCCTTTAAGATTGATATCGATTACAAAATCAAAACTTTCAGGGGTTGAGTATAAGATATCATTTCTTTCCTTTGGTGCTACACCGGCACAGTTTACTAATAAATCAATTTTTCCAAATTCTTCTACAACCTTTTTAACACCACTTTTTATTTGGTCTATAGAACTAATATCTACCTTAATAAATTTAATTTTATCCTTTGAGTTTCTAATAACTTCATCTAAGTTATCATTTAAAGTTCTGCCCAGACAGGCTACAGAGAATCCTTCAGAATATAGCTCTTTAACAATACCAAGACCTATTCCTCTTGTTCCTCCACTAACTACAGCTACTTTCTGCAACCCTTTTCACCTCCCTGTCTCTCATATCTTTGTATATAGGTAAGTAAGTTTTAGGATCCCTTACCACACAACCACAAGTTCCAAGTTTTGCTTTCATTTCACTACATTTACTGCAAGAAATGCAAACTTTATTTATTTTCATTTCTCCATCTTCTAAAATATCTCTTGCAAAATTAGGATATGATATACTCTCTCTTCCAAATCCAACTATACTACAAAGTTTCTTTTCTAAACTTCCCGCTCCGACATAAGGGGCAAGTTGTCTAAACCAACTGTAACCTACACCAACTACACAAACTTCTGGAATACTTTGTTGAATTTTTCCTGTTTCTTTAATCAATCTATTACAGCTAAGTATAACTTCCTCATTTGGAATATATCTTCCTATGTCATAGGGTTTATTTATATGAGGTATGAAGTAGGGATTACCCATTGTTGTGCTAATTAGTCGAACATCTTTTTCAGCAAGTAGTTTTATAAGCTTTTTAGGCTCTTCTAAATCAACATCTACTCCACCTGTTTTTGAAACTCCCCATCCTTCTGGATATGGTACAGCATCATAAAGATTTAGTCTTGATGCTAATATCAGACCTTCACATTCCTTATCTTCTTTTATCTGATCTATAATATCTATCATTAATCTTGTCCTATTTTCAAAACTTCCACCATATTTGCCTTCTCTATTATAAGCGGATAACAATTCCGATAATAGATAGCCATGACATGCCTTTATATCCACACCATCAAATCCTGCTTTTTTGATTAATCTTGCTGCCTCTACAAATTGTATTACAAGACCATCTAAATATTCATCTGTTACTATAGGATAATCTTGAGAGATTCCAATGGCATCATCTAATGTCTTTTTATGAGTTGCAATAATAGGCTTTCGCTTTCCATCTAATTTACAATATCTTCCCGAATGATTAATTTGTAATATTGTTTTTGGTTCAAAGTCTTCTCCAAACTCTTCTTTAGCAGAGGCTTTTATAAGATCATTTAACTTTTTAAATTCTTCCCAATTATCTTCTTTTATCCATAATTGTCTATCATTTGATCTACCTTCCTTAGTTACACTAACAGCTTCTAACCATATGAGTCCAGATCCACCCCTTGCCATTCTTTCATATTTCCTATAGGTTAGTTCAGTAGGACTTCCGTTTTCATCTGAGTCTCCACCTTCCATTGGATGAGTAGCTAATGAGTTGGGAATTATATGGTCTCCAATTGTAATCGTTTTCTTAAACACATCGAAATTACTAGAAACTTCTATTCCTAAATCTAATCTTGTAATATCCTTTTCTAGTTCTTCAACAGTTTTATAAGTAAAATTCCCTTTGCTTCTAGATATATTTCTTGACAATTCTATGCCTCCTCGATCTCTTACAAATGGCCATTGTATTTAATTTGTTTAATCAACATTATTATAATATAATTATGAATATAGATATATTAAATAATTGCTAGAAAATTGATAAAAGTTGTTGTCATACAAGGAGTGACATAATGAATTACCAAAATATAGATATGGATTATATGACTCTTACTTCTAAAGAAAAGGGCTTAAATGAACATTATCATAGCGGTTATGAATTAATTTTTATTGCTGAAGGTGATTCTAGATTTGTAATTAATGATTCTAACTATGATTTTTGCAAAAATAGCTTAGTCTTTTTAAGTAGTGTTGATAAACATAAGATGTCTCCTCTTAAAATACCTTATTCTAGATATATGATAATCATTGATTCAGATTATTTAGATAGCATAATAAAGGAGCCTGCTCTACTTTCTATATTTAAGATTAGGCCCAATGATTTTAAATATGGCTTCAAAGTTAAAGATGAGCATTCTAAACTGACAAAAAATTTTTTTGAAAAACTACATAATATATATTTAGAAAAAAAAATATTCTGGCATATTGAGTTTATTTCAGTCCTATCGTCTTTTTTAGTTTTTCTATATAGAGAATATACTAATAATTTTTCTATAGAGATTATTGGGAAAGTTGAGCAAAGAGTTTTCGAGATTCTCAAATATATTGATAAAAATTTTAAATACGATATCAATTTGGACACAATATCTTCAGATTTTTTTATCAATAAATATTATCTCTCTCATTCTTTTAAAGATATTACTGGTTTTACTGTAAAACAATATATTTTATTAAAAAGAATTGCATATGCCAAAAACCAACTTTACTATACAGATAATAGCATTACTAATGTTGCTTTAGATTCTGGATTTAATAGTCAAAGTAACTTTATTCGCCTTTTCAAAAAGAAAGAATCCTTAACTCCATTACAGTTTAGAAAATATTACAGAAGAGCATAGTCTTTTTTAAAATATAATAATTTGTTATTCCCTCTAATAGTCGTTAGTACATTTCATATCGTTTCTATAAATTTTAAAATAAATTAATAAATACTTTATTACATTATAAAAACCCTATATATACTTTAAAATGTATATATAGGGTTTCCTTTATTGGTGGATGCCATGACTTATTAATATTCATCACTACGCCCATGTAGATTGTCAAGTAAAATTGGGTTCTTTCCAAAGTTAGTTGAATTTACGTAATTTTTCAAGAACAAG
>SWCA01005249.1_pt1 | contig 10950 bp, 12 predicted proteins | sample 4692961 | NCBI WGS metagenome assembly SWCA01 (sample SAMN10267275, study PRJNA491770) | bioreactor metagenome | isolation source: DHS bioreactor inoculated with | place: Japan: off Shimokita Peninsula
ATCGTGATTAAAATCTTCCGAAATACTTTCTAAAAGTTGTTTTCCTGTTTTAGTGATTTTTATATAAACCACTCTCCTGTCGTCCATACAGGGAAAACGCTCTATAAGCTGTTTGGCAATGAGTTTATCCATTAACCTGGTTGCATTGGGAGAACGCTCTATCATACGCTCTTTAATGGTTTGCACCTTCAAAGCTTGGTCTGTGCCATTCAGGATTCGAAGAATATTGTACTGCTGTGGAGAAATCCCGAAAGGCTTAAAAAACTCGTTTTGAAAACTGGAAATCCAATTTGCCGTGTATAAAACATTGACTAGGGCTTTCACCTTAGCATTTGCAAATTTCGAGTTGATTTCTTTTGAAAGATTTCCCATGTCATTTATTCCTTTGCAACAATTTTAAGCAATAACATCTTTGTACTGGTCTTGTTTTTTCTCAAAAACGGCCTTGGCATAAGAACAGGTTGGTGCAGCCTTTAAGTTGTTTTCCCTCATAAAGGAAACAGCTGCATCAATTAATTTATAACCTATTCCTTGTCCTTTTAAAGTTTCTTTGACTTCGGTATGATCTATATCAATAATGTTGTTATTTTTATAACGATAGGTCATTTCTGCTTTTTGTTTATTGTCTATTTCAATGTAAAACTTACCTCTAGTTCCATTGTCTTCATGTTGTATATTCATAATTATATGGCGTTTTTAAATAAATTAATCTTGTTTTTTAATGCGTCATCAAGCTCTTTGTTGGTTATTTTTCCATCTGAAAAATTGGTTTCAAAAAATGGCAAAGAAAAATCTGCAATAATTTGTGCTTGGTGTCTTGGAAACCTGTCCATTGCCATGGCTAAAACCGAAGCGCCTCCTCTAGCTCCAGGTGCTGCTGCCATTAACAACATGGGCTTGTTTAAAAAGGTTTTCTGTTCTGCCCTGGATAACCAGTCAAAAATGTTTTTAAACACTGCTGTATAAGCTCCATTGTTCTCAGCCAATGACAAAATAATACCATCACATTTTTTTATGTGATCCAGAAATGAAAGAGCGTTTGCTGGAATTCCCTGTTCTGCTTCTAAGTCTTTACTGTAAATTGGTAATTCAAAATCATTTAAATCCAAAATGGTAACCGTTACATCGTCAATCAACCTTGAAGCGTAAACGGCTAATTGTTTGTTAATGGAATCTTTGCTGTTACTTCCTGCAAATGCTAAAATGTGTTTCATGTATTGTATTATATTTTTTATGTCCTTGAATGAGGATAACCTATTTATGTTTCATTGCAAATATATGTAAAATGCAAATAGTTTCCAAGGAAACTAATTCCATGTAATATTATTTAACAAAATATTCGCTTTTAAACCATGTTCTACTTTTGTAAATTCGTAGCAAATAAATATTTCTATGGACATAAACTTCAACAAAAACGAAGATTACAATAAACTTTTAGTTTCAGAATTAAAAAAACGTTTAGCCCAAGTAAAGCTTGGAGGAGGAAAAAAGAATATTGAAAAACACCATTCCAAAGGTAAAATGACTGCAAGAGAGCGTATTGATTACCTTTTGGATGCAAAAAAAAATAGCATAGAAATTGCGGCTTTTGCTGGTGAAGACATGTACGAAGAACATGGTGGCTGTCCGTCTGGAGGCGTTGTGGTGAAAATTGGTTACATTAAAGGAAAGCAATGTATGGTAGTTGCCAACGATGCCACTGTAAAAGCAGGAGCTTGGTTTCCTATAACCGGAAAAAAGAATTTACGTGCTCAGGAAATTGCCATAGAAAACAAGTTGCCAATTATATATTTAGTGGATTCTGCTGGAGTATATCTTCCTATGCAGGACGAAATTTTTTCAGATAAGGAACATTTTGGACGAATTTTTAGAAACAATGCCATAATGAGCAGTTTGGGCATTACACAAATCGCTGCCGTTATGGGTAGTTGTGTGGCTGGTGGTGCCTATTTGCCCATAATGAGTGATGAAGCCATGATAGTGGATAAAACCGGTAGTATCTTTTTAGCTGGTAGTTATTTGGTTAAAGCAGCCATTGGTGAAACCATAGATAATGAAACCCTTGGTGGAGCCACCACTCATTGTGAAATTTCGGGAGTTACAGACTATAAAGCAAAAGACGATAAAGACGCTTTGGATAGAATAAAAAATATTATTGATAAAATTGGCGATTTTGATAAAGCTGGTTTTAATCGCTCTACTCCTGCTAAGCCTAAAGAAAAACAAGAAGACATTTATGGCATTCTGCCAAAATCACGTGCTGACCAATACGATATGTATGAAATCATCAAACGTTTGGTTGATAATAGCGAATTTGAAGAATACAAAGCTGGTTACGGAAAAACCATTATTACAGCTTATGCCAGGATTGATGGTTGGGCTGTTGGGATTGTTGCCAACCAAAGAAAACTGGTAAAAACCAAACAAGGCGAAATGCAATTTGGTGGTGTTATCTATAACGACTCTGCAGATAAAGCAACCCGATTTATTGCCAATTGCAATCAAAAGAAAATTCCTTTGGTGTTTTTACAGGATGTTACCGGTTTTATGGTAGGAAGTAAAAGTGAACATGGAGGAATTATTAAAGATGGTGCCAAAATGGTGAATGCCGTGAGCAATTCTGTGGTTCCTAAATTCACTGTCATACTTGGAAACAGTTATGGCGCCGGAAATTACGCCATGTGTGGAAAAGCTTACGACCCACGATTAATAATTGCATGGCCAAGTGCCGAATTGGCTGTGATGAGTGGTAATAGTGCTGCCAAAGTGTTATTGCAAATAGAAACTGCATCGCTTAAAAAGAAAGGGGAAGTTATCACCAAAGAAAAGGAAGAGGAACTCTTTAATAAGATTAAAGACCGTTACGACAAGCAAGTTTCGCCATATTATGCTGCTTCCAGAATATGGACAGATGCCATTATCGACCCATTGGATACCAGAAAATGGATCAGTATGGGAATTGAAGCTGCCAATCATGCTCCTATTGAAAAAAAGTTTAATCTTGGAGTTATTCAAGTTTAAACTTCCATATTTCATTAAAATTTTGTACCTTAATAACTGAAAATCAAACATTTTCGTTATGGAAACAATTAAATCCTTAAACAAATGGGCTAATGCGCATACGTATTACCCATTAGATGTTTTACGAATTGCGTTAGGCGTTTTTCTTTTTATGAAAGGTGTCCATTTTGTATCCAACACCGAATTGTTGGTGGAACTTATCAAACCCTTGAACACTTATGCTGGAAGTATGATTTTGGCTCATTATGTAGCAGCTTCCCATTTGGTTGGTGGCATTTTAATTGCTTTTGGCTTATTAACCCGTTGGGCAATTATTGTTCAAATTCCTGTGTTGATTGGAGCCATACTTGTAAACTTTATGGGAGACTTTAACACAGCCAATTTGTTATTGGCAAGTGCAACATTTTTGGTGTGTGTGTTTTTTGTGTTTTACGGTTCTGGTAAGCATTCTGTGGATTACTATTTAAAAATGCAAATGTAATTAGGCAATAAGCTCTAATGTTTTTGAACGCTGCAATTTACCCGAAGTGGTTTCAATGAATTTTGAAACTGCATATACCCTCTTTGGTTTTTCATAACCATCCAAATCATCAAAAATAGTAGCTGGTAAATTATTGTTAGCAGCTTCCAAAACTAGGATTAGCCTCTCACCAAGTTTTTTATCAGACTCTGAAGCAACAAAAAAACGGTTAGTGATCTTAGACTGCAACTTCTTCTCTATTTGTTCTGGATATAATTTAATCCCACCAGAGTTTATCACGTTATCTATTCTTCCCAACCATTCAAAAGATGTATTGGAATAAAGCGTTACAACATCATTGGTAACCAATTTCCCTTTGGTTAGTTGAGGTGCCTCAATCACTAAACAATGTCTTTCATCTTGCGAAATCTTGATATTAGGAAGTGTGTGGTAGATGTTTTTAACTCTTGGATTGGACGTATCATCATCAACATGGTTTAAGGGCATGACTGCAATATGTGTAATGGTCTCTGTCATACCGTACGTTGCATAAACTTTGGTTTTCAAGTTTTTTATTTGCTCTTTAAGATTAAAGGACAAAGGAGCGCCACCTACAATCAGGGTTTTTATATGGCTTATTTTTTTTATGTTTTGTTGTAACTGCATTGGGACCATGGCACAAAAGGTATAGTGTTTTTTTGTATTGAAATTTAAAACACTTGCAGGTTCAACAACATCTATTTGTAGTCCTAAAATAATGGCACGAACCAGCATCATTTTACCAGCAATAAATTGGGTTGGCAAACAATGTAAGGCTTTGTCTCCCGGTTTTAACCCAAAATAATTTCCAGTTGCAATGGCAGAATGCACCATGGCTTGTTTTTTTATTTTTATGGTTTTAGGTTTTCCAGTGGTTCCAGAAGATTTGGTCTTTATGTAATCTTTGGAGTCCAACCAATCAGCCAAAAAATCGCCAAGTGCCTTCTCAAAAGGTTTTCCTTCTTTGATAAAACTATAAGCAACTTCTTTTAATTCTTCATATGAATAATTTCTGTTGTTCAATTTAAATTTATTGTGAACTTTATCGTAAGTAGGAATCATGAAGGTTATTCTATAAGGTTATTGTCTTCTGTGGTTGAATCTGGATGGGCTGTTTCAAGTAAAGGTGCTTCAACAGGACCAAATAATTTTTCCGACCAATTGGTCCAGTGATATTTTTTGGAAAAAACAAACAAGAGTAATGGAAACAGTATAAAAACTGGCATAAATATTTCTGTAAAACTAGCAGAAGTTGGTTCTGCCATATCCTTTAATACAGAATGTGTTTGAAAGGCTGTCCAATCGGCTGTGACCAACAAAGCTGTAAACAAATTGTTGGCTGCATGAAATCCTAAAGCAAGCTCCATGCCTTCATCCATTAATGTCATGATTCCCAAAAACAAACCTGTTCCTATATAATAAACCATAATTACGTTTCCTAATTTGTCCACTTCAGGATTGGCAATATGCAACATCCCAAATATAAATGAGGTCGTTAATAGTGGTACCCATTTATTCTTGGCCAAAACACCTATGCCTTGCATTAAATAGCCTCTAAACAAATATTCTTCAAAACTGGTTTGCAATGGTACCAATACTATAGCTATGACACATAAAATAATAAAAGGCTGCAATTTAAAATTAACCACATAATCTTCTGGAGACAAAAAATAATCTAAAGTAATAAAACCAGAGCTTACAATTCCCCATAAAATAAAAGCAAACCAAATACGATTCCAGTCAATTTTGGGCCTTGCTGTTGTTAAAGATGTGATACTTTGCTTATGTAGAAATTTTACAACCAGAAACAGCCCAATCAAGCCTACTGCAAAAGAAAGCAACATTAAAAACAAATTTAGGTTGGGTTCTAACATGGTCATCATCTGGGTTTCGTCCAATCCAAAAACACTTTCACCATCGTTAATGGCTTTCATAAAAACAGCTACAGTAAACGGAATTTGACCGATGACCACAGCAATAATAACGAAGACAATTCCAACTAAATATCTCCACCAATCGTGTAACGCATTAAAAGCTTGAGCTATATACATAAATTATAAATTAAAATTCCAATTTTTATTTTTTTGGTATTGCAATGTACCATTTTTTACTAGTAAAGGAGAGTCAAAATTATTGGTAAACAAACCACCTGTTCCCAGCCCTTGATGATAATCTTGATGTAACATATAGGTCCATTGTGCTATGGCATTTAAGCCTACATTGCTTTCCAATGCACTTGTAACCCAATAATATGCTCTTTCTTTTTGTGCCAGGCTTACCCAAGAACCACTTCCTTTAAAACCTCCAATTAAACTGGGTTTTAAAATAATGTATTGAGGTTTTATGGTTTGAAGCAATTTGATTTTTTCTTTTTTTGAAAAAACGCCAATCAGCTCTTCATCCAAAGCTATTGGTATGGGTGATTTTTCACATAATCGAGCCATTTCCTGCCATTGTCCCTGCTTAATGGGTTGCTCTATGGAATGGATTTGTAATTCTGCAAGCTGATGCAATTTTTCCAAGGCTTCTGAAGCTGAAAAAGCACCATTGGCATCGACCCTTAAAATAATGTCTCTATTTGAAAATTCTTTCCTAATGGATTTTAGTAAGTCTAATTCTGTTTGAAAATCAATGGCACCAATTTTCATTTTGATACAGGAAAAACCAGCTTCAATTTTTTCTTTTATCTGTTGTTTCATGAAACTTTCACTTCCCATCCAGATCAAGCCATTGATAGGGATGGCATCAGTACCCTTGGTAAAATTTGAAGGTAACAATACAAATGGGTCATCGCTATTTAAAGAAGCAAAGGCCGTTTCCAGTCCAAATTGGATGCTTGGAAATTTATAAAGCTCATCCAGTAAAACCTGTAAACCCAAATGGATGTTTAAACAGGTCCATTTTAAAATCTCTTCATAATGTGGAACATCGTCTGCACTCAAACCACGAAACAACCCACACTCGCCCACTCCAATTTTGTCATCCTGTTTCAATATCAGGAACCAGGTTTCCTTGGTTCTTAAAACACCTCTAGATGTGCCACTGGCTTGTTTAAAATTTAAAATATATTTCTTGTAGGTTGCTTTCATAGTAAGTTTCAAAAATACTTAAAATATTTTGTACATTTAGACTTAATAATCTTAAATACTCATGCCTGAATTTCCAAACCTTATTCATTTTGCTATTCCTTTTTTTATAGCTTCCATGCTTTTGGAACTGTTTATCACAACCAAAAAAAACATTAAAAGTTATGAACCCAAAGACGCATTGACTTCTATTGCTATGGGTTTAGGAAATGTATTTATAGGTTTGCTAAGTAAAGGTTTGGTATTATTGGCTTTATTTTTTGTGTATGAGAATTTTAGGATTTTTACCATTCCCATTTCGTGGTGGAGTTTTGTTTTGTTGTTTTTTGCAGACGATTTTTCTTATTATTGGTTCCACAGGATTTCCCATGAGTGTAGATTGTTTTGGGCATCGCATGTGGTTCACCATTCCTCACAACATTATAATCTTAGTACTGCCTTGAGGCAAACTTGGTCTGGTAGTTTCTATTCCTTTGTGTTCTGGTTATGGTTGCCTTTGTTAGGATTTCATCCAGCCATGATATTGTTGCAAATGTCCGTGAGTTTATTGTATCAATTTTGGATTCATACAGAAACCATAAACAAACTGCCAAAATGGTTTGAAGCCATAATGAACACACCTTCGCATCATAGAGTACATCATGGAAGCAATCCTATTTATCTTGATAGAAATCATGCTGGTATTTTAATAATATGGGACAAATTATTTGGGACTTTTCAAGCTGAGTTGGATCATGAAAAGGTGGTTTACGGATTGGTAAGCAACATCCAAACTTATAATCCTGTAAAAGTTGCCTTTATAGAATGGTATAACATGCTTAAAGATGCTTTTTCTGGAAAAAAATCACTTTCCAATAGATTGAAATATTTTATAAAACCACCCGGATGGAAACATGATGGTACAGGAAAATTAAGCAACAACTTAAGGGAAGAATGGTTGGCAACACATTTAAATTCTCAATCCAACCCCAAACTTAATGAAAGCAGCGAACATATTTCAATACCTGTCAAGGGCAAAAAAACTATAGCATGACCTTTGAAAATAAAGTGATTTGGATTACTGGTGCCTCTAGTGGCATTGGGAAAGGCTTGGCTTTGGAGCTATCCAAACAACATTGTAAACTCATATTGTCTTCAAGACATCAGGAACAGCTCTTCAGCGTTAAAAAGGACTGTAAAAACCAAGAAAATGTTCAAGTTTTAGCATTGGATTTGGCTCATTATGCAACTATGAGCTTGGTAGTTGAAAAAGCCATGCAACTTTTTGGCCATATTGATTTATTAATCAACAATGCAGGTATTAGTCAACGTTCTCCCATTATTGACACATCTATAGAAGTGGATAAAAAGCTTATGGAAATAGATTATTTGGGTACGGTAGCATTAAGCAAAGCACTATTGCCTTATTTATTAAAAGTAAAACAGGTCATTTTGTTGTGGTTTCCAGCCTTATGGGTAAATTCAGTTCCCCTTACAGGTCCTCTTATTGTGGTGCAAAACATGCCTTACATGGTTTTTTTGACACCTTGCGTATGGAACACGAAAAAAACCATATTAAAGTGACCATGATCTGTCCTGGATTTGTAAATACCAATGTGGCCAGAAATGCGTTAACTGCTGATGGCAGCAAACAAGGATACCAAGACGAAATGACCGAAAATGGACTGGAAGTTACTGTGTTTGTTAAACGCATGCTTAAAGCCATTCAAAAAGAAAAGTTTGAAGCATATATTGGTAAATCTGAAGTTTTGGGCGTGTATGTTAAACGGTTTTTTCCAAAGTTACTCCATAAATTAGTCTTAAAAAGTAAAGTGACCTAACTGTAGGGGATTTTGCGTAAAATCAAAGCTCAATACTTTCCCCTATATCTAGCAACATCAAGTCTTTATTTTTATCGAAGAATTTTCGTTTGGCTTCTTCATGGTCTATTTCAATATAACCGAAAGTATCGTAGTGATAACCTAAAATTTTATCGCACTCCACAAAGTCACTTGCTATAATAGCATCGTCTATTCCCATGGTAAAATTATCTCCTATAGGTAAAATGGCTAGATCCAATTTAATTTGTAAAGGGATTAATTTCATGTCCATGGTTAAAGCTGTGTCTCCAGCAATATAGATGTTTTTACGCTCTCCTTCTATAACAAAGCCTCCTGGTTGTCCACCATAGCTTCCATCTGGAAATGAAGATGTATGTATAGCATTAACATACTTTACATTACCAAATTCAAAATCCCAACTACCACCATGATTCATTGGATGTCCTTCCAAACCTTTATTTTGGAAGTAACTTACTATTTCAAAATTAGATACGATTACAGCATCTGTACGCTTTGCTATGGTCTCTACATCCAATATATGATCTTGATGAGCATGTGTCAACAAAATATAATCTGCTTTTAAAGTGTTGATATCTATATGTGATGCCTTATCATTTGCAGATATAAATGGATCCACCAATATATGAACGTCATTTACTTCTATTCCTAAACTTGCGTGACCGTAAAAAGTGATTTTCATTGTTTTGAGAGATTTTTTTTGAAATTGGAATTTACAAAAAAACTCAAACAAATTACAAGAATCTGTTTGAGTTTTTCAATCCCCAAAATATGAAGCATTTTTAACCGCTTCAATTATTGATAATAACCTACCAACACAATAAATATAAAACATATTTATTTGAAAAACAAGACTTTATGAAATTATTTTAGTAACTATTGTTAAAGTAAATGACCAATGGCAAGCAAAACACTTAGTATAAATGTGCTTAATGCCAGCTTTTTTAACTCTGGATCCAACAGTTTTGGGTCTGTATTGTCACGAACAGTCATAAGGTGCTTAACAAGAGGAATATAAGCAAGGAAATAGATAAAATTAAAAGGCGAAGAGTAATACAAAATGCCATATAAAATCGATAAAACCATGGCACAACCTATTAACACGTAGTGATAGGTTTTTCCATTCTCAAAACCCATTTTAACTACCAAGGTGTTTTTATTTGCTCTTCTATCGGAATGAATATCCCTTAAGTTATTTAAATTTAATACAGCCACACTTAACAAACCAATGGTACAAGCTGGCAAAAATATAATGTGATCCAATTTTTGAGCGAATAATATATAACCTCCTCCAACACTTATCAAACCAAAAAATACAAAAACAAAAACATCTCCTAACCCTCTATATCCATAAGCATTATTTCCAACAGTATATTTTATGGCAGCATAAATGGCAAATAAACTTAAACCAAAAAAAAGCATGGCCAGTAAAAAGTGTTTAGTCCCAAAAGCAGCCATGATTAAAAAGAACGCCAAGCCGATAACAATTAAAATATTTATTTTAATAGCCTCAAACATCTCATCTGGAGTTATCGTTCCACTCTGTATGGCACGTTGTGGTCCAATTCTATCGTCACTATCTGTACCTTTTACACCATCGCCATAATCGTTTGCCAAATTAGAAAGTATCTGCAAACTTAAGGTTGTTAAAATGGCCAACACAAACACCAACCAATCAAAAACACCATTGTAAGCAGCCAAACTAGCTGCTACAATGATTCCTGATAGAGACAAAGGAAGTGTTCTTAGCCTAAAGGCCGATAACCATATCTTGTATTTTTTTGACATAAATAAGTGCTTGTATCAATAGATTTATGGGATCCATTTTTTAGGAAAATTAGGCTTACGCTTTTCAAGAAAAGCATCTCTACCTTCTTTAGCTTCATCTGTCATGTATGCCAGACGCGTAGCTTCTCCTGCAAATACTTGCTGGCCAACCATCCCATCATCTGTTAAATTCATGGCAAATTTTAACATTTTGATGGATGTTGGTGATTTTGCCAATATTTCTTGAGCCCATTGGTAAGCAGTCTCTTCTAGTTCATGATGTGGAATTACAGCATTTACCATACCCATTTCAAAAGCCTCTTGTGCCGAATAATTTCTTCCTAGAAAAAAGATCTCACGTGCTTTTTTCTGACCTACCATTTTTGCCAAATAGGCTGATCCATAACCCCCATCAAAACTGGTAACATCGGCATCTGTTTGCTTAAAAATGGCATGTTCTTTACTTGCCAAAGTTAAATCGCAAACCACATGCAAACTATGTCCTCCACCAACTGCCCAACCTGGAACCACAGCTATTACTGCTTTAGGCATAAAACGAATAAGACGCTGCACTTCCAAAATATTCAATCTATGGTAACCATCTTCCCCAACATATCCTTGATGGCCTCTAGCTTTTTGGTCTCCTCCAGAGCAGAATGAATACACTCCATCCTTTGTAGAAGGCCCTTCAGCAGAAAGTAATACCACACCAATATTTACATCTTCACTTGCATCATAA
>SWCA01001401.1_pt1 | contig 10935 bp, 11 predicted proteins | sample 4692961 | NCBI WGS metagenome assembly SWCA01 (sample SAMN10267275, study PRJNA491770) | bioreactor metagenome | isolation source: DHS bioreactor inoculated with | place: Japan: off Shimokita Peninsula
AAGCCGCAATGGCGCGCTGCGCGGTGATCGTGGCCGCCTCCGCCCCCACCGCCCACGCGCTGCGGCTTGCCGAAGGCGCCGGCATCACCCTCGCCGCCTTCGCCCGCGCAGGCGGGTTTGACCTTTATTCCCACCCCGAGCGGGTCGAGACGGGAGATGCACATGTCGCCTGACAAGATGGTTCACATGGCCAACCAGATCGCGATGTTCTTCAAGTCCCAGCCGGGCGAGGACGCGGCACAAAAGGTCGCCGCGCATCTGAACGATTTCTGGGAACCGCGGATGCGGGCGCAACTGATCGCCTACATCGCCGAGGGCGGGGCCGGTCTGGACCCGCTGGTGCAGGCCGCGTCCGACCATCTGAACGTGCCGGTGGACTGATCCGCCGCAAACCGGATCTTCAACGATCCTTTCCAAGCCGCGCCAGCGCGCGGGCTGGCGGCCTGTTGTCAGCAACACCACGCCCCTAGGGTCCTAGGGGCGTGGTGTTGTTCGGGAGCAGTGAAATCTCCATATTTCAATGAGATAGATAGGATACGCCGTTAACTTGCCGTTAATTTCTTGGCGCGAGATCGACCGCTCCCCCCGGCAAACCGTCAACCCCAGCGTCACGCCATCCGGCGCGCCCGGTCAAAGCGCCACGATGTGGTTGTCCCAGGCGAGGTCTTCATACAGCGCCAGGGGTCGCGCGCCATCGTCGTCGACCACGATCAGCCCGCCGAAGCCGTCGGAAGCGATCAACCCGCCGGGATGCGCCGCCAACCCGCAAACGTCTTCACGGAGCTGCGCGCCGAGAAACACTCCCTCGGGCGAAAACCTGTGCAGCCGGCCGCCGCGCGGTGAGGTGATGGCGACTTCACTGCCATCGGCGGAGAACGCGATACTTCCGGCGTAGCCGTCCATCGCCAAGGCGTCGGCCAGAGGCGTCTCGGCGAGCAGCGGCGGCGCGCCCCGGCGGTGCAGCCCGAGCAGCGGCCATGCCATGCCCGGCTCGCCCTCCCATTGCATCGCAAACCCCACCAGCCCGTCATCGCGCAGCGCCAGGTGGCGGATCGAGCTCTGGTGCAGCTCGGCATCGAGCCGCACCTCTTCCAGCAGATCGCCCGCAAGCGAGAGATAGGCGAGGCTCGGCTGCATGTCGGAGATGTTGAGCTTGGTGCGGTCGGTCGGATCGGTCTCGATCCCGCCATTGGCCACCACCAGCGTCCGGCCGTCCGGCATAAGCCGCACGTCATGCGGGCCAATACCATGGGTGGCAAATTCGCCGACCCGCAGATACCCGGCCCCGACATCCCAGACACCGATGCGGCCCGCGCTGCCCTCGGCCATCTGCTCGATGGTGAGCAGCGTCGCGCCATCGTCGATATAGACGCCGTGGCCGTTGAATTGCCGCCCCTCCGGCGGGGTCAACTCGTGGCGCACCTGGCCCGACGCCACGTCGATCACCAGCGCGTAGTAGCCGGGCCGCCGGGCGAAGGCGACCGCCTCGGCGCGGTGGGGATGCGCCGCCCCGGCATGACCGCGCGCGGGCAGAAGCTGCAGAAACCGCAGCGCACCCATCGTGTCGAACCCGGCGATAACATGGTCGCCTGCTGGGGTTTTGGCGGCGGCGATATAGGCCGGGTTGCCCACCGCCGCCCAGCCAAGGCGCGGGGTGGTGCTGGCCGCGACGAGGCTTGCCAGAAAGGCGCGGCGGGTGGTCATCTCAGTCTCCATCCTGCGAGTTGAAGCCGGGGGTGATCCCCAGCCGCAGCCCGATCTCTTCCTCGATCGCGGCCTCCACGCCGTCGATCTTCTGTTGCAGCACCTCGAGCTTGAAGCGCTGGGCCGGATCGTCAATGTCGCCGAAGCCCGGATCGTCGATCTTCTGCGCCGCATCCCGCACCCGGTCGAGCGCGGCGCTCGTGGCGGGCAGTTCCCAATCCGCCAGCGCCTCGGCCAGGTCCACCGCCGCCTCGGTGGCGATCACCGCGTTCGCGAGGCTGCGGCCCGAGCGGCGCGCTTCCGCCCGCGCAGGCCGGGGTTTGTCAAAGCTGCCAAGCGGGCGGCCAAGCCGGGAATCAGCGGTGAATTCCAGCGCCGAGAGCACCTGGGTATAGATCGCGCGCACCGCTTCCTCCTGCGAGAGATAGGTGGCGTTGTCGCCAGAACCGGCGCTGCGCAACACGTCGGCAAAGCCGTCGGTCCACGCCGCCTCGAGCATCGCCGCCTGCTGCGCCAGATCGGCACTCAGCCGGGCCGCCAGGCGGCAGGCATAGCTTCCCGCCTCGTAGCCCGCGAAGGTATCGTCAAACAGCAGCATGTCGAGGGCAAAGAGCCCGCGCCCGGCAATGGAGACATGGGTGAACGCTTCGGCATCGTCGATCGCCGGATCCTTGGCCGCGACCAGTTGCGACAGGGTTTTCTGGGTGAAGCCGCGCGTATCGGGCCAGAAGGCGATCGACAACGCGCCGTTTTCAGACGGGCCAAGCCGCACATCGCCAACCGCCATCCAGGCGTCGAAAGCGGCACTATAGGGCGCGGCCAGCGCCTGCGGGGTGCAATCGGCCGCAGCGGCATCGGCCAGCGCCGCGCTTGCCTCGCTGAACCCGGCGAGGCCGGGCAGGATATGCGCGTCGAGCGCCTCGTTCACCCCGGCAAAGGCGGGGCTTGCGGCAAACACGGCGGCGGCAAGGGTCAGGCGCATCACAGGCTCTCCAGAAAGCGGATCAGGGCATCGCGGTCGGGCGCCGCCAGCGCAGCGACGGCATCGCGGGCCGCTTGCGCCTCGCCGCCATGCCACAGGATCGCTTCCAGCAGCGTGCGCGCGCGCCCGTCATGCAGGTAGGTTGTTTCGCCCGAGACGGCGGCTGTCAAGCCGATGCCCCAGAGCGGCTGGGTCCGGTATTCACGCCCTGTTGCCCGGCCCTCGCTGAAGCCGTCGGCAAGGTCTGGCCCCATATCATGGAGCAACATGTCGGAATAAGGCCAGATGAGCTGGAAGCTGTGTTCGGGCCGGTCATCGCGCCGGGCGGTCACATGCTTGGGCGTATGGCAGGCGATGCAGCCGCTGTCATAGAACACTCGCTTGCCCGAGAGCACCTGCGCATCGGTCACGTCGCGGCGCGCGGGCACGGCGAGGTTGGCGGCATAATAGCTTGTCAGGTCGAGGGTGGCGGCATCCGCCTCGAACTGCCGCGCATCGCCATCGCCATCGCCATGCGGCGCGGCGCGGCAGGCGGTTTGCGCCTCGGTGCAATCGCCCCACCCGGCGGGAAATGCGGGCGTCGAAATGCCGATATCGTTGGCGAAGGCAGTGGCCGACTGGTGGCGCACCGTGGCATGGCCCGCCTTCCAGCCAAACCGGCCCAGCATCGGGCGGCCATGTTCCGGCGACCAGACGATATTCGCCCGCCCCGACACACCGTCGCCATCGGCATCGTCCGGGTCTTCGCGGACAAGGATCTCTTGCGCCGGGATCGCTTCGAGCAGCCCCAACCCGATCATCGGCGGGGCGACGCGGGGCGAGCGCATGGTGTCCGGCGCGAGCGGACCATGGGCGAGGTCATCGAGGTGATAGACCGGGCGGCGCAGGGTGACGGTCTCGCCATCGCCCAGCTCTACCGGCACCGGCTCCCAATCCACCCGCAGCGCGGCCTCGGCCGCCAGCCCGATGGTGGAAAAGGTCTGAATCTGTCGGCCATAGGCGGGATCGGGCGCGAGTGCGAGATAGTCCTCGATCGCGGCCATGTCCGGCCATGGGTCCGTGGGCACGGCGAGGTGCATCACCAGCGAAACCGAACGCGCCTCGTCGCTGTTTGGCGGGCGGCCCCGGCCGTTATTGACGTGGCACAGCACGCAAGCGCGGGCGTTGTAATGCGGACCAAGCCCGTCCGAAGCCTGCGTGGCGGTCGGCGCAGCCACCCAGATCTTTTCAAACAGCGCCTGTCCGGAGATGAAGGCGAGATCGCCGCCTGAGGGCAGGTTGGCCGGCGGGTGCAGGAAGGCTTTCGACGGCTGCGCCACCGCCATCGTGCCTGCCCCGCCGGAATTTGCCTCGAACGGCTCGGCAGAGCCGAAATCTGTCGCCGCTGCCGTGACCGCCGCCACGCGCCGGGCCTCCTCCGCACTGCGCGCTGTCTCCGGTGCGCGCGCGTCGCCCAGATCGAAGGCAAGAGCGGAACTGGCGCCGAAGGCCAGTCCCGCCAGGATATGCGCGGCGCGCAGCATTGCCGAAATTACTCGAAAACGGCGTTCGGGTTGTCGAGGCTGTCGGAGCCCTCGACGCTGATCCCGTTGAGATTCAGCATGGTCACGACGCGCTCGATTGACTTGGTCTGGTCGATCAGCCCGTTCACCCCGCCCATGATCAGCGCATCGCCCTCAGCATTGCCGGGCGCAAGCATCTGGTCATAGGCAAAGCCGCCCTCCGCCGCGTCGGCGATCGCCTGAAGCGCTTCCATCGTCGCGCCGAGCTTTGCCTTCATCTCGGCATCAAGGTCCGGATCGCCCTCGGCCACCAGCGCGGCAAGGGCCGGGCCTTCGACGACGCTGCCATCCACGCGGGTGTAGCTGCCAAGGTAGACGTTCTGAATTCCCAGCCCGTCGTAGTAGTGCGACCAATGGGTGTTGTCGGAGAAGCAATCGTGCTCTTCCTCGGGATCGTTCAGCATCAGGCCAAGCCGCATCCGCTCGCCCGCCTGCTCGCCATAGGACAGGCTGCCCATGCCGGTGAGCACGGCGGACAGACCGGCGGTGGTATCGGCGGTGACTTCCGCCCGCGCCGCGCCGCCCTCGGCCCAGTTCGCCACCATCTCTTCGAGATCGGAGATCAGCAGATCGGTCGCCGCGCGCAGATAGGCGGCACGGCGGTCGCAATTGCCACCGGTGCAGCCATCGCCAACCACGAAATCGGTAAAGGGTCGGTCGCCCGCGCCGGGGCCGGTGCCGTTCAGGTCTTGCCCCCAGAGCAGGAACTCGATGGCGTGATAGCCCGAGGCCACGTTGGCCTCGACCTCATCGGCCTCATGCAAAACGTCGCCGATCAAGTCCGGCGTGATCTCGGTGGCGTCGATCTCTTCACCGGCAATCGTCACCTGCGGATTGGCGATGATGTTAAGCGCCGCCAGCGGGTTTTCGTCGCTCGCCCCGCCATAGGACGCATCGACGTAGTCGATCAGGCCCTCGTCGAGCGGCCAGGCGTTCACCTTGCCCTCCCAGGCGTCGACGATGGCATTGCCGAACCGATAGACCTCGGTTTGCTGATACGGCACACGTGCCGCTTTCCACGCCGTCTTGGCGGCCTCAAGGGTTGCGTCCGAAGGATCGGCGATCAGCGCATCCACCGCGTCCGACAGGGCCTGCGCCGTGGTCAGGCTGTCGCCATAGGCCGCCGCCGCGATATCGGCATAGGTGGTCAGCACGTCGGCCGCACGGGTTTCGGCTCGAGCCACGCCGGTGGCCAGCGTCAGGGCCAGCGCACTCGTGGCGAGAGTCTTGAACGTCATGTCTTGTCCTTTCGGGTCATGGTCACTTGGTGAGGATGAGTTTGCCAGCCCGGGTGATGCGCAGCCTGTAGACCTGTTCGCCCAGCATGATGCGGGCTTCGCTGCCGCCAGCGGTCAGGTCTTCGGCGCGGTGCTCGGGCAGGTTTGCGGCGGTGTCGCTTGTCGCGGTCATCTTTCGGCACCCCGGCCCAGGAACCGGTCGAGCATCCCCTCGACTCCCTGCCCCGGCGTTATGCCGGTTTCCGACAGGATTTCGAGGATCTCGCGTCGTGTGTCATCCGCGCTCCGCGCGGGCGCTTCACAAGGCGGGTCATTGCTCGGCATCAGGGCTCTTCCTCAGGTCGGGCTCTGGCTTCCCACGGTCCAATCGGGGTGGCTCGGCGTGACTACTTTTCTGATAGAAACACTCAGGCTTGTCAATCCGACTTTTTTAGTCGGATTTTGACGCACTTGACCATCCGCCCTCTGCCCCGGCAATCTCTTCACCGGAGGATATACCATGCGCGAGACCAACGGGCCGCTGCCCGACACACCGTTCTGGCACAGCTACAACGGCAAGTTCGCCGGTGTGCCGAGCTGGGACGGGTTTGACCGGTTCTGGCAGACGCTCTCCGCCAGCGGCGGCGCGTGGTATGTGTTCAACCCCGAAGACGACGCGCCAACCGGGCCGGAGGGGGATTTTGCCGCCGTGCTCGCCGAAGCCCGCGCCTGCGTGGAACAGGTGCGCAAGGCGCGCTCCTATTGCGGCACGGTCTTTGCCGACGACCTCGCCGCGCCGGGCTTCGTGAAAGTGTTCGACCCGTGGAAGATGGGCGGCGTCTGCGGCGGCTCGGGCGAGCGCGTGCTGCCGCGCTGGATCTTCAGCCGGATCGCGCCGGACGCGCTGCCGCTCGTGCCGGACGCCCCCGCGAAGAAGGGGCTCGTTGCGCGCATCATCGGCTAGCGGCCTTGCGCGTTTCAGGCTAGACCGCGCCCATGGCGTTCGAGATTTTCCTTGTCGTGCCTCCGGGGCTGGAGACCGTGCTTGCCGACGAGGCGCGCGCGGCGGGCTTTGCCGTGACCGGCACGATGCCCGGCGGGGTGACGCTGCAAGGCGGCTGGCCCGAAATCTGGCGCGCCAATCTCACCTTGCGGGGCGCCACCCGCGTGCTTGCCCGGATCGGCGAATTCCGCGCCTTCCACCTCGCCCAGCTCGACAAGCGGGCGCGCAAGTTCGATTGGGCGGCGGTGCTGCGCCCGGATGTGCCGGTGCGCGTCGAGGTCAGCACCAGACGATCCAAGATCTACCATGCCGGGGCGGCAACCCAACGCATCGAGCGGGCGATCAGCGAAGAGTTGGGCGCACCCATCGCCGCCAACGCCCCGGTGCAGATCAAGGCCCGGATCGACGACAACCTCGTGACCTTCAGCGTCGACACATCCGGCGAGAGCCTGCACAAGCGCGGCCACAAGCTGTTTACCGGCAAGGCCCCGATGCGCGAAACCCTGGCGAGCCTGATCCTGCGCGCCTGCGGCTATAATGGCAGCGAGCCGGTGCTCGATCCGATGTGCGGCTCGGGCACCTTCCCCATCGAGGCCGCCGAGATTGCCGCCGGGTTGCTGCCGGGGCGCGACCGGGCCTTTGCTTTCGAACATCTCGCAGGGTTTGATCCCGGCGCTTTCGCCGCGATGAAAGCGGTGCCGCGCCGCGAGACCGATCTGCGCTTCCATGGCTCCGACCGCGATGCCGGTGCGATCAAGGGCGCAACCGAGAACGCCGCGCGCGCCGGGGTGGCCGGGCTCACGCAGTTCACCCGCGCGCCGGTGAGTGAGCTGGCCCGGCCCGAGGGGCCGCCCGGCCTTGTCATCGTCAACCCGCCCTATGGCGGGCGGATCGGCGATCGCAAGCTGCTCTTTGCGCTGCACGGCGCGCTCGGGCAGGTCCTGCGAGATCGGTTTTCCGGCTGGCGGGTGGGCATCGTCACCAATGATGGCGGGCTCGCCAAGGCCACCGGCCTGCCCTTCCGGCCGCCCGGCCCGCCGATCGCCCATGGCGGCCTGAAAGTTACGCTCTACCAGACCGACCGGCTCTGACGCTCTGCCAATTGGTTGGCGTTCAGCGCCCGGCGCGGCTAACCTCGATGGCATGAAACCTGCCCCGATCCTGCTCACCGGCACATGGTCGCTTGTCGACGAGACAGACAGCCATGCCTGCGCCATGCAATTGCCCGGCGACGGCATCACCGCGCTTGAACGCGCCGGGCTGATCCCCGATCCCTATTGGGGCCGCAACGAGCATGCCCTGCGCTGGATCGGCGAACGCGATTGGGTGACGCGCCGCACAGTCGAGCTGACCGCGACCGATCTTGAGCTGGTTGTCACCGGTCTCGACACCATCGCGACGATCCGCTGGAACGGGGTGGTGGTGCTGGAAACCGAGAACCAGTTTCGAACCTTCCGCGCCGATCTGTCCTGCGTCGCGCGCGTGGGCGAAAACACCGTCGAGATCGTTTTTCACGCCCCGGTGCGCGCAGCCGCCGACGGCCAGGCGGCGCAGCCTTTCTACGTGCCCTACAGCGTCAACTGCCCGGTGCGGCACGGCAACATGCTGCGCAAGGTCCATGCCGATTTCGGCTGGGACTGGAACATCGCGCTCACCCCCTTCGGGCTTGACGGCGATATCCGGCTCGAGCCCCTGGGTGCCGCCCGGATCGACAGCGTGATGGTTCACCAGGAGCATTCGCCCGATCTGGCACGGCTGACCGTAACCGTTGCTGCCGTGAACGCCGAGGGCAAGCAGGCGCGCGCGCGGCTAGGTGCGGTCGAAGCCGTCGCAACGGTCGTGGACGGGCTGGCAAGCCTCATGCTGGAGATCGACAGCCCGGACCTGTGGTGGCCAAACGGTCATGGCCCGCAGACCTTGCACGATCTTGAGATCGCCGCTGGCGATGCGCGCGCCACCCGGCGGATCGGCCTGCGCAGCATCGAACACGTCACCGCCGCCGATGCCGCCGGCGCGGCGTTCAAGTTCCGCGTCAATGGCCGCGATATCTTCGCCAAGGGGGCCAACTGGATCATGGCCGATGCCCTGCCGGGCCGCATCGCCCCGGACAAGACCCGGGCGCTGCTGCAATCCGCCGCCGATGCCCATATGAACATGATCCGGGTCTGGGGCGGCGGTCGCTACGAGCCGGACAGTTTCTACGCCGCCTGCGATGCGCTTGGGCTGATGGTCTGGCAGGATTTCATGTTTGCCTGCTCGCTCTATCCCTCGACGCCGGATTTTCTTGCCAATGTCGATGCCGAGGTCCGCGAACAGGTCGCCCGGCTGCAATCCCATGCCTGCCTCGCGCTCTGGTGCGGCGATAACGAACTGGTCGGCGCGCTCGACTGGTATCCCGAAAGCCGCGACAACCGCGACCGTTACCTTGTGAGCTATGACAGGCTCAACCGCACCGTCGAGGCGGCGCTGAAGCAGACCGATCCGGCGGCGAACTGGTGGCCCTCCTCGCCCTCGCTCGGCCCGATGGACTTTCGCGACGGCTGGCATGTCGACGGGCAGGGCGACATGCATTTCTGGTCGGTCTGGCACGAGGGGCGCGACTTCGATCACTACCGCGACGTCGCCCCCCGCTTCTGCTCCGAGTTCGGCTTCCAGTCCTACCCGTCGATGCCGGTGATCGAACGCTTCACCGGCCCGGACGACCGCAACATCGCCGCGCCGGTTTTCGAGAGCCACCAGAAAAATCCCGGCGGCAATGCCCGCATCGCCGAAACGATGTTTCGCTATTTCCGCTGGCCGGAGCGGTTCGAGGATTTTGTCTGGCTGAGCCAGATCCAGCAGGCCGAAGCGATCAAGACCGCCGTCACCCACTGGCGCGGGTTGAAGCCGCACACGATGGGCACGCTCTACTGGCAGCTCAACGATACATGGCCGGTCTGCTCGTGGTCGTCGCTCGATCATGGCGGCGGCTGGAAGATGCTGCACTACTACACGCAACGTTTCTACGCCCCGGTCACCGTGGTGGTGATGCCGCAACCCGACAGCTTCACCCTGATGGCGGTGAACGATCTGGCGACGCCCGTCAGCCTCACCGTGACGGCGCGGGCGGTCAGCCTCGACGGCACGACACGGCCATTGGACGAGGCAACGATCGAGGTTGGCGCCGCTTCGGTGCCAGCCCTCTCCGTGCCTCGTGATTCATTGCGGGCCGACGAAATGCTTGCCATCACATGGACCGGGCCCGGCGGCATCGGCGGCGGCGATCTGTTCGCGCCCCGCCGTTACAAACACTACGACCTGCAAGAACCCGGACTGGCGTTCACCGCCGAGGGCAACCGGATCACCGTCACCAGCCAGGCGCTGGCACTCTTCGTCACTGTCGAGGCCGATATGCCCGGCCGGTTCACAACAAATGCCGTCGCGCTCTTTCCCGGTCATCCGGCCGAGATCGCGTTTCTGCCCGACGATCCCGAGGCGCGGGCCAGCTTCCGCCTGCGCGACCTCTACAGCGCCACGATGCGCCCCGCCTGAAAGGACAGACCATGCCCGCGATCTCCTACCAGCTCTATTCCTCCCGCGCCCATCCGCTCGACGACACGCTGGCCATGCTCGCCGAGCTTGGCTTTGAAGAGGTCGAGGGCTTCGATCCGCAGATCGAGGCTCCGCAGCAAACCCGCGCGCTGCTTGACCAGCACGGGCTGGCGATGCCCACCGCCCATGTCTCGCTTGACCGCATCGAGGCGGACGCGGCGGGCGTGATCGAGGCCGCGCGCCGCCTCGGGGTGGAAACCGTCATCGCGCCCTGGCTGGCGCCCGACGCCCGGCCCGACGATCGTGCCGGGTGGCAGGCCTTCGCCAAGCGGCTGGCGGCGGCGGCCAAGCCGATCCGCGATGCCGGGCTGGGGTTTGCCTGGCACAACCATGATTTCGAGTTCACTGCCATGGCCGATGGCGGCCTGCCGATCGAGGAAATCGCCGCCGCGCCGGGTGTCGATCTTGAGCTTGATCTGGCCTGGATTCACGTCGCTGGTCACGATCCGGCCGACTGGGTGCGGCGCTATGCCGGCAAGATCATCGCCGTGCATCTGAAAGATCGCGCCGAACCAGGCGAGAACGAGGACGAAGGCGGTTGGGCCGATCTCGGCTTCGGCGAGGTGGATTACACCCACATCCTGCCCGCCCTGAGTGACGCCGACGTAACCCGCTGGGTGCTGGAACACGACGCCCCCTCCGACCACGAACGCTTCGCCACGCGGTCGTTCATGACCGTCTCGATGTTCGCGTTCTGAGGTTCGCGGCTGACGCCTTTTCCAGACGAAACCCCCAAGCGCCGTGGTGCGGCGCCTGGGGTATGTTTGCGTGAGTGGTGTGGTCGGGCCGGTGTCAGCCCTTTGCCTTCAGGTCGTTGTAGAGCTGGAATGCCTGCTCCGGCGTCTCATGCTCGTGGACGACCTTCGACACCGCCTG
>SWCA01005230.1_pt1 | contig 10902 bp, 11 predicted proteins | sample 4692961 | NCBI WGS metagenome assembly SWCA01 (sample SAMN10267275, study PRJNA491770) | bioreactor metagenome | isolation source: DHS bioreactor inoculated with | place: Japan: off Shimokita Peninsula
TGTTAAGGAAGAATTAGGTATTGATATAACAATTCTTGATATTTTCAAAGTAGTGTCTCACGTGGTTGATAATCGACAAATTATTATTCTTGCTTATTTATGTGTACGTAACTTTGGTGAACCAGAAAAGTTCCATGATGGCGAATGTAGCTGGGTTACCTTGGATGAACTAAGGTCTGGCAAATTTGATTTTTCAGAGTATGATAAGAAAATAATTAATAAAATAAGCTTATTTTCAGGATGTGGTCCATCTCTCATATCCTAGTGAACCGTTTCAGCTGGGCTGAAATAAAAATGTTAATCCCTATCCATAGCGATGGGGTTTTTTATTTGTTTTTTATTTTCAATAAAAAATACTAGTATGTTTTATATATTTAAAAGGAATATTAATGATTTTTATTGTACTTATAAGATATGAGAATAATAAACTCAATGGAAAAACAATTTTTTATATATGGAGTAATTTATAATAGGTAAAAATCCTTTATATAAGTAAGACAAGATGCTAATTATATAAGTGTTGCAGGTCTTAAAGTATTATGTATAATTGAATAAATGTATTTGCTTGTAATGAAAAATATATTATAATTCTACTTATAATATTTAAAGTTGTAGTAGATATTAGTACCAGATAATAAGTCAGTAAAAGCTTAGAAATATATAGGTTGAAGTTGAAATTAAATTATGGGGAGCGATACTATGACAATGGATGAAAAGGTAGCTGATCTGCGAAATAGGCAGGAAAAAGTGAAACAGGGAGGCGGCTCAAACAGGATAGAAAAGCAGCACTCCCAGGGTAAGATGACTGCCAGGGAACGTATCGAGAGATTTTTAGATTTTGGTACATTTACAGAGCTTGACATGTATGTTACCCACCGAGCAACAAGCTTTGGCATGGAGAAAGTAGAAGCACCAGGAGAAGGGGTAGTAACAGGCTATGGTACAGTAGAAGGCAGGCTGGTTTATGTGTATGCCCAAGACTTTACAGTTGTTGGAGGATCACTTGGAGAAATGCACGCCAAGAAGATATGTAAGGTAATGGACATGGCAATGAAAATGGGAGCACCCTGCATAGGAATCAACGACTCAGGTGGAGCTAGAATTCAAGAAGGAGTAGACGCATTAAGCGGTTATGGCCAAATATTCTACAGAAATACACAAGCCTCAGGAGTAGTACCTCAGATAGCAGTAATTATGGGACCATGTGCAGGAGGCGCAGTATACTCACCAGCCCTAATGGACTTTGTATTTATGGTAGAAAAAACAAGCCAAATGTTCATAACAGGTCCTCAGGTAATAAAAACAGTAACAGGAGAGGAAGTAAGTGCAGAACAGCTAGGTGGGGCATTAACCCATAATCAAAAAAGTGGAGTAGCACATTTTGCCTCAAAAACAGAAGAAGAATGTTTAGAGAGCATAAAAGAACTATTATCCTATCTGCCATCAAATAACATGGAAGAAGCACCATTAGTAGCTACAGGAGATGACCCAGGAAGAGCAGAAGAAAACCTAATGGACATAGTACCAGTTGATCCTAATAAACCATATGACATAAGAGACGTGATAAAATCTGTAGTAGATGATGGACGAATGTTAGAAGTGCAAGCAATGTATGCCCAAAATATAGTAATATGCTTTGCAAGATTAAATGGAAGAAGCATAGGAATTATAGCAAATCAGCCAAGAATAATGGCGGGATGCTTAGATATAAATGCATCAGATAAAGCAGCGAGATTTATAAGATTTTGTGATGCATTTAACATGCCTATAGTAAACTTTGTAGATGTACCAGGCTTCCTGCCAGGAACAGACCAGGAATACGGAGGAATAATCAGACACGGAGCAAAGATGCTGCATGCATATTGTGAAGCAACAGTACCAAAAATAACCCTAGTAATCAGAAAAGCATACGGTGGAGCATACCTAGCAATGTGTAGTAGAGATTTAGGAGCTGACCAGGTATTAGCGTGGCCTAGCGCAGAAATAGCAGTAATGGGACCTGAAGGAGCAGCAAATATTATTTTCAGAAAAGATATAGAAGGCTCAGATGATCCTATCGGGAAAAGAGCAGAGAAGATAGAAGAATACAGAGTGAAATTTGCCAATCCATTTGTAGCAGCAGAGAGAGGCTTTGTCGATGCAGTTATAGAGCCAGCACTAACAAGACCATATCTATGCAATTCATTAGAGATGCTGCTTACAAAAAGAGAACAAAGCCCAGCAAAGAAACATAATAATATACCTCTGTAAGCGGAAGTCAGAATATAACTCCAATACTGGAGGGAGGAAGAAAATGGAAAAGTTAATATTAGGAATACAAGTAGCACTAGTGGGAATGGGAGTTGTAATAATTGCCTTGGCAGGACTTGCTATATTTACATGGGCAATGTCAAAGGTGTTAGGTGATAAAAAACCTAAACATCTAAGGGATTTTCAGGAAGTAAACAAGGTGGCAGCTCCTACCATGGAACAACCAGTACAGACAGCACAAGGAGAACTAACACCTGAGTTATTGGCTGTCATTACAGCAGCAGTCGCAAGCACAATGCATAGCAGAACTACCTATACAATAACAACCATAAAAAGAGTAGATTATGATTTGAGTCCAAGTTGGAGTAAACTTGGTAGATATGAACAAACCATATAGGACAGATGAAAGGGGAAAACAAATGATAAAGAAATTGAAAATTACAGTTGAAGGAAAAACATATGAAGTTGAGGTAGAAGAAATTGGAGCGCAAGGGTCAGCAGCTGTTGCAGCACCTAAAGCAGCACCTAAAGCAGCACCAGCACCTGCAGCCCAAAAAGCAGCACCAACAGCATCACAGCAGCCCGCAAAGGAAGCACCCAAAGGAGCTGCAGGAGAAGGTGAAATAGTTCCAGCACCCATTCCTGGCAAAGTATTATCAATAAAAGTAAAGCAAGGAGATACTGTAGGAGCAGGCCAGGTTGTAATGATATTAGAGGCAATGAAAATGGAAAACGAAATAACAGCACCTATTGATGGACAGATAAAGGATATACGTGTAACAGAGGGCCAGGCAGTAAACTCAGGAGATACCATGTTGGTGATAGCATAGATTAAAGAAGTAAGAGGCATCGAAGCATCTTGAACTGTATCGGTACCTTTTAACTGACTAACTGGGCGTAAGTCTCCCATCTTCTAGCTTTGCACTAGTATAAGTGAAATTTTATTCTAAAATTAACTTATACTGGCGTAAGTGGGAGTACAACGCCAACTAAGTCATTCATTCGTAGCTCTGATAGAACTACTTAACCTAGAGTACGAAGCAAAACTTCTACTCTTTGTAAATAAAATTCAGCGGGAGTAGAATCTCCCCCTGAATTAAGATCTTACTTCAAAGGGGGATGACAAAAATATGATACTTGAAGCTTTAGAAAAGCTCATATCAGGAACCGGATATGTCAATCTTAGTATAGGGGAAGTTGTAATGCTGTTAGTTTCCTTTGCATTGATATACCTGGCAATTGTAAAAAAATACGAACCCTTACTGTTGCTTCCTATAGGGTTTGGTGTCCTGCTTACCAATTTGCCCGTTACAGGAATTATGGATCCAGGGGGATTATTATATCATTTATACCAGGGAATAGACCTGGCAATATATCCACCACTTATATTTTTAGGTGTAGGAGCAATGACAGACTTCGGGCCCTTAATCGCAAATCCAAGAACCTTATTACTCGGAGCAGCAGCCCAGTTTGGTATTTTTGCAACATTTATAGGAGCACTATTTTTAGGCTTTACACCAGCTGAGTCGGGAGCAATAGCAATAATCGGTGGAGCAGATGGACCAACGGCAATATTTTTGGCATCGCACCTTGCACCTGAATTGCTGGGGACTATAGCTATTGCAGCATACTCTTATATGGCATTAGTGCCAATTATACAACCGCCAATTATGAAAGCTCTAACCTCACAAAAGGAAAGAGAAGTAGTTATGGAGCAGTTGCGCCCTGTTTCAAAAAAGGAAAAAGTAATATTTCCAGTTATGGTGTCAGTAGTAGTAATAATGCTGTTGCCAGCAGCAGCGCCACTAATCGGTATGCTTATGCTAGGAAACCTTCTAAGAGAAAGTGGTGTAACTGAAAGACTGTCTGATACAGCACAAAATGCATTAATAAATATAGTAACCATATTTTTAGGAGTAACTGTTGGGGCAACAGCAAAGGCATCCATTTTCTTAACATGGAGTACTATTGGTATTATTGTACTGGGTTTAATAGCCTTTGCAGTAGGTACAGCGGCAGGAGTATTATTAGGAAAAGTTATGTATAAGCTTTCCGGTGGAAAAGTAAATCCACTAATAGGTGCAGCTGGGGTTTCAGCAGTACCAATGGCAGCAAGGGTAGTACAGGGAGTTGGAGCTAAGGCAAATCCAAAGAACTTCCTATTAATGCATGCAATGGGCCCAAATGTGGCAGGTGTTATAGGGTCAGCTGTTGCTGCAGGCATTCTTCTGACCATCTTCGGCTAAAAACATGAAACACATGGTCCTTCTATACTCTATTTAACCAACTTGTCAAAGGTTGTGTGGCATCTAGCAAATGTATAATTTCATCCTAATAAGTGATATAATCATTATATATAACTAATGAGGGGGTATCTGTTAAGTGACCATAGTGTTTCTTATTTTGATTGGCTATCTGATAGGCTCCATCCCTTCAGGGCTTATTGCTGGCAAACTAATCTCTGGGGTAGATATTAGAGAACATGGAAGCGGTAACATGGGAGGAACCAATGCCTTTAGAGTTCTTGGAGTTAAAGGTGGAATAATAGTAACTAGTGCGGACATAATTAAGGGTTTAATACCTGCTTATTTGGGTCTAATATGGGCAGGAGAGCTAGGTGCTATCATTACAGGAGCATTTGCTATCTTTGGACATGCGTACCCACTCTTTGCAGGCTTAAGAGGTGGAAAAAGTGTCGCTACAGGAACTGGGGTGTTTTTGGTAGTAATGCCTTTTGCAATTGGCATTTCAGCTATTGTTTTTTTTAGCACCTTACTAATTACCCAATACGTTTCCTTGGCATCGCTATTAGGAGCTCTTACCCTGGTAATTTCTAGTATTCTACTACAACAAAGCATTTGGAAAATAATAGTGAGCATCCTAGTTTTTATTTTTGTAGTATACCGCCATAGAGGTAAATATTGAGAAACTTTTATATGGCAGAGAAAGCAAAGCTAAACTATGGAAGCGAAGATTCTAAAAGATCGACAAAAGCTTCTAGCCTAGTTTGCAAACCAGCATCACCTGATTGCTCATCTAAGAAGATAGAAATGAAAGGTATTTCTTTGTCATCCGTTGATTTACTTAGTATTCCCTTAGCCACTATTTCAGGCATGCATGTTAGGGGAGCTATGTGGATTATTCCATTACACTTACCATTTATAAACATATTTGCTTTTGCTACATTTTCAAAACAGTGACCTCCTATTTCTCTATTAATATATGGAGAGGCAAGATTTTTTAAGTATTCATGATTATTATATCCTAGTGCATCCAGAAAGATCTTTTCTTTTATCCACTCACTAATATAAATGGATTTTATTAACTCTACTCCTAGGTGTCCCAATTTCTTTTCCAAATTTAAATTAATATTGGGCTCTAAAAGAGAGTAGATTTCACCAACAAGGCCTATTTTCATAGGCTTTTTATTTTTATTCAGTTGAATTTTCTTAAACCACTTATCCATCTTTAGATTTATCATTATAAGGTCTGTATACGATACAGCGCTTTTAACCTTATATGTTACTTCTTCAAGTATTCTGCAAGTGGCTCCTTTTGAGGCCTCTCTGGGTCTGTAGTATAATGCTGTCTTTTCTGCTTTATCTATTAGGTTTAGCTTTGAATATCCAAAATAAATTCCATAAAAAACCTGGGCTAAATTTTTTGAGTTGCTGAGAAGCTTTAATTTGTTGAGTAGGTTTTTTTGATTTTTTTCTACCATTTCTACTATTAGATAATCGAATTCAAAACCAAGATTTCTCAATATGAGAAACTGTGTCTGTCCGTAATACCCAAATCTGCATGGGCCAAAACCACCTGCGAAAATCAGGGTGTCAGCACCTTCTTCTAACGCTTCAATAAAGTTTCCTATATTAATTTTGAAGGGAAGACAAGCAAATTCAGGGGAATGCTTTGTTCCAAGTTCTATAGTCCTTTTGGTTATTGGTTTATTTATATGATAATCAGTTTCAAGAATATCAAAACAAGCTGCCAGACCTATGTGTAAATTCCCCATCATTGGAAAAGCCACCTTCATTGCTTTTGACCTCCTTATTTCGAATAACCATATCTAGAAATGCTTCTAATCTAGTTTCTATTCCAGTCGGACTTGTATGTTCGTCTAGTGTAACTGTCAAGACTGGTAAGCTTTCTGTCAGCTTATAAATATAGGGTTCGATTATGGCATTAGTTCCACAGCCAAAGCTGTTTAAGAAGATAAAACCATCAACAATTTCATCTTGGGAATAATACATCGCTGCAGCCACCATATTCCGGGAGTAACTCCAGAACAAATCTTTATCTAAGATTTTTGTGTTGATATCAACTTGATATGGTGAAAGCTCCTGGGGAGTCTTAATAATAGCACCATACTTCATTAGTTTTTTATTGAGATCAAAGTTAATAAATGAATCGTTTAGTATATATGGATGTCCTATGATAGCTATCTTCAGACTATACTCCGAAGAAGCATTTGGCTTTTCAAGAGGTACAATATTTTCTGGTATCTTAAATGCCTTTTCAACAATATCCCATGCTTTTGTATGATCATATCCAAGCTGCAATGCAAAATTATAGTAGTCTTCCTTCCATTTAAATTGACTTTCATAAGAGTTTATCTCAGGTGTGATAAAAATTTGTTTTGAAAATGTTGTTCGGATTGTTTCTGGAAGAGCAATAATCTGAGGACAGTAATATCGCTTAGGCTCAGTACTTTTTATTCCAGGTATGAAAATAAAATCAACTTTATCCATTAGATAATCAACATGTCCCAAGAATAGCTTAACTGGAAGACAAGCTTCATCTACAGCTAATTTCACTCCCGAATCTAAAATTTCCTTATTGGTAGTTGGTGAAATTAATGTTTCTATATTTAAATTATTAAAAAAGGATTTCCAAAAGGGATAAAACCAATAAAATGTTAATGCTTTAGGTATACCAATCTTCATATTCTGCCTCCTATTCATACAAGATTCTAACCCAATTAGAAAGCTTTTAATCTAATTTGAACTTCGTATTGGCCCTGTAAGGGGCTTTTTTGTACTAGAAATCCATAAAAGGGTTTTTGAAAAACTTGTAGAATTTTCATCTATATAAGAAATATAAAAAACCCTGAGCATAATACTCAGGGTTGAGTTGCATCTCCCGCTCTAGCCGTTTGCCGGCATTTTGAGAAACCTGCCTACGCAGGTGGGTGTTCTGCTAGTTGATTTTGAATTCCTTTCGGAGAAGGCATTTCATACTCAACCAGACGCCAAACTCCCAATGTTTTAGTGTTGGTTTCAAAATAACCGGCTCTAACACGAACTTAGCAGGATTATTTATAGTTTTTCTTTAGCAATTATTATTATACATGAGCCAAAGATTTTATGCAAGCAGGTGAACATAATGGCAAATATAACCAAGAAACCAATCAAATTGGCTGCAGCTTTAAAGTATATTGAAGATGAAACTCAAGCACCAATTATAATTGCTGCTGGTAAAGGATTAACTGCCGAGAATATTATTAAAAAGGCTAAAGCAGAAGGTATTCATGTTCATGAGGATTATGATTTAGCTGCCATTTTGGCATCAATGGAGATAGGTACTGAAATCCCACCTGAGCTATATCAAGCTGTGGCGCATATTCTAGCATTTGTCTGGAAATTAGATCGCAGGCATAAAGCAGAAAGGGATTACATTGGATATTAATCAGTTAAAAAACATTTTTGTAAATAAAACTGAAGCTCTAAAATCTATCTTAAATCTCAAAGCTGGGCAATTGCTGTGGGCCAATGTTTTAAGTGTAAAAGGAAATGACCTTGTTTTAAAAATAGGGGCTCATGTTATAGAAGCTAAAGCTCAAGCTTATGTCAAAGAAGGCCAGCTATTAAGACTTCTTGTGGAAGGAGTCAAAGGCCAAGAGATTAGATTAAAGATAGTCAACGAGGATAATAGTGTGCTTAAACCAGAGCAGAGCATTGCAAAGGCAATGGGTATTAGAACTAATGAAATCATAGAAGAAGTAATTAAACAAATGGTCAGGTTAAGATTACCATTAAGTAGGGAGACTGTTTTAGAATTAACGAAACTACCCTTTCAGCAACCTTCAGGTAGTACTAATCAGAATATGAAATTAACTGTTGGTCAAGAGTTAAAAGCTCAATTAATAAGTATTAATGGTCGAGAGGTAGTTCTAAATACAAACCATGGGACTATTAGGGTTAATAGTCAATTAAATTTAACACAGGGTCAAAACCTTAGTCTGGTAGTGGTTAACAATGAAGGTAAGCTTGGCTTCAATGTTAATGTTATTGAAAAGGAAGGAAATGTTGTAACGACCCAGCAGTTTTTAGGTACTATCAATCAGGAAATGGACCTGAAGCCGTCAAGGCTAATCCAATTGGCTTCTTGGTTAAGGACAGTAAACACAGAGGCAGATGTAGAAAACCTTTTAAAATTGAATAGTTTTTTTAAGGGTCAGTTGGACAAGAAAGAGGAAGCACTCTTTTTTCAGTTCTTGAATACTAGAGAAAATCTTGTCCTTGGTAATTACAATATTTATGGATGGTCTATACAAGAAAACCACGTCTATTTAATGACTCAGAACCATAGAAAAGCAAAAATATCTCCAGAACAATGCTTTTTGGTGGTTAAAATAACTTCAAAAGCTGTGGGAGATTTATGGTTTAAAATAGATTATAAAAATCTTTTCTTAAATGTAAGTATTAGCTGTGCAAGTGATACTTCAGAGGCAATTGTAATTAGTGAAATTGAGACTCTAAAAACTGCCCTAATTGGAGCGGGCTATCTGGATCTAAAAATAACTACTAAAATTGAAGAATTAGATACAATACTTGATTTTATTCCAGGAACTGATCTAGAAGATATAAATTATGTTAATCTGCAGGTCTAGCCATCAGGAATCCACCAAGGAAGGTGATACCATGCAAACATTAAACTTAGGAAAAATCCCAATCAAATCATGGGCTACTGACATAGAAGAAGGTGCTCTTTTACAGGCTGAAAACTTATCCAACCTGCCATTTGCCTTTAACCATATTGCTATCATGGCTGATGTTCATGAAGGCTATGGAATGCCCATAGGAGGCGTTCTGGCCTGTAAGGAAATGATTATACCTAATGCTGTAGGGGTTGATATTGGTTGCGGTGTAATGGCCGTTAAAACTGACCTGACCAACATCAGAAAGGAAGACATAAAAAAAACTATAGATACAGCCTATAAACTTATCCCAGTAGGCTTTAAGCATCATAAAAAACCGCAGAAATGGGATGGCTTCAATAACATCCCTGATACAAAGATTTTTAGGCAGGAACTTGAATCTGCCAGACACCAATTGGCTTCAATTGGGTCGGGAAATCATTTCTGTAGTATCGAAAAAGGCAGCGATGATCATATTTGGCTTATGATCCACTCGGGAAGCAGAAATCTGGGATACAAGGTAGCTAATCACTATAATAAAGTTGCCAAAAAACTAATTGAAAAATCGAACCTTATACCTAAAAGCTTTGATCTAGCCCCACTATCTATAAACTCCGAAGAAGGGAAAGAATACTTTGAAGCTATGAATTTCTGCCTGGATTTTGCCAGGGCTAATCGGGAGCTTATCTTTGGACTTTTTTATGGAATTTTTCAGGAGATGACTGGATCAAAGAATATCCTGCAAAAGATTGACATCCATCATAATTATGCAGCAATTGAGTCCCATTACGAAGAAGAAGTTATTATTCATAGGAAGGGGGCTACTCGTGCCAAAAAAGGTGAGCTTGGGATTATTCCTGGGTCCATGGGTACTTCCTCTTATATTGTGGAGGGGTTGGGTAATCCAGAGAGCTTTATGTCATGTTCTCATGGTTGTGGCAGGGTACTTGGGAGAAAGCAGGCTAATCGAGTGTTTACAGAGGAAACGGCCAATAGAGCCATGGAAGGTATATATTTTAAAGGCTGGAAAGGTGATTATTCTGAGGCTCCAATGGCCTACAAGGACATTGAAGAGGTAATCCATAATCAACGGGATTTAATTAAACCATTGTTTAAATTAAGTCCTTTAGGAGTAATGAAGGGATAGATTGGGGTTTTACTTATTTTTCAAGAGGCTCAGGGAAAAGGATAGTATATTCTCTTTGGTTCCTAGTTCATCGACCTTAAGCATAATCTTTAGTAAATACAACAGTAAAACATGCGAGAATATTGCAAACATAAATGTCTGAACAACTGTCCAGGATAAAAAGAAGATTTGATTTAAGGATATTGCTACATAGTTATTAAGTGTTGCCCAAATAACGAAAAAAATGATTATCCAAAGTTGGTCTTTAGGGTATTTATAAAGGATATAACCATAAAGATATGTTACAGCAAACCAGCTCAAGACAAAGAAAAGGGGTATTCCATATATCATAATAATATCATTTGGAAATGCCCAGTACCGAAGGATGTCAACTGCAATATATTGGACAATCCAAGTATATATAAATCCACCTATAAAAGCATATGGAAACAATATCTTTAGATATTTAAATGGAATAATAAACAATACTATTGAAAAATAGGCCAAAGCTTGGCTAAACCAAAATAAAGACAATACTATCACTCCTATGTCTAATTGATAATATTCTTTGACTACCAACCTGAAAATATACAATTATAGGCTCCTT
>SWCA01002134.1_pt1 | contig 10895 bp, 7 predicted proteins | sample 4692961 | NCBI WGS metagenome assembly SWCA01 (sample SAMN10267275, study PRJNA491770) | bioreactor metagenome | isolation source: DHS bioreactor inoculated with | place: Japan: off Shimokita Peninsula
GAATCATGAAGTCTTCCAATTTGACAGAAGAATATGCTTTGTTCACAGTCTTTTTCTCGAAATCGTCCAAAGTATCTTCTGCCATTCCGTATAAAACATGGTCTTCTTTAAATATATGGTCGCGGAGCAGATACCCATAGCCTCGCGCATTTTCAATAAGTGCTGGTTTGTCTCCTTGGAGCAGAGCTTTTTTCATCTCTGCAACATGCTGTCTTCCTGTGTCGTGCTCATGAAGCATAACTGGAATAGGATTGCAATGCATGTTGTCTAGTTTTTTAAGCATGGCTTTAAATAGAATATCTTCTTCTTTGACATGGTGATAGCCGTCAGCATAGCACTGAATGAATAAAATGACCTTTCGGAAAAAATCATCATTCACTTCGCTGCCTTGCTCTAATTGATCACACTCTTGCATTACTGCATCAATGACTTTTAAGATGTATTGATGCTCATTTGATAAAACGGTGGTAATGTTCTCCATTTGTTTATGATTTATGAATCTTTAGTTTCTCTCTGTTTCTTATATTTTCAGCCCAATCTGTCAGGCTGAGACCCTTCATTCGTATTTCTGTTAGGGCCTTTTTAAGTCTAATTGTTTTTTTTGTACTCAAGGATCCTATTTTTGGACAGATGCTTTCGCATTCGACTAGTTGCAATTGAAGTGATTGAAGTAGTCTGACAGCAGTTTCAAAATCCGGTTCTTCTGAGCGTTTTACTGAGAATAGTTCGATTAATCTTTGGGTTCGCGCGATTACAAAGTCGTGATCGGTAAAAAGTTTATCGATGTACTCCGATCCAAATATCGGCAGCAGCTCAGCAAATAGGGCTTCCTCTTCAAATTGGTAGTGAGGGCCACAGACAGCATTCAACTTGTTTAGACGTTCTTCTGCTTGATTCCTATCCTTTAGAAAACAGGCAGCAAGTACCTGATTGAGGATTTTTCGTATCCAGTCATGGTCATCCTGAAATTCCACAAGAAAATTATTTTTTTCCATGATCGTTTAAAATTAATCGTGTTGATTTAAAGTTTGTTTAAGCCATTTTCCAAATGTTTCACAATTTCTTTCGCATTCTCTGTTCCCACAGATAATCGCATTAAATATCTCGATAATCCCAATGAAGTCAGCGTGTTTTCACTATCGAAATAACGGGTAATCAGCGTATAGGGCATCAACATAGTTCTTTCATACCCCATGCTCGGACCTTTGGTTTCAATGGCACAATGATCATAGAAAACTCGTGCCCGCTGTTCCGATTCGTCTTTCAGAACGAAGCTAATGACATGGCCATTTCCGTTTTTCAAATTTTGAGGGAGATAGATCTTCTGGACTTGATGGTGTGTACCAAGAAACTCAGCCACGATCTTTGCATTTTTAGACATTTTTGCAATTCGAGCTGAAAAGTCAACCAGGTTTTGTTCCAGTATTACGGTTTCTTCTGGATCCATTTCAAACGGGGCAGTCTGTATTCTTTGTGTTGGGATTTGGGTGTTGGGATTTGCAAAGAGTACACCTCCCAGGTGATTGTTCTTTCCGCTTAGCGATTTGGAACTGCTGTGGACGACCCAATCGGCACTCGACTCAAAAGGTGAACAGTGCCATGGACTACCTATGGTGCTGTCAACTAACACTATAGCTCCGCAGGCATGGGCGCGGGTTGTGATGGCTTCCAGATCTTCAACCCTAAGCAAGGGGTTGGAGGGCATCTCCAAAAAAACCAGTCCAGTATCTTCGGGTAAAGTTCCATTCTGAAATCGGTCCAGAAAAACAGTTTGACCAAATGAGCGGTGTTCTGATAATTTGCTGAAAATTTTGTGGCTATCGGTGTAACAGCTTCCAATGACAACCGCGCGTTTCCCCGGTTTGAGCAGTGAAAGCACTGCACAATAGATAGCTGCCATCCCGCTGTTGAAACACCACGTTTTTTCAGCTACAGAACCTTTTTCTAATTTGCTCAGTATTATTTTCAGTTTGTTTGATGCCAACGGTGCTGGTCTTTCGCTCAATATTCGGCTTGCCTTTCTTGCATTTAGTACAATCCCAGAATTCGTGATGTTGTCCGAGGCCCTTGAGGCAAGGCGACTATCCACATGTAGAATAGCATAGGTGTTGCCACAGACTTCGTGTTCTTCAATGCGACAATTCTCTTGAAGAATAGTCTCGAAAAAGTGATCCACAATATGTGTTGCTGCTTCCATCGTCTGGACAGCAAAAGCATCAAATCCGTCCAGCTTATGCTTTTGTTGGATTTTTGCCACATGAGGATGTGGAATGAAACGTGGATAGCCCTGTTGGGGGATCTGTCTTTTTTCTTCGTAATCAATAACATCTTGCAACGTAGGCAAAATGCAGCTAACTCCGTATGTACCTCCCGATACTCCTGGGATACCTGTATTTTCGGCTAATAACATTTTCATTGGTTTTTATGGAGATACAATGATTTATTCGGCACGAGATGTTTCTGAACATATTGCGACATAGCTATGGCAATATTTATGACTATCTTACACGACATTATGATATTTTTAATAGTTAATAATTCCAATAATCAGCAATCTTGTTTCAAACTTTCAAAGAAATGAACTTTTTTTCTCAACAAAACTAGCAAACTAAATCAATCTATAAAAAGACCTTATTATCCTTCTAAGCGAAGTATGCTTTTTTATACAACGATACTTATACAGTTAATTATTATAAGCAGTTGTTTAGATTTGTACAGAGTCTCCAAGCATTTTTTGCGACCTTGTTTCTGGGTAGACTAGTATACATGTAGACCAACAATCATTAAGACAAAAATTAAAATTTACTCGCTTCTTCGTAATATTTGATATCCTGATCTAAAAAAATAGGCGATTGGTAACACCAAGATATGCATCAGTTTTGTGTAAGGAAATATCATAAAAATGATTAGTCCAATTGTAAAGTGAATCTTATATAGTACACTATGTCCTGCTATGATCGCCCCTGCATCGGGTTGAAAAGTGATGATTTTTTGTGCCCACTCACCAAGTGCAGCATATTCTATCACAGTTGTAGAGGCTGTTTGGGCAACAGACGCCAATCCAATGCCGGCCTCAACAATCAACAAAACAAGAATGAAATAATCGTGAAAGCTGCTGGTAAACCGAACTCGTTCATTGGTAATTCTGCGATTTAGCAGAATCAGCATCCCGACAAAAGTAAGAACGCCAAAGGTCGTTCCGAAAATAAGGGCAATCATCCGTTTGGTTTCAGTAGACACTACCAAGTGGTAAACTTCCTCGGGTAAAAACAATGTAAAATGTCCAAAAAACACAATGATGATTCCGTAATGAAAAAGGTTGTTGCCTTTGCGAACTCCGTCTTTAGCTAAGATTTGTGTTGATTTTGCCTGGATACTTTTATTGGCAACGATAAATCGGGTAATAAGCCCAAACCAAAACACAGCAAACGCAATGTGGGGAAAGTAAGTAAATAACAGGTTATTGATATAGTTTTCCATAGCCTTACTTTTTACAGTTTAAACATGAATTGTCTCCGCCGAATTCGACAGGTTCTTCCTCATATTCTGCATCCAGATCGAGCGGCTTCTCATTTTGGATCAATGATTCAGTGATCTTCACGTCGGGCTGCCGGGCTGATAGCGAAACAACGGCTGCGAGAATATGCTGGTATCTATTGTCTTTCTCTTTTAAAGCCAAATAAATCCGTTGGATGATGTGAACAGGCTCTGACAGAAACTCAGAAGCTTTTTCGGTCTTCAGGGTTGATAAAAATTCCAGAAACGCCGGAATATAGTCGGGCAACTCGTTGGTTGATAGCTGCATTCCGTTTTCGCGATAAAATTCGAGCATGTCGACCATGGCCTGCCCCCGGTCTTTGGAGTCGCCTTTGATGTGTTCAAAAAGGTGAAGCGATGCACTGCGGGAATAGTCAAAAAGCTGAACATATTCTGCCTGCCAGTCTGTTAAATCCATTTTAGTAAAATGGTTTACAAATTGATTAATACCATCAATTTTCTCTGACGACAGCAAGGCTTCTTCTTTAAGCACAATTTCGCATTCACGAAGAAAGTCCTGTAACTGAGCATCAGGATACGAAAGCAGCAAAGAGAGTATTTTGTAGGTTTTTAACATGTTACAATCCTCCAAACAGGTTTTTTAATTTATCGTTTCCACATCCACCATTGTCGGAAAACCCGCAGGAAGCTTTGTACCCGAATGCATCTTTGGCGTACTCGCGATGTGACGTTGGTATTACATAACGATCGTTGTAGTTGGCAATGGCCATCAGTTCATACATTTTTTCGGTTTCTTCGGGAGTGAGTCCGGTATTTTCCAAAACTGAAGTATTAACTTTCTTATCAACAGTTTTGCTGCGCATGTATGCCCGCATGGCCAGCATACGTTTCAGGGCATCTTTAACAGGAGCTTCATCGCCCGCTGTAAACATATTGGCCAGGTATTTATTCGGAATCCTCAAATCGTCAACATCGGGCAGTATCCCGTTGATGCCAATTTTTCCGCTTTCGACTGCATTCACCACCGGTGATAAAGGTGGAACGTACCAAACCATTGATAAGGTGCGGTACTCGGGATGTAGTGGAAAAGCCACTTTCCAATCGATGGCCATTTTATACACCGGAGAATTTTTAGCTGCTTCGAGTACGTTGTATGCAATGCCCTGTTTTTCGGCTTCTTTAATTATTTCGGGGTCGTTGGGGTCTAAAAACAGCTTCAGATGTTCGTTATAAAGATCGGTTTCATTTTTACTGGAGGCAGCTTCCGGAATTTTATCGGCATCGTACAGGAGTACTCCAATGTAACGTATCCGGCCCACGCACGATTCGCTACAAATGGTGGGTTCGCCCACTTCTATTTTGGGGTAACAGAACGTACATTTTTCCGACTTTTGTGTTTCCCAGTTAAAGTAAATTTTCTTGTAAGGACATGCGCTTACACACATCCTCCAACCCCGGCAACGACTTTGGTCGATGAGTACAATTCCGTCTTCTTCGCGCTTGTAAATGGCACCCGAGGGGCAGGCTGCCACACAGGTGGGATTCAGGCAATGTTCACAAAGGCGCGGCAGGTACATCATGAAAGAATTTTCGAATTCGCCGTAAATTTCCTTTTGTACTTCATCGAAATTTTTTTCACGACTTCGTTTTTCAAAGCTTCCTCCCAGGTTGTCTTCCCAGTTGGCTGACTTTTCGATTTTTTCCATGGGCTTCCCGGTAAGGATGGAATAGGGTCTGGCCGATGGTGGCGTTTTGAATTTAGAGCCTTTGTGTAAAATGGAATAATTAAAAGTAAAAGGCTCGTAGTAATCGTCAATTAAAGGCATGTTGGGATTGGCAAAAATGTTTTTCATGATGCCGGTTTTATTCCCCATGCGGGGTTTCAGTTTCCCTTTATCCAGTTTCCAGCCGCCTTTCCACTTTTCCTGGTTTTCCCAATCATCGGGATATCCGATACCAGGTTTGGTTTCTACATTATTGAACCAGGCATATTCTACACCCTTGCGTGAAGTCCAGACATTTTTACAGGTTACCGAACAGGTATGGCATCCGATGCATTTGTCCAGACTCAGTACCATGGCTATTTGTGCTCTTATTTGCATAAGTTCTGTTTTTTAGTTTTCATCGGACGCTTCGTCCCTCCATTCCACTTTGCTTAATTTCCGGATAATCACAAATTCATCGCGGTTCGAACCGATGGTTCCATAGTAGTTAAATCCGTAACTTAACTGGGCATAACCGCCAATCATATGGGTGGGTTTGATACTGATGCGTTCCACGGAATTATGCACTCCACCCCGGTTGCCATTGACCTGGTTTACGGGCATGTTCACCGTACGTTCCTGATTGTGGTACATAATCAAGGCATTTTCAGGCACTCGTTGTGAAACGACTAGACGTGCAACAGAAGCACCGTTGCTATTAAAGACTTCTACCCAATCGTTGTCATTCAGATTGATTTTGGCAGCGTCCTTTTCGCTCATCCAAACAACAGGTCCTCCCCGTCCCAAGGTAAGCATCAATAAGTTGTCTGACCACGATGAGTGGATGGTCCATTTGTTGTGTGGTGTCATCATATTAATAACCAGGTACTCGTCTGATTTATCAAGTTTGTTTAACACCTCTTTTACCGATTTGGTGTTAATAGGTGGTTTGTAACAAACCATGTTCTCACCAAAGGCAATCATCCAGGGATGATCCTGATAAGTTGTTTGCCGTCCGGTGAGAGTACGCCACGGTATGAGTTCATGTACATTGGTGTAACCGGCATTGTACGAGACTTCCTCCGAATCGATTCCACTCCAGATAGGAGAGGTAATAATTTTACGAGGCTGCGAGAGTAAATCCCTGTACCTGATTTTTTCGTCTTCACGGGTTTCGGCCAGATGCCGGTGACTTCGGCCGGTGGCTCTTGACAAGGCTTCCCAGGCTTTTACTGCTACCTCGCCGTTGGTTTCAGGAGCCAAAGAAAGGATGGTTTCTGCAGCCTGTATGTCGGTTTCGATACGAGCCAGGCCTTTGGTTTCGCCTTCGTTTTCGGATGTTTTATTGAGAAGTTTAAGAAAATCTACTTCTTTGTCAGTATTCCAGTTAATTCCTTTTGCCCCGTTTCCTAACTTCGACATGAGTGGTCCCAGGGTCGTAAAACGGTGGTAGGTTTCGGGATAATCGCGAATCACTTCGATGATTTTCGACATATTTTTTCCCGGGTTCAGTTCTCCCCCCGTTTCTTTCCAGTCTTCACCATGAGTAGTTTCCGAAAGTTCCATGGGCGAATCGTGCTGTAATGGAAGCAATACAATGTCTTTTTCTTTACCCAGGTGATTTACAGTTAATTCGGAGAACCTTTTGGCCAGGTTTTTGAAAATTTCCCAGTCGGAACGGGCTTCCCATACCGGATCAACCGCTTTGGAAAAGGGATGAATAAAAGGATGCATGTCGGAAGTACTCAGGTCGTTCTTTTCGTACCAGGTGGCAGCAGGAAGAATGATGTCGGAATGCAGTGTTGTAGTCGACATACGATAGTCGATGGTAACCAACAGGTCGAGCTTTCCTTCTGGTGCCTGGTCGTGCCATTTCACTTCCTGAGGAACTTGTTGTCCGTTGGTTTTCAAATCTTCGCCAAAAACACTGTTTTGAGTTCCCAGTAAATGCTTCATGAAATATTCCATTCCCTTTGCACTGGACCCTAATAAATTCGATCGCCAAACAAACAGGTTGCGCGGGAAGTTCTTTGGATTATCCGGGTCTTCAGAGGCAATATTTAGATCACCACTCTTTAGTTTTTCAGTTATAAATGTTTCAGCATCTTTACCTTCTTGTTCAGCCTGTCGTGCCAGGCAAAGAGGATTCTCGCTCAATTGCGGACTCGAAGGAAGCCAGCCCATCCGTTCGGCTTTTACATTACAGTCAATCATCGATTTGGCATTCCACTCCTCCTTGTTGGCCAAAGGTGAAATCAACTCCGATAAGCCTACCTTCTCGTAGCGCCATTGGTCGGTGTGCATATAAAAAAACGAAGTTGTATTCATTTGTCGTGGCGGACGATTCCAATCGAGGCCAAAAGCCAACGGCAGCCAGCCTGTTTGTGGCCGAAGTTTTTCCTGACCCACATAGTGCGCCCAGCCACCGCCCGATTGTCCCACACATCCACAAAACATGAGCATGTTGATGGCGCTGCGATAAATCATATCGGTATGAAACCAGTGGTTGACACCTGCACCAATAATAATCATCGATTTTCCTTTGGTTTTCGCCGCATTTTCGGCAAACTGACGGGCAGTTGAAATAATTTGTGATGCAGGTACTCCCGTAATTTGCTCCTGCCAGGCAGGTGTGTAAGGTAAATTTTTCTCATAGCTGCCTGCTGAATTCTCATCGTCGAAACCACGGGAAATACCATAGTTAGCGACCATCAGGTCGAAAACGGTACAGTAGAGGAACGCACCATCGGCTGATTTTTTAACCGGAACTTTGCGGGTAATGATATCGGCATGTTCACTGGCATTGAAATGTTCGTGTTTGTATGTGCTTCCTCCAAAGAAAGGAAATGAAACATCGAGTACCTCGTCGTGCTTTTCGATTACCGACAAGCGGGGCTGAATATCTTCTCCGCTAACTACATCTTTGAGTTCCAGATTCCATTTTTGACTTTGATCCCAGCGTGAACCAATGGTTCCGTTTGGGATGACAAAGGAGTCTGTTTTTTGATCAATGAGTACCGGTTTCCAGTCGGCACTTTTTTCATCCGAAAGTTTGTTTTTCAAATCACTGGCTCGAATCACCCTGCCGGCCACATAGCGACCATTTTCCTTTTCAATTTTCACCAGAAAGGGCAAGTCGGTGTATTGGCGGGCATATTCCTCAAAATAGGGAACCTGCTTTTCAAGATAGAATTCTTTTAAAATAACATGTCCCATAGCCATTCCCAAGGCTGCATCGGTTCCCTGTTTGGGTTTAATCCAAAGGTCGGCAAATTTAGCCGCATCGTTATAATCGGGCGATATGTTGATGGTTTTGGTTCCTTTGTATCTTACTTGGGTATAAAATGGAGAATCGGGGGTTCGGGTGAGGGGTACGTTAGATCCCCAGAGCATCAGGAATGAAGAGTTGTACCAGTCGGCACTTTCAGGCACATCGGTTTGTTCTCCCCAGGTTTGCGGTGATGCTGGTGGCAGGTCACAGTAAAAATCATAAAAACTAAGCATGGTTCCGCCAATCATGCTCAGGTACCTGGCACCGGAAGCGTATGAAACCATTGACATAGCCGGGATGGGCGTAAATCCAACCAGGCGGTCGGGCCCGTATTTTTTAATGGTATAAATATTTGCAGCCGCAATAATTTCGTTTACTTCACTCCAATCGGCACGAACCATGCCGCCTAAGCCGCGTTCGGCTTTGTATTTTTTTGAAATTTCGGCATCGTTCATGAGGCTTTCCCAGGCCTTTACAGGATCGTTCAGTTTCGCTTTGGCATTTCGATAGGCTTTGACCAGTATGGCGCGAATCATGGGATACTTTACCCGATTGGCACTATAAAGATACCAGGAATAACTGGCACCACGCGGACAACCCCGTGGTTCGTGATTGGGTAACCCAGGACGAGTTTCAGGATAATCGGTTTGCTGAATTTCCCAGGTTACCAGTCCGTTCTTTACATAGATTTTCCATGAACAGGAACCTGTGCAGTTTACACCATGGGTGGAACGTACCACTTTATCGAACTGCCAGCGGTTGCGGTAAAAATGTTCCCAGTCGCGGTTTTCATCTGTAAGCACAGCATGTTTATCCTGACTTTTTGTTACATTTTTACTGAAATAAATGAATTTATTCAAAAGGCTCATGATTGCCGTTTTTTGGTTTTTCCACAAAGTACAAAATTCTAATTAGTGATTGTTGGCTGATTTCCTTTTTTATTGATTAGGGCATAAATGATCGCCAGATTAACAAGCGAAAGTGCTACAAAAACAATAAAGCCCCGGGCATAACCAACAGTTCCGAGTTTTCCGGCAATGGCTCCCATAATCGGAGGTAATGCAAAACCGCCGAAAGCTCCCAGGCCGCCAATCCAGCCTGCAGCACCCCCTACAGCTTTTGGAACATATACCGGTACCAGCTTAAAGATGGCAGCATTTGCAATACCCATTCCCACGGCAAGCAGAACAACAATCAATATGCTCAGTAAGATATTAGAAGAAACCGATAGGATAGCAGCAGTAGCCAGAATCGTAAACATGGAAAGTAAGGCAACTTTTTCGCCACCAAATTTATCTGCCAATTTCCCTCCATATACCCGCATGAGTGAGGCGAGAATGGAGAAGATTGCAGTGAATAACCCTGCTTTAATTGGGGCGAATTGCTGAAATTCGCTCCAGTAAGTAGGAAACCAGGCTGTGAGTGCAATGAATCCACCGAATGTTGTAAAATACAACACGACCAATGCCCAGGTATTTTTAATTTTTGCTGAATTAACCAGGCTGTCTTTTACTCCACCTGTTGGAAAAATTTCTTGTCCGTTTTGTGAGGCTTTTGCTTTGGCTTCCTCATCGGAAAGACCGGCTTTACGGTATTGGAAATAATAGGCATTTACCCCAATTATACCATAAAGGATAGTGCCGAGAAGCAAAAACAAAAACCAGGCAAAGTAGGCGGAAATGAAGCCATAATAAGTTAGAAACACTGGAAGGATAATGGAGAACAGGCCGGGTGCAAGGTTTCCTAGTCCGCCAAAAGTACCGAGAGCAACACCCTGCTGTTTTCGCGGAAACCAATACGATGTTTGACCAATCCCCACAGAAAAAGTGGCAATACCACTTCCGCTTAAAAATCCAAAAAATAATACGAGTCCGTACATTCCTTTCATGCCATCGGGATAGGATGTGACTAGCAGTAAGGTCACTCCACCAAGTCCGATCAGACTCAGCAGCATTAAAATGAAAAATGGTTTTTTACCACCAGTGGTGTCCACCCATGCACCAAACGGAATTCTCAGCAAAGAGCCCGAGAGTGCAGGTATGGCAATTAATAAACCCAGCATTGCCGGGCTTAAATCCATGGCCTCTTTGAATTTAATGGCTGTTGGGCCATAGAGTGCAACTGCTGCAAAGCCAAAAAAGAAACCGAGTGTTGTTCCCAGCAGGCCTCTGGAGCTATTCCCTTTCACATTCATGAGATTGATTTTAACAGCTAAAACTAACTTAAAAAAAACTTGGAAGATGTAACATTTGTTACTTTATTGCGTTTTTTGATTTTTTATCTTTTTTACGGACTTCATGCTGGTCATTGATTTGTAATAGTTATTTTGCAGATGATTTTATACAGCACTTTAAGAGTAATAAAATTCGGAGTGGTTAATTCTACTTTAACACATTTAAAATCTTTGATATGAATTGTTTATG
>SWCA01003790.1_pt1 | contig 10895 bp, 8 predicted proteins | sample 4692961 | NCBI WGS metagenome assembly SWCA01 (sample SAMN10267275, study PRJNA491770) | bioreactor metagenome | isolation source: DHS bioreactor inoculated with | place: Japan: off Shimokita Peninsula
TCACCTTTTTAATGATAATAATCACTTTTTTAATGATTCCTGTTGATTTTTCATTGAATAATACTTATAATAGTCAAAATATAGTATTATATTTTATACTATAGGTGTTTAGTAAAAATAGTAGAACGGTAGAACAGTAGAATGGTGAAATGGGAACAAGACTGTAAATTAAGACTATGATGCAAAACGGTAGGATGGTAGAATGGTAGAAGGACGGCTTATTTAGGCACTCTTTCTGGGTGTCTTTTTTGTACCCTTCAACTCTACCAAAAGGACTAGACTGATGTAAGTTCTGAAGAGGTAATGCAAATGCTATACTTACGTCAAGTAAAAAATTGGAGGGGTAAAAATGATTGTAGTTATGGAAAATGGTGCAAGGGAAGAAGCTATTTCAAAAGTGGTAGAAAAGCTTGAGGAAAATGGGTTTTTAATTCACTTATCAAAAGGTGTGGAAAGAACAATCATTGGTGCAGTCGGGGACAAATCAAGATTAGCTGACCTATCTATTGAGGCAATGTTAAGTGTAGATAGGGTTATTAATATACTAGCACCATATAAGCTAGCCTCTAGGGAGTTTAAATCTGAAAATACAATTATAAAGCTTGGGGATGTAACCATAGGTGGGGAAGAGATTCAAATAATGGCCGGCCCCTGTGCTATTGAAAGCAGAGAACAAGCTCTAGAAATTGCTGATATTGTAAAAAGATCAGGAGCAAAAATTATGAGGGGTGGAGCTTTTAAACCTAGAACTTCTCCTTATGCATTTCAGGGCTTAGGAGAAGAAGGATTGAAAATTCTGCGAGAAGCAGGAGAAGCCTATGGACTAAAAATCATAACAGAAGTAATGGAACCAGGAAATGTGGAAATGGTAGCACATTATAGTGATATTTTACAAATTGGGGCTAGAAACATGCAAAATTTTCCTCTATTGAAAGAGGTTGCAAGATTCGACAAACCTATTTTGATAAAAAGAGGATTATCGGCAACTATTGAGGAATGGATTATGGCGGCAGAATATGTACTAAATGGAGGAAATGATAAGGTTATGCTCTGTGAAAGGGGTATCAGAACCTTCGAAACATATACGAGAAATACCCTTGATTTATCTGCAGTTGTGGCAGCTAAGCAATTAACTCATCTGCCAGTCATCGTTGATCCAAGTCATGGAACAGGAAAATGGAAGCTCGTAGGACCAATGGCTTTAGCTGCAGTTACAGCAGGAGCAGATGGTTTAATAGTAGAAGTTCATCCTCGCCCAAGTGAAGCATTATGCGATGGTTCTCAATCACTTACAGAGGAAAACTTTAACAAACTTTTAATCCAGATAAAAAAGATTGCAAATGCAGTAGATAGGGAAGCGGTGCAATAAATGACTAAGGCTCTAAAAAGGGTTACAATTATTGGACTAGGATTAATTGGGGGTTCATTTGCGTTAGCTTTAAAAAGAGTATATCCGCAAGTATTTATTTGTGGATATGATGTAGATGAACCTACTCTATTAAAGGGTGAACAATTAGGTATTATAGACTGGTATTCTATGAACATAGACGATGCTGTTAAAGAGGCAGATTTGACAGTAATAGCATGCTCATTGAGCCAAACAGTACCCATGGCGTTAAAAGCAATTCCCCATATGAAAAGTGGAAGCCTCTTAACTGATGTGGGTAGTGTAAAGGAAACAATAGTTAGTAGAATTGAAGAAATAATACCGGCAGATATTTATTATGTTCCTGGTCATCCCATGGCAGGTTCTGAAAAAAAAGGACTAGACGGAGCAGACACTTATTTATTTGAAAATGCTGCCTACATACTTACACCAACAGCTAAAACATCCCAGGATGGATTAAAAACCCTGCTGGATATTATTAAGGCACTTGGTGCTAGGCCTTTGATCATGACTCCATCTGAACATGATCATCAGGTGGCAGCAGTTAGTCACTTACCTCATTTACTAGCAGCTTCTTTAGTAAACACGGCTAGAATTCTAAAGGACACTTATCCTGACTTGCTACTTCTTGCAGCGGGAGGTTTTAGAGACACCACTAGAATTGCTTCAAGCCAACCTGAAATGTGGAAGGATATTTGCCTAAACAATAGAAGTGCAATTTTAGATATTTTAGAGATTTACGAAGGTGCTTTTAGTGCATTAAAGCAGTCTATTTTGGAACAAAATAGTGAATGTCTTACAAATACCTTTACAAATGCAAAAAAAGTTAGGGAGGATGTCCCATCAGGGATAAAGGGAATTCTACCTGAACTTTTTGAAATAGTAGTTGTAGTACCTGATAAACCTGGCATGATAGGGCAGATTGCCATTGTGTTAGGTGAAAAAGATATTAATATCATTGATATTGAAATACTAAGAGTTCGAGAGGGTGACGGTGGAACAATACGGTTTGGTTTTCTTGAAAGAGTAGCTGCCCAAAAGGCAGTAGAAATATTAAGAAATGAAAGCTTTATCGTATACCCTAAGTTTTAACGGATTTCAGCTACAGAAGGGTGATGATTATAATGGAATTAAAAATAGAACCTAAAAAAAACTTAAAAGGTACAATAAAAGTTCCTGGTGATAAATCCATATCCCATAGATCAGTAATGCTTGGAAGTCTTGCTCAAGGAATTACAAGAATTAAAGGGTTCCTTATGGGGGAGGATTGTCTTAGTACAGTTAAATGTTTCGAGGCAATGGGAATTGAGGCTAAAATACAAGAAGATACTGTATCTATACATGGAAAAGGTCTTCATGGTTTACTTGAGCCCCAAGATGTTTTGGATGTTGGCAACTCTGGTACAACAATACGACTAATGTCAGGTATCTTGGCAGGTCAACCATTTAACTCTGTTGTTACGGGAGACTCTTCTATTCGTAAAAGGCCCATGGGCAGGGTTACAAAGCCATTAAAGGAAATGGGAGCAACTATTTTAGGAAGAAATAATGGAGATTTAGCCCCATTGACGATTAATGGAGGCAACTTAAAGCCCATATCCTACAAAACTCCAGTAGCAAGCGCCCAAATAAAATCGTCTATTTTTCTAGCAGGACTATTTGCTAATGGGTGGACGGAGGTCATAGAGCCGGAAAAGTCAAGGGATCATTCAGAAAGAATGTTAAAGTATTTTGGCGCAGAAGTGGAAGTTGATGGATTAGCAGCAAGGGTGAAAGGTAATCCAACTTTAACAGCAAAGGAAATACAGGTTCCGGGTGACATATCCTCTGCTGCATTTTTCTTGGTAGCTGGAGCAATAGTCCCTAATTCAAGAATAGTTATTAAAGATGTTGGCTTAAATCCTACTCGAACAGGAATAATAGATGTGCTTATGGAAATGGGAGCTACTATAAAAGTTAGTGAAACACCAGGCGATACAGGAGAACTAATTGGGGAAATTATCATTGAAACCAGTAATTTGCAAGGTATCCAGTTCGGAGGGGAATTAATACCAAGATTAGTGGACGAGATACCTGTTATTGCTGTGGCAGCGGCTTGTGCAGCTGGAATAACAGAAATAAGAGATGCTGCTGAACTAAAGGTAAAGGAAAGTAACCGCATAGAAGCCATATGCAGAGGTCTTAAAAAGATGGGAGCCGATATTGAAGAGCTTTCAGATGGACTTAGAATAAGAGGCGGAAAGCCGCTTAGAGGAGATGTTATCCTAGATAGCCTTGGAGATCATAGAATAGCTATGGCTCTTGCAATAGCAGGATTAGTTGCAGACAAACCAATCAAGATAAAGAACTCTGATGCAATCAATGTATCCTTTCCAGGATTTAAAGATTTGCTATATAGTTTTTAAGGAGGGTTGACATTTTATGTTGCGTTATCTAACGGCCGGAGAATCCCATGGCCCTTCTCTTACGGCCATAGTTGAAGGAATGCCAGCAGGTATTGAGGTTGATGTTGAGTTAATAAATACTATGCTAAAAAGAAGGCAGGGTGGCTATGGCAGAGGCAAAAGAATGGAAATTGAGAGTGACAAGGTAGAAATATCTTCCGGGATGAGAAATGGGTTGACCCTTGGCAGTCCTATAACTTTAACCATTAGGAACAGGGATTGGGAAAATTGGAAAGAAATCATGTATCCCTATCCAGGAGCAGAAATTCAAGGAAGGGTTGTTACTAAACCTAGACCTGGACATGCTGATTTACCTGGTGCAATCAAGTACGGACAAGAGGATATGAGAAACATTCTAGAACGGGCAAGTGCCAGGGAAACGGCAATAAGAACAGCTGTTGGAGCAATGGCAGTTTCACTCCTTAAAAGATTTAAGATATGGTCAATGGCTCACGTTGTAAGAATTGGAGAAGTGGAAGCTAAGGTTACAGATCATGAAAAGCTTAAATATGAGAGTCAGGAAATCTATAATTCTCCTATGTATTGTCATGACACTATGGTTACCCAGAATATGATGAAGGAAGTTGACAGAGCACAGGAAAAGGGGGATTCCCTAGGGGGTATATTTGAAATAGTCATGGGAAATCTGCCAGTTGGCCTGGGTAGTCATGTTCATTGGGATAGGAAAATTGATGGAAGAATTGCAGGGGCATTAATGAGTATCCAAGGAATTAAGGCAGTAGAAATCGGACTTGGATTTCAATCAGCTAGCACACCTGGGTCTAAGGTTCACGATGAAATATTTTATAGTGAGGAAAGGGGTTTTTATCGTAATACCAATAATGCAGGTGGTATAGAGGGTGGAATGACAAATGGTGAACTCTTAGTTGTGAGAGCCGCCATGAAACCCATACCAACATTATATTCACCACTTCATTCGGTAGACTACTTAACAAAAGAACCTTTCTTAGCTAGTGTTGAAAGATCAGATACCTGTGCAGTACCTGCAGCATCAGTAGTAGGTGAAGCTGTAGTAGCTTGGGAAATAGCCAAGGCTCTTTTAGATGACTATAGAGGAACTTGTTAATGTGTACCTTCTGTTTTTATAAAAAGCAGGAGGTTATTTTTTATATGTTAAAGGATAACGTGATATATTGTCGAAAAAGGGTTGGTAGTTAATATTTTACTATAGGGATTATATCTGGTGATTTGGGGAGGTGGGCAGGATGCAAAGTTTGAAAAGCAAATTGGCTGTCTTTGGCATTATTCCATTATTGGGATTACTTGCCTTGGTGATCTTTGTCCTACTACCTTCTATTAAAGCGGATATTATGGAGCAAAAGCATACCCAAATTGAGGAATTGGCTGAGGTAGGTCTCTCAGTTGTAGAATATTATTACTCATTGGAAGCAAATAATGTTATGAGTAGAGAGGAAGCCCAGGATGCTGCTAAAGATGCTATAAAAAACTTGCGTTATGGGACTGATAGGATGGATTATTATTGGATAAACGACTTAAATCACTTTATGATTGCCCATCCATTTAGGCCTGACTTAGAAGGAACAAATATGATAGAGGAGCAGGACCCAGACGGAGTTATGATAATGGCCGAGTTTGTAAAAGTTGCTAGAGAACTAGGAATTGGCTGTGTTTCATATAAGTGGCAGTATTACGATGATACAGATAGGATAGAACCAAAACTAGCCTGTGTGGTCTTATTTAAACCATGGGATTGGGTTCTTGGTACTGCCATATACATTAATGATGTAGAAACAATGATGGCAGGTAAAGCTCAAAACACTATTTTAACTGCACTAGGGATACTAATACTAGTTTTTTTTGGTTTTATGTTTTTAGGCAATCATATACTAATTAAGCCAATTAATAAGCTAATTAAATATGGAGAACAGTTAAGCTCGGGAGCTTTTACAGAAAGAGTACAAATGAGTAATCAAGACGAATTGGGACAGCTGGGTAACTCTATGAATAAAATGTCCTCTGATATAGAGCAGCTGTTCATTAGTCTATCAGATCAAAAGCAGCACTTTGAAGCTTTGTTTAATAATACGACTGATGCTGTGATATATTTTGACACTAGTTTCAAGATTTATGATGTTAATATTCAATTTACAAAAATATTTGGTTATTCTTTAACTGAAGTTTGTGGAATTGATATTAATGAAGCTACTGGAAATGACGATTTAAAGGTATACAATAGCCAAGAGGAATTTGAATTAAACTTACCAGTAGAATTTGAAGGAATAGCACTTACCAAAGGTGGCCAACAAATAAGTGTTCTGATAAAGAGTGCACCAGTAATTATTGACGGAAAAAAGGTTGGTGGCTATGCAATATACTCAGATATAACTGAAAGAAAAAATACGGAAATTAAACTCCTAGAAAGCTATCAAGAATTGGAGTCAACTTATGAAGAATTAACTGCTTCAGAAGAAGAATTGAAGTCTCAGTTTGACGAGCTTCAGGAGATAACAGACAGTCTTCACATAACTAAATTTTCTATTGATAATTCCTCTAGTCCAATTCTCTGGATTGAAAGATCTGGCTCATTTGCTTATGCAAATATCGCGGCATGTGATTTATTGGGTTATTTATGTGAAGAAATGCTAGAAAAAAGTGTTTTTGATATAGATCCTAACATTTCTATAGGTAATTGGGATAAACATTGGTATTCAACGAAGAAAAAAGGAAAGCTTAGATTTGAAACCCGCCACACAAAAAAGAATGGAGATATTTGTCCAGTAGAAGTATTTTCAACCTACTTTAATTATGGTAATAAAGAATATATTTTTTCGTTTGTAACAGATATAACTAAACGAAAAAATACTGAAGCAGAAGTAGAATTTTAAAAAAAGACCCTTAGAGGTTTTGTTTTAATTCTCTTTGTTTTCTCTGTTGTTTACTGGTGAGGGTAAAAAGATACTCGAAATCAATGATAAATATACAGAAATGTTTGGTTATAGTCTAGAGGAAGCCAAGGGGTCACGCTCCTCTGAGCTTCTTTCATCAGGAGACGAGGGGCACAGAGAAGAGTTCATAAGAATATATAACCAAATATATAACGGAAGTACCTATGAAGTTGAGACAGTAAGATATTCAAAGGACGGTAAGCCCATTCATGTTAATCTAAAGGGAATCCCAGTAATTATTGATGGTAAATTTATTGGTAGCTATGGTATATATACAGATATTACTGCAAGAAAAAGTTATGAAGAACAACTAAAGCATATAAGCTTGCATGACGCATTAACGGGATTATATAATAGGTTGTATTTTGAAGAGGAGCTAAAAAGACTCGAAGGTGGTAGAAGCTATCCAATTTCCATAATCTCTGCTGACTTAGATGGATTAAAGCTTATTAATGACACAATGGGTCATGACAAGGGGGATGAATTTCTAACAGATACTGCCTGGGTACTAGAAAAAGCCCTTAGAAAGTCAGATATAATAGCCCGCATTGGGGGAGATGAGTTCTCCGTTATTCTTCCAAATACTGATGAAAAGATTGGTGAGGAAATAATTGGAAGAATAAAGCGAGAAATAGAGATCTACAACCTACAGAGTTTAAAAATACCTTTAAGCATATCTCTTGGGGTAGCAACTACTAAGGGGCCTGAGCAATCTCTAAATGAAGTATTAAAAACTGCTGATGAACTTATGTACAAGGATAAGCTTTATAGAAGCTCAAGTGCAAGAAGTCAAATTGTAAATTCCCTTCTTGCAGCTCTTTCAGAAAGGGATTTCATTGCAGATGGACATGCATCCCGTATGCTAAAGCTTAGTCAGCAATTAGGAGAGAGAATTGGGTTAACAACTCGTCAGTTAATTGATTTAAACCTATTAGCCCAAGTTCATGATTTAGGAAAGGTTGGAATTCCAGATAGTATTTTGTTTAAGGAGGGTCGCCTTACTGAAAAAGAGTGGGATATAATGAAGCAACATCCCGAAAAAGGTTACAGAATTGCTCAGTCATCACCAGATTTGTCGGGAATTGCTGATCTAATTTTAAAACATCATGAAAAGTGGGATGGGACAGGATATCCGCTAGGGCTTAAAGGAGAAGAAATACCCATTGAGTGCCGTATCTTGGCGATAGTTGATGCTTTTGATGCCATGACAAATAATCGACCATATAGGAAGGCTATCAGTCTTAATGATGCATTAGTAAATATAAAAGAACTAGCAGGGCAGCAATTTGATCCAACTTTAGTAGAAGAATTTATAAAAAGTTTTTCTTGACATGGACATATTAAATAATATATAATTCTATGAAATACACAAAAACAGGATTAAAGACTATGAAGGGGAAAAGTAGATTAAGCCCAGTTTTCCAGGGAGAAGGTGCCATCGACTGCAAGCACCTTTAAAACATGATTAATCGAAGTTCACTCCTGAGTTACTAGTTGAAAGCCTAACGGCAAGTAGACGAAGTCGTAGTTTCTCTACGTTATAAGAGAAGGGGTATCGGAATAGTTTTTCCTGTATCTTTTTGAGAGGATCTGTTTTATACAGATCAATTAAGGTGGTAACGCGATCAGCTAAGCTTTTCGTCCTTTGGACAGAAGGCTTTTTTTATTTCCCCAAAACTATTCCCGCACCCCATATGAGTGGGTCATTTATTAAATGACCAATTAGGGTGGTACCACGAAATCCGTAGCTTCGTTCCTAAAAAGGAAATGGCTATGGATTTTTTTAATTTCACCAAATTGGGGACATTCCTCATTCTAGAAGTTGGAAGTTGGATGTCCCCGTACATTAAAGGAGGTAAAAAATATGGTAGTAGTAATGAGAAAAAATTCCAAACCTGAACAAATTAAAATGGTGACTGAAAAGCTAGAAAAAATGGGTTTTAGAACCCACATAATTCATGGCTCCAATAGAATAGTAATTGGTGCTGTTGGAACAAGGGATGATTTAGAAATCATGAGCCTGGAGAGACTACCAGGAGTTGAGAAGATAGTGCCCATAATGAAACCCTTTAAGCTCGTAAGTAGAGAAGCCCAAGAGGAAGATTCAATTATCAACATCAATGGAGTATGTTTTGGAGGCAGTCATAAAACAATTATTGCAGGTCCATGTGCTGTAGAAAGCAGAGAACAATTATTAAGTGCTGCTCAATTTGTCAAAGAAGCTGGAGCACATGTCCTAAGAGGGGGGGCTTTTAAACCAAGAACTTCTCCATATAGCTTCCAAGGAATGGAAGAGGAAGGCTTGAAATTACTCAAGGAAGCCTCTTTAGAAACAGGATTAATTACTGTAACAGAAGTGATAGATGAACGCAGTCTAATCATGTCTGTGGATTATGTAGATATTCTACAGATTGGAGCCCGTAACATGCACAACTTTCAACTACTAAAGGTAGCTGGTCAATCTGGGAAACCAATCTTGTTGAAAAGGGGACTATCAGCAACCATCGAAGAATGGTTAATGTCAGCTGAGTATATTATGGCCGAGGGCAACCACCAGGTTATTCTTTGTGAACGTGGCATAAGAACCTTTGAAAATTACACTCGCAATACTCTTGACTTAAGTGCAGTATCTTTAGTAAGACAGCTTAGCCACTTACCAGTTATTGTCGACCCAAGTCATTCTACTGGTAATACTAAATTAGTTCCACCTATGTCTTTAGCAGCTTTAGCAGCTGGTGCAAATGGTTTGATAATAGAAATGCATCCTGACCCAAGTACAGCTTTATGTGATGGGCACCAATCATTAGCACCAGATGAGTTGTCTTACTTAATACAGCGCATAAATAAACTTCTTCCAGCTCTAGAGTATGATTTAAACCAGGAGAGAGGGGTAGCTGTCAATGAATAGGAAGATAGGCTATTTGGGACCCTGTGGTACCTTTTGTGAATTAGCTGTACAAGGGTATACTCATGGAAAAACTTATGAAAAAGTACCTTTCCCAACTATTGAAGCGGTTTTTACCTCAGTAGATTCAGGAGAAATTGATGTGGGAGTTCTCCCAATGGAAAACTCCTGTGAAGGTGCAGTAAACCAGACTTTTGATTTGCTGGCCTATGGTTTCCCACCTGTATCTGAAGGAGAGAGCAATAGTGTTTATGACATAAGAATAATAGGTGAAATTATATTGCCTATTAAGCATAGTATCTTAACTCGACCAGATACACAGATAGAAGATATTAACCGTATAATTTCTCATTCCCAGGCATTAGCTCAATGCAGGGAATACTTGACAAAAAAATTTCCCCAAGTGGAATTAGTAGAAGTTAGCAGTACTGCCGAAGCAGTAAGGCAAGTAGCTCAAGCAAGAAAACCGTGGGCAGCTATTGCAATGGTTGATGCAGCTGCAAAATATGGACTAAATATTTTGGAACAGGATATAAATGACTATCTCAATAATGAAACTCGATTTATAGTGATTTCAAAGGTAGAGCATGAATGTGAAATAGAATGTAAAACCTCTTTATTAGTAAATGTAGCAAATCAGCCGGGGGCTTTGTATCAGGTATTAAAGGAGTTTTCTTTAAGGGGGATAAATTTAACTAAAATAGAGTCAAGACCTGCCAAGACAAAGATGGGTGAGTATTTATTTTTTATTGATATAGATGGTCATTATATGGAACCAAAAATTAGTGATGCACTCAATGAAATTAAGACTATTACTCAGCCACCAAAGGTCTTAGGTTCATATCCAGCAGCTAACCAAAATACAGGAAGAAAGAGCATATTTACCCCTAGCTTAGAAAATCTACGCCAGGAAGTAGATATTCTAGATGAGCAAATAATTGAGATGCTTGGAAGACGTACCAGGATTGTTAAGAGAATAGGAGACTTTAAAATTAGCATTGGAGAAGTCCATGACCCTAAAAGAGAAGAGTGGATACTTGAAAAACTTAGCTCTGTTGCAAAACAAAAAGGCTTTAGTCCAACTGTAACAAAAGACATATACAAAACCCTATTTGAGCACTTTGTTTCATTACAACAAAACGAAAAGCAGTAATTGATTCAGCTTTGGCTGAACAAGTTCACTTGCCAATGGATGAGTTGTCAACTTCATCAAAGGATAAATGGGTCACATG
>SWCA01004790.1_pt1 | contig 10887 bp, 10 predicted proteins | sample 4692961 | NCBI WGS metagenome assembly SWCA01 (sample SAMN10267275, study PRJNA491770) | bioreactor metagenome | isolation source: DHS bioreactor inoculated with | place: Japan: off Shimokita Peninsula
AAGAACATACCATTTTTTTACAATTTCGCTCATGTCGATCTCCAATCGTATTAATAAAATAAACTGTACACAAAGTTCATAATGTTCTCAAACGAGATATCCATTACGAATACAACAAGTGCTATTATAAAGGAAGCAACCATTACGACAAATGCACTATTTTGCAACTCTTTCCAAGTTGGCCAGGAAACTTTATGAACAAGCTCATTATAAGCTTCTTCGATGTAAATTTTAAGTTTCATTCTATATTTTTAGTTTGCGTTGGTCGGATGACAAGAGTCGAACTTGCTTTTGTAAATGTTAAAAAACTCCCTGCTGAGTTTCATCCGCAAAGAATCCCGGACCCAAAAAGGTCCGGGACTTCTCTTGGTTATTTTATCTTGTATTACTCAAGAATTTCAGTCACCTGACCGGCACCTACTGTACGTCCACCTTCGCGAATTGCGAAACGAAGTCCAGTGTTCAATGCTACCGGGTAAATCAAGTTTACAGTAATGGTTACGTTATCACCAGGCATGACCATTTCACGTCCTTCTTCCAACGTAATTTCACCTGTTACGTCAAGCGTACGCAAGTAGAATTGTGGACGATATTTGTTGTGGAATGGCGTGTGACGACCACCTTCTTCTTTTTTCAATACATAAACCTCAGCTTTAAACTTTGTGTGAGGAGTGATTGAACCTGGCTTAGCCAAAATTTGTCCACGCTTGATTTCCTTTTTGTCAACACCACGAAGCAACAAACCTACGTTGTCTCCAGCCTGTCCATCATCCAAAATCTTACGGAACATTTCAACACCAGTACAAACGGTTTTACGTCCTTCTGCACCTAAACCAATCAACTGAAGTTCATCACCAGTGTGAACAACACCAGTTTCGATACGACCGGTAGCAACAGTACCACGACCTGTGATTGAGAACACATCTTCTACTGGCATCAGGAATGGTTTGTCAACGTCACGTGGAGGCAGCGGAATCCAAGTATCACAAGCTTCCATCAACTCAAGAACTTTTTCTTCCCATTCTGGTTCACCATTCAGTGCACCAAGGGCAGAACCTTGAATTACAGGAGCATTGTCACCGTCGAATTCGTAGAAATCAAGCAATTCACGGATTTCCATTTCAACAAGTTCCAACAATTCCGGATCTTCAACCATGTCAACTTTGTTCATGAAAACAACTAGTCTTGGTACGTTTACCTGACGAGCCAAGAGGATGTGTTCGCGGGTTTGTGGCATCGGACCATCTGTCGCAGCTACTACAATAATAGCTCCATCCATCTGGGCAGCACCAGTTACCATGTTTTTAACGTAGTCGGCGTGTCCCGGACAGTCAACGTGTGCATAGTGACGTGTTGCTGTTTCATACTCAACGTGAGCAGTATTAATAGTAATACCACGCTCTTTTTCTTCTGGTGCACTGTCAATTGAATCGAAAGATTTAATTTCACAGAAACCTTTTTTTGCTAATACAGTAGTAATAGCAGCTGTTAGGGTTGTTTTACCATGGTCAACGTGGCCGATAGTACCAATGTTCACATGGTCTTTATCCCTATTAAAATGTGCTTTAGCCATAACTCGTAATTATTAATTATCTTATATTTATTTATCATTGAGCCGAGGACGAGAATTGAACTCGTGACCTCATCCTTACCAAGGATGCGCTCTACCCCTGAGCTACCCCGGCAACGAATATCTTCGTTGTTAAAATATGAGCGGGAGACGAGATTCAAACTCGCGACCCTTAGCTTGGAAGGCTAATGCTCTATCAGCTGAGCTACTCCCGCATTTCAGTTTCGAGTTGTGAGCTTCCAGTCTCAAATCGATCAACTTGAAACTATTAACCTGGAACTTTAAACTGTTTTTGTGGGGAGAGCAGGATTCGAACCTACGAAGTCATAAGACAGCAGATTTACAGTCTGCCCCAGTTGGCCGCTTTGGTATCTCCCCGAATTCAATATTTCAATTAACAAAATCCAATCATCCAAATTTCAACCCCCTACAATTAGAGATCTGGTATTTTAACCTTTGGATTTTTCCCAATTTGAGCCGAATCTCAGATTCGAACTGAGGACCCCGAGATTACAAATCACGTGCTCTGGCCAACTGAGCTAATTCGGCAACATTAACTCTCCTTTTCTCCAAGTCAAAACCCCGGCAAACGATCTGTTCGTATGTTTACTGAGGTTTCTCACATATAAGCTCTGACTAATCAGAGACTTGCCCAGAAAAGGGTTTGCAAATGTATAAATATTTTTAATCAATTCACAAGAATTGATACTTTTTTTGAAATTATTTTTCCTTCAGTTTTTCCTTGAATTTTGTAAGCTGTCGGCGGATTGCATCAATAGCTAAATCAATAGCTTCTTCAAAGGTATCAGCTTCTTTTTTGGCGAACAAATATCCATTTGCGGGGATGGAAAGTTTGATCTCTGCAACCTTATTTTCTGCCGCCTCTGGTTTTAAAACTTTTAGAATTAATTCGGCAGATATTATACCTTCGAAAAAGGTATCCAGTTTATTTAGTTTTTTATTGGCAAAATCTACCAATTTTTGATCTGGTGTAAAATGAACTGCGTTCAAATTAATGTTCATAATTTTTCCTCCTCTAAATTTAGGCTCTTGGATGAGCTTGTTTGTATATGCTTTGAAGTTTATCCGTAGTTGTATGGGTATAGATTTGCGTAGCAGCAAGATTACTATGACCCAACAACTCTTTCACGGCATTTAAATCGGCCCCCCGATTTAGCAAGTGCGTTGCAAAACTATGACGCAGCACATGAGGGCTCTTTTTCTCCAGCGTTGTTACCAGTGCAAGATACTTTTTCACTACACGATAAACCAACTTTTCATAGACCTTTTTACCTTTTGACGTCAAAAAAAAGTGAGAGGCATCGTCCCCAAATGTTGCATTTCGCATCAAGACATATTCCTCAAACAAAGTATTCAAACTGCGAGGATAAGGGACTACTCGCTCTTTGTTATTCTTTCCGAGGACTTTAATCAGGTGTTCACTCAGATAAATTTGCCTTTGTTGCAGCTCAATCAATTCTGAAAGTCGAATCCCGGTACCATAGAATAAGCTTAAAATCAACTTATCCCGAACCCCTTCAAAGTCCGACTGAAAATAACCATCATCCAACAGATGATGCAAACTGTTTTCATCGACAAAAATCGGAAGTCTTTTGGGTACTTTAGGTGTAATCAAGCCTTCCGCAGGGCTTACTTTTATCAGTTCCTGCCGAAGCAAATACTTGAAAAATGATTTGAGCGTCGTAATTTTACGAGTGACTGTCTTAGCTGAGATTCCCTGTTTCATTAATTCAACCACCCAACTGCGAATCAATTTTGTATCCACAGCCAAAACATTAAAATCCCCGACCGTTTTGAAAACAAACTCTTCAAACTGATCGAGGTCTTTCCTATAAGCGACGATGGTATTCTCAGAACACCTCTTCTCGAACTTCAAATATTTCAGAAATGATTCCCGGTAGGCCATTAAAAAACGTGTTTATGATGCAATCAGGAATCGGCTAAAGTAATTTAGTCTTCTTCGCGCTGCATTTGTTCAATATAGATAGCCTTTTTCACCTCTGCTCTTCTTTCAACCGAAGGCTTGGTGAAGGCTTGTCTTCCACGTAACTCTTTAATTACGCCAGTTTTTTCAAACTTTCTTTTAAATCTCTTAAGGGCTCTTTCGATATTTTCGCCTTCTTTAACCGGAATAACGATCATATAATTTTATTTTTAACTGTTTAAATTTCGAGCCGCAAATTTATGAATTCTATGGTATTAATCAAATTTATCTTGAGAAAATTGAAATTAAAAATTCCAGACCACTAAAATCGTCATAATAAAAACAGCAACAATTAATTTTTGGTTTTCAAATAAGTAAAAATTCTTTGAAAATTTGCTTCATTCATCAGCTTATTTAATCGTATGGCCTGAAGGTCGTTCATAAATCCATTCCCCGAACGGAAATCAACGATGGCGTTTTCCATATCCCATGAAATGTATGGGTGCCTGGCTAATTCTTCAGGTTGAGCAAAATTCACATTGATCTGTTCCACCTTTGTGGTATCCAGTTTCAGATACGGAAGAATGTTTTCAATAGTTTCCGGTTTCAGTCCGTAAACTTCATGCAACTACTCCAGTCTGGAGAAACCTCCCAGAAGTTGCCGATATTTCACGATACGGGAAGAAAACACTTCGCCTATTCCATTCAAGGCTTGCAGTTCGTCGGCCGTCGCTGTATTGATTTCGATTGGCTTCCGGGTCGCCCTGGCAACAAATTCCGATATAGATTGCTCAAGGGTTTCTTTCGACTCTCTCAGCTTCATTTTGGTTGTGTGCGTGATTTGCTTCTGTTCTTCAAACTGAAGGTAGGGCCTGATGACATCGAAAATCGAATCATTCATCCCATAGATTTTCGAACGTCGGCATCGGCATAGAACCGTCCACCTTTGGAACGATAAGCAAGCAAGTTTTTCTTCACATAAATCGGAAGCCACAGGCTATCCAAACAGAGACTGTCAATGGCATTGGGGTTGAAATAAAAAAGGCTGCCTCGAAACTGGATTCGTTCTTTTTCTTGCTCCAACATGCATGCAATTGCTGAGACTTCTCCTGATCTGCTTTTCTTGGCTTTTCCAAATAAAAAACCAATTAATTAGCGATGAACGCCAACAAAATGAATAAATGCAATATCATCAAAGCATTTTGTTCAATTCTTGTAAATGTGAAATAATCGCGGATAATTTGCCGAATTTTCATCATTGAGGCATTCTTAAAATAGCCGAGAATAAACAACTAATCTTATTAACAAAATCAATTCAAAAATTACAACAAAAAATCAGGGAATAAAATAACATCGGCAAAAAACACTCCAAGAGAATTACTTACGACACTCCCGGTCAAGCTAAAAACTGATTAAACCTATTTGATAAAGAAAAACCAAGGCAATAGCAATGGGAGCTATAAACTTGACGACCAACATAAAAGCCGGAAAATAAACGACCTTTAAAAGGCCTTCATTCGACAATTCCGCTTTGGCCTTTTGCTTACCTAATACCCAGCCAACAAATACGACGATCAGCAATCCTCCCAAGGGCAAAAATATATTTGCCGAGAGGAAGTCGAGCAATGCAAACACATTCTTCCCAAAAATCTCGATGTCTTTCATCGCCCCCCACGATAACGTACACATAACTCCAAGAACAGACACTGAGCCGGTCGCCACCCAGGTGGCCTTTTTACGACTGATCTTTAACTCCTCAACAAAATACGCTACAATCACTTCCAGCACCGAAATAGTCGATGTTAAAGCTGCGACTCCTAAAAGCAGGAAAAACAATAGGGAGAAAATATAACCACCTACCATCTGCTGAAAAATATTCGGCAGGGTGATGTACACCAGGCCTTCGCCTGAACCTGGTTCAATACCAAAGGCAAACACAGCCGGAAATATCGCTATCCCAGCCATAACTGCAATAAGGGTATCGGCAAAAGCAACCGAGAAGGAAATACTCCCCAGAGGTTCCTTTTTATTGATGTAAGAAGAATAAGTAATCAAAGTCCCCATCCCAATACTGAGAGAGAAGAAAGCTTGCCCAAGTGCCTCCAGCACGGTCCGTGTCGTAATCTTAGAAAAATCGGGCTTAAACAAAAATGCCAGTCCGCCGCCAGCACCATCAAGCGTGACTGATCGAACACACAGAACGATGAGAATTAACAACAAAATCGGCATCAAAATTTTAGTGTATTTTTCGATCCCATTTTTCACTCCTGATATAATGACCAGAGCTGTCAACCCCATAAAGACGAAAAACCAGAGCAGCGGCCGCCAACTGTCGCTCCTGAATTCGGTAAACATGAGCGAGAGTTCTTCCGATGATTTTCCTGAAAAACCGTTGGCAAAGGATTGGTAAACGTACTCCAGTGTCCAGCCAGCCACAGCGGTGTAAAACGACAAGATCATAAAAGCAGCGACAACCCCCATCAAGCCAACCAGGTACCAGGGTTTTCCGGGCGCCAGAACTTTAAAAGCCCCAAAAGCATTACGCTGTGAACTTCGCCCGATAATAAACTCTGACAACATAACGGGTAAACCAATCGCAACAACAAAGGCCAGGTAAATGATCAGAAAGGCGCCACCACCGTTTTCACCCACTACATAGGGGAACCGCCAAATGTTTCCTAAGCCGATGGCAGAACCTGCTGTTGCAGCAATGACGCCAAATTTACTCCCAAACGAATCACGGGAAGTTGGTATTACAGACATATACTTTAAGTTTTAAATCAACACAAATTGCTGCATTTAGCTTCCGATCTCTTTTGTAAGGCGGCAAAAATGCAAAATATTTTGATTTCTTTCAACTAAACAACGATTATACGAACGAAAAAAGCCCTTCAAAAATGAAGGGCCTTCCTTATACAATACGGTATTGCTTACTTATTAGCTTCTTCCGATGCAGTTCAAATCTTCAAACGCAACTTTCAAGCGGGCAATTTCCGCCTCTTCAGCGGCGCGCAACCAAACGCGTGGGTCATAGTATTTTTTATTTGGCTTGTCTTCGCCATCAGGGTTACCAATTTGGCTTTGAAGGTAATCGTGATTTTTTGCTTCGAATGCACGAACACCTTCCCAGTATGCCCATTGGGTATCCGTGTCGATATTCATTTTGATAACACCATAAGAAATAGCTTCGCGAATTTCTTCAAGAGTAGAACCTGAACCACCATGGAACACGAAATCTACCGGTTTTGAATCAGCCGTTTTGTATTTCTCAGCGATGAATTTTTGAGAGGCATCCAAAATTTTAGGAGTCAACTTAACATTACCAGGTTTGTAAACACCGTGAACATTACCAAATGAAGCAGCGATAGTAAAGTTCGGGCTTATTTTGCTCAACTCTTCGTATGCATAAGCCACTTCTTCAGGTTGTGTGTAAAGCAATGAATTGTCAACATCTGTATTATCAACACCATCTTCTTCGCCACCGGTTACACCCAGCTCAATTTCGATGGTCATACCTATTTTACTCATTCGGGCCAGGTATTCTTTACAGATCGCGATATTTTCTTCCAGAGGTTCTTCAGAAAGATCCAGCATGTGTGAAGAAAATAATGGCTTTCCGGTTTCAGCAAAATGCTTTTCACCGGCATCCAATAAACCGTCAATCCAGGGCAGTAATTTTTTGGCTGCATGATCGGTATGCAAAATTACACGAACACCATAAAGTTCGGCCAAATGATGAATTGCTTTTGCTCCGGCAACAGCACCCGCAATCGGAGCTAGTTGTCCGTCCAATTTCAATCCTTTACCGGCATAATATTGCGCCCCGCCATTCGAGAATTGAATAATCACCGGAGAATCAACCACTTTTGCGGCCTCCATGACGGCATTAATTGTACTCGAAGTGGTAACATTAACCGCAGGCATTGCAAATTGATTTTCTTTTGCAACTTTAAAAATGTATTGTACATCTTCTCCAGTTACGACACCTGGCTTGATATTATCAAAAAGTTTTTCGCTCATAGCTTTTATTTATTAAGTAAATTAATCGGGATAATTTCAATTTGAATTTCAAATCTTTGATCGGCCGCAAATTTACAAATAAAAAATAAAAAAATAGAATGCAAACATTAAATGCAGGTTAAAACGGATAACCAATTGCAAAGGACAGATTGAAATGTTCAGCTGATATCGGATAGTTTCCAATGATGAACCGCTTCCCTGCTTGCAGCGATGGATCACGCAGCTTCATCCCCAGATCGAGCCTGAAAATAAAGTAGGTAAAATCGAAGCGCAACCCCATGCCAGTGCCAAGGGCAATCTGCTTGTAAAACTGGTCAAATTTAAATTGAGCACCCGAGCGATTATCTTTTTCGTTGATCGCCCAAATATTGCCGGCATCCAGGAAGAAGGCACCTTCAATTCGCCACACAAACCGATAGCGATACTCCAAATTTGCCTCCAGCTTAATATCGGATGATTGGTTCGGATAAGCCCCTTCGGGAGCATCGTATGTTCCGGGCCCCAGCGAGCGAACCTGCCATGCCCGGATTCCGTTGGCTCCTCCCGTAAAATACTTCTTCTCAAATGGCAGTACATCAAAATTGCCATAGGGCAACCCAACTCCAACAAAGGTACGTGCTACAATGGAGTTGAACTTATCGATCATGTGTCCATACCGGTATTCGAAGTCGGCTTTCAGGTATTGGGCATAACGAGTTCCTAGTACCTGATGATAATCTGACACCTGCCCGGTGATCGTATCTGTAAAACTGGCTTTTGGACGATCAAAAACATTAGAATATGCCGACAGCATATTTCCCGCAGATTCAAACGACCATTTAAAGTAGCGGTAGTCTGCTCTTCGCTTCAGGTTTTGTGTATTATCCACCTGGGTATAATTCATCGCAAAAATAAGGTGATCGGTAAAGCTGCTTTTAATGTAGAGGTCCCGTATCGAATTCAAAAAATTGTCATTAAACTCATAAAGGTTGACATAGTTGACATCGACTACATTGAGAAAATGTGATCGGCTGGGAGACGTTTTCCAATTGTATCCGAACGTGAAATTGGTGATCGTCCGGGTATAATCCGGGCGCCGTTGATAGTTAAACCCAAGCTTCACATCAGTTTGAGGTACCTGATAATTAAATAAGGCTCTCCTTTTCAGCGGACTCATAAATTTGGGAATGGCTAACGCCCCTTCAACTCCAAACTCACGAGTATTGAAGCTCAAGCTATTATCCTCAATCAACGTCTGTTGTCGTTCAATAGCTCCTTTTAAATTTAGGTTAAATATTTCAGCTCCCCGAAAGACGTTCCGGTGCTGATAATTGAGATTCCCGGCCACTCCCAGGTTTCCCGAAGAATTGGTGCCATCCAAGTCAACTGAGAACCCTTGACGCGGCAATGGCGACAACTGAAACCTACTATCCAGAACCCCAATGGAGTCATTACCCAAATCAGCCACTTCATCAAAATTCAGGTTAACCACCCGGAACTGTCGCAACTGAATAAGCGAGCGGTAGGTTCTTTCTACATTGATCTGCGAATAGTATAAACTATCTTCCATTCGATTGATATTGTAAAACAACTCCGGCTTATACCTCATTCTTCCATTGTAATAAAAAGTATATGGGAAATTCTTCAAGGTGTCCGATTCTGCAACGGGTTGGCTGCCACTTAATTGCGAAGGCACGAAACCAGGCGTAATATGAAACGAACGAACAATGAACTTCCGGTGAGGTTTCACCTGCTCCATTTCGTCATCCAAATCAGCATCGGCTACCTGCACCGTCAAATCAACCTGCTTATTCATCAAGGCACTATCAGCTACATAGGAAATATGCTCCGTCGAAAAATCATAATAACCATAGTCCTTTAGTCGGCTGGCAATTCGGGTGCGCTCAGCATTCAAAACATCCACATCAAAAATCTCTCCTGCCCCGATCAGCTGGTTTGTCGTATCAGCCAATATCAGCGACGCAACGCGACGGTCCGCAAACCGATACCCGTAATTTCTGACCCGATATGGCTCGCCGGTTTCAATGGCGTAAACCACCTCCACTTTCTGCTTCCTTTCTTTGGTGATAACCTGTTCCGAAACAGAAGCATCATAATATCCCTTGTTCTTCAGGTAAAGTTTGAGCTGCTCCTTGGAGCGCTGAGTCAAATAGTCATCATAAATAACCGGAGCCTCCCCAATTCGCTTAAACCAACCTTCTTCTTTTTTAGCGGAAGACAGATTATACAATCCCAGGTGGAATTTTATGAAGCCCAGAATTTTCAAGTTTTCCTTTTGCCGAACCTGCGCTTTTAGCTGCTCTTTGCTGATGGAGTTATTGTCAATTTCTATCTCCGTATCGTTCAGCAAATATTGGCCTTCAGGAACAAATTTGGTCGATGTGCAAGAGAAGAAGTTGACTGTCACAAACAGTCCAATCAGTATTTTAAACAGGCTCACTTTTCTCATTTCTCAACCATCTCTAGGAATTTCAACAAAAATAAACACTATCGGACGCAAACAAATCGATTAGGGTTTTTATTTTTACAAATTGTTTGCCAACTACCATGCTAAGTAAGAACAAAATAAAATTCATTCAGTCACTCAATCGAAAAAAAACGCGCGATCAGGAAGGCGTATTTCTGGTTGAAGGAAATAAAGTGGTTTTAGAAGCCGTAGCATCCGGGTTTCCGGTGAAGTTGCTCGCTGCCTCGTCCAGCTTTTTGAAGAATAACCGGCTTACAGCGACCGCTGCCAAAGAAGTGGTTGAATGCAGCCCGGAGGAAATCAAAAAGGCTAGTCAATTGAAAACGCCGCAGGAAGCCATCGCTGTTGTTGAGATTCCTACCCATCAATTGACGAACGCGCAACTTGCCGGGGAGTTTTCATTGGCGCTCGATTTCATTCAAGATCCCGGAAACCTGGGAACGATTATCCGAATCGCCGACTGGTTTGGGATTAGGCAGGTGCTTTGCTCCGTGAATTCCGTTGACTGCTACAACCCTAAAGTGATCCAGGCCAGCATGGGTGCTATCTTCCGGGTGCAGATCCACTACCTTGATCTTGCGAAATTGGCCAATGAAGCCCAAGAGAGTCAACTGCCAGTTTATGGCACCTTTCTGGAAGGCGAAAACATTTACACGTCGAATCTTTCGCCCCACGGGATTCTGGTGATGGGAAACGAAGGAAACGGCATTTCGCCTGTGCTGGCAGGTAAAATTCGACATAAAATTCACATCCCTTCATTTGCCCATGGAAACGCCGGATCAGAGTCACTCAATGTAGCCACAGCGACCGCTATTTGTTGTTCTGAATTTAAACGAAGAGTCGTCTAACTGTCACGCAAACGCCCTGCCAAATGAAAATCCCTAT
>SWCA01000029.1_pt1 | contig 10880 bp, 14 predicted proteins | sample 4692961 | NCBI WGS metagenome assembly SWCA01 (sample SAMN10267275, study PRJNA491770) | bioreactor metagenome | isolation source: DHS bioreactor inoculated with | place: Japan: off Shimokita Peninsula
ACTAACACTTAATTTTCCTTACGACAACTATCCTACCACATAGGGATGCTTTGTCTACAGATAAATTGCTACAGATTATTTTCTTTGCTATTTTACTTGGATTTTCTATTTTAAAAATGGGTGATAAAGGTGAACAGCTACTAAATTTCTTTAAAATGGGACAAGAGGCAATGCAAAAAATGACAGGAATTATCCTTGAGTTTACACCAATAGGCGTTTTTGGATTAATGGCTAATGTCATCGGCAGTAATGGCATGGACATCCTAATACCTTATATAAAAGCTATTATTGCATTGTACTTAGCATCAGCAATATACCTTTTAGTTGTTCAGGCAGGAGTGGTAGTTGGAGGCATTGCAAGAGTTTCACCAATTAAATTTTTATCAGTGATGAAAGAACCAATGGCCTTTGTTTTTGCTGCCTGTTCGAGTGTGGCAACTATTCCATTAACATTAAGAGCGGTTAAAAAACTTGGTGTGGATGATGATACAGCAAACTTCGTTATACCTCTTGGTGCCGTTGTCAACATGAATGGTACCGCCATTTATCAGGCTGTTGCTGTTGTGTTTACTGCTCAGATATTTGGGATTCATCTTTCCTTGGCTGATCAAGCTATGGTAATGCTTACAGCGACCTTGGCAGCAGTGGGTACAGCAGGAATTCCTGGATCTGGATTGGTTATGTTGACAATTGTTTTAGGTGCAGCAAATCTACCAATGGAAGGTGTAGCTCTATTAGCAGGTATTGATCGTATTTTAAACATGGGAAGAGTTGTACCAAATATTGTTGGTGATGCTGCAGCGGCAGTTGTTGTTGCAAAATCTGAAAAGACTTTGAAAAGTGATATTTTAACCAGTGTACAAAAGTAAAGTAAGATTGGATAATTTTAATAATAAAACTGAATTTTAAAGAATGTTAGAATTTTGTAAAGAAGTAAGATTTGAAAAAGAGGATAAAAATATATTTTCAGGGGATGGTGAGCTTATGCTAACTATCCTCTCTCTTTGTTGTTATCCATTTTATTTTAGCCCTTGCTTTTAAACAATCCATAATTAAATTTATCATAAAACAAATAAAAAAGACATGTATTTACCCATGAAAAAGTAATATATCAAGCCTGACCTCTAGCCTATTACATGACTTTAATATCAGACAATGCTGTCATCGTTAAGATTGCTATTAATGAGTTTTTATGTGCAGAGATTCTATGGAATAATTAAGTACCATTTTTTTATTAGAATGAACGACATTTTTATAAGTACGATCCGCTCCATCAAAAGGTTACCCTAATCGAAAAGTTAAAATGCGGTCTTAGGGGGTCTATTCTAATATTTCTGCCAAAAACTATCATTATTCTATCAAAACACACGTCGAGACAGTCGTGTTGATAGAGAAGAAATAGGTTGATAACAAGCTTTTTAAGAGTTTTTCAGTGAATTTAATAGTAAAATATGTGCTTCCTTAGACGGATGTTTGAGGAAGTTTTTTTATGGGGGTCTTATTATTTGGCGAATATATATAATTACGCGAAAAAGAAGGGATTTTGTGAATTTGTATTGAATGTTAAGATAATGGTAAGCGTAAAAACGGTTCTTTCCAAAGTTATTGGATTCAGGTTTGATTGATGATATAATTAGATTATCATTGATTGGAGGTCTATTAATTATGGATGCTATTATAAAATATCTTGATAAATCACTTGACTATGTCAGTCATGAACTTATGAAGGATACACTTTACATAACTGTTAAATCAAATTTGGAAAGTGTACCTTGTCCTGAATGTTTAATGGAAAGCAGTAAAGTTCATTGTCGTTATAAGAAAAGTTTTCAAGACCTGCCGATACAGGGCAAAAAAGTTGTCATTATTATCAAAAACAGAAATCTCTTTTGTGTTAACCCCGAATGTCCTCGCTATACATTTTCAGAGACATTCGATTTCATAGATGCAAAAGCTAAAAAGACTAGGCGCCTTATGGATGAAATAGTAAGGGTCTCATTAACTCAAAGCTCAGTATCTGCAGCTAGTTATTTATCTGAAACAACAGCAGATATCAAGAAAAGCTCTATTTGCAATTATCTAAAAAAAAACGATAATCTTAGATAAGGATAAGATTGAATGTATATGCATTGATGACTTTGCTATTCGTAAAAGACATACCTATGGAAGCATCATGATTGATGCGAAAACCAATCGTCTGATTGATATGCTTGAATCTAGGGATACAGAAGATGTGATAAAGTGGCTTAAAGAATATAAGAATATAAAAGTCGTTGTAAGAGATGGTTCTATAGGTTATAGAGCAGCAATAAACGTAGCCCATTCTAAGGTAATGCAAGTCAATGACCGCTTTCATTTAATAAAAAATTTGGTCAAATCAATAACAAAATCATTGCAACGGACCATTACTGGACGTATTGAGATTCCCCTTACATCACCAGATGCCAAGCTACGTCATGAGTATCTTTTTGAAATGACTAGAAGAGAAAGAATTATAGAAGCCAAAAGACTTCGAAAAAAGGGATATAGCTATAAAAGAATCGCTACACAGCTTCAGGTAAGTGCTACAACTGCGACAAAATATTGCAACATGAAAGATAGTGATATACCAAAGGAAGAAGATACAAAAAGCTGTTATCAGACTTCAAAGATCTATTGTCAAGCCGTAAGAGTGATGGCCTTTCTCTTTGGATGGAGAAAGCACGTGCCTTAGAATTAAAGGAAATCACAAGCTTTGTAAAAGGAATTGTCGGAGATTATGATTCTGTAAAGAATGCTATTGATTATTCTTATAATAATGGCTTAGCTGAAGAAAGTGTAAATAAAATTAAGACGATCAAAAGAATCATGTATGGCCGAAATCATTTTACTATGTTGAGAAGTAAAGTTTTACAACTAGAAGCATTGAAGTAAATAAGCGTTAACACAGCGATAAAAAAATTTTTTTGTTGCTTTATTTTAGTGCCTTAATCCAATAACTTTGGAAAGAACCGTCAAAATGCCCCCACCTGTTAAAGATGGAGGCATTTTGACGGTTATCAATAATTCAACTCCCAATCTTTTACCTGACCCAATATTAACAGTGTACCCTATTATCATATTGTGTTGAATATTCATACATACAGCAAAAACTACATTAATCTTTCTATATCTTTTATTTTTTGAGGTATATCAAATGAAATTTTAGGTAATTACAAATTGAAGAAGGTGCTATTTGGTCGTATTAATAGAAATAATAGCTTATAGTATTGGAGATAATAATAAAGTAGTAAAATAGATAGCATGACTATATTTTGTATTGAAATAGAGATAATAGTAATGAGGAGGTATAAATATATGGAGTGGTTATCACTTGTACCCGCATTAATAACAATAATTGCTACATTCAAAACGAAAAAATTAATCCCCTCCCTATTCTTAGGTATTATTATAGGAGGATTTATACAAACTCGTTCATTATTTGAAGGTATTACAGCTATTAGTAGTTATATAGTAGATGCTGCAGCTAGTGAAGATAGTATCTATACATTGGGATTTCTAATAGCTTTTGGGGCTTTAGCAGAATTGATTGAAATGGCTGGAGGCATATCTGGCTTCAGTCAGATGGTAGGAAGACACATAAAAAGTGAAAAGAAAGTATTAATCGGTGCTTGGATTTTAAGTGCTTTTACTTTCTTTGATAGTTCGTTTCATACAATCTCTGTGGGAACAATGTTAAATCCACTAGTTAAAAAAGTAAAAGGGTCTAAGGAGAAATTTGCATTTGTTTTATCAGTAACCAGTTTGCAGCTTATTTTATTGATTCCTATTGCAACAGCATATTTGGGTTATATGACTACACTTGTCACCAATAATATTAAAGGTACGGGTATTGGACAAAGTGCATATATGATATTCCTTAAAAGTATTTTGTGGAATTTTTTTTCTTGGGCAATGATTATTATTGCCTTAGGCGTAACTTTTTTTGGATTAGGCTTTGGTAAATTCAAAATAGGGAAAGTGAAAACAGAAGAAGAAGAATTTACAAAGCAACATATTGAAAGAGAACTAAGAAGTTCTCAGAAGGTTGAGGAATATCCTAAAAATAGTAAGAATTTGGTCATGCCAATTATCGTTCTATTGATAAGTACTGTGTTCTTTTTTTGGTGGACGGGAAGAGAGGAATCTGAAACCTTCTTTGGTGCATTGAGTGCAGCAAATTTTAATGTTTCTATTTTTGCTGGGGCTTTGCTTACTATATTTGTAACAAGCATTTACTATACTCTACAAAAAATTAGTCTTGCTGAAATAGAAGCACATATAATTATTGGTGCGGAAAAAGTAATGGGCCTTATTATGATTTTAGTTTTAAGTTGGGCGTTAACTATTGTCACAGAAAAGTTAGGATTTAATAATTTGATTGGCGAAGATGTGATACGTAGCATTCCAAAGTTCATGATTCCAGCATCAGTATTTATAATTGCAGGTGTCATATCCTATACTATTGGTTCTTCATGGGCAACTTGGGCATTGATTATGCCATTGGCAATTACATTTGCAGTAAACTCTGATATAGATGTTGCCATTATGGTTGGAACAGTTTGGGCCGGGGGAGCAGTGGTTGATGTAGCATCACCTCTGTCAGCAGAAATGGCAGATACTACATTTGGAGAGCACTTGACAACATCTCTTCCATTTGTTTTGGCAGGGTTTATTCTATCAGTGATTGGATATCTAATAGTGGGATTCATTGCTTAAGATAAACAATAGATTACAAGCTAAAAAATACATAGATAATTCATACGAATACTTATAAAAATTCACAAATTTTTTTATAAACACATTTTATAAATGAGCAGAAGAGTTCAGAAAAATAGTAGCTATGTAATTTACAGTATATCATCAGACTTAATAATGGAAAGATAAGAAAGAGGGATTTTGATAGAAAAATATAATAGAATCAAAAGTAGGACTAAGTTAAAAAGATTTCTTCAGACTAGTCCTACTTTTTATTTAAACCTATTCATTTAAATTATATTTACAATTTTAATAATTTTTTGATTTTATCTATATTTTGCTCAAATCCAATAATCGTTTCACTGTTAATAATTATAGTAGGTGTCATGACTCTATTGTATTTCTTCTTCATCTCATCCTAAACCTTTGGGTTAGCTATATCCTTAACAGTAATATCAATATTAAAGTCTGCAAAGAAACTCTTTGCCTTTTGACAATCCGTTCAAAGTTCATCAGAATACATTAAAATTTTATTGTTTTTAAATAACCGATTTAATATGCTCATTAACAATCCCCTTTATTTTAGATAGTAGAAAACTAAAGGTTCAAGCAGAAGAAATTGATAGAACTATAAAAGAACTTGAGGCGAAAGAATTAGAATTAGAAGCAGTAAAACTTCAAGAGGAGCTATCTAATATAGTAGATGAAGAATAGCAAGTTTAAAATAAGTTAAATCTATAAATTATAAGTAGAGAGGAGGAATAAAGTATGATGGGATTCGGAATGATGGGTGGTAGTATCTTTGGAATACTAATACTAGTGTTGGTGGTCTTTCTAGTAATGAGATTATTTAATAATTCTAATGGATATAACCCAAATAACAATAGTTATCCAAGAAATAGTGATGCCCTTGAGACATTAAAGGAAAGATATGCAACAGATGAAATAGATGAAAATGAATACAAGAGAAAATTAAAGATTCTTAAATAATCAAAAGTCCAGTTTTCTGGGCTTTTTAGTTTGTATATTTAAAACAATGTAAAATGAGATAAAATACTATATGAGTTTATTAAATGGATAATATTAACATAATACATCTTCATAGTATCTTCATATTAAAATATTATAATATATACATGATATGATTTTCAAGTTAATTAAGTATTAGCTAGGAGGTATGTTATGGAGAACTTAATGGAAGTTTTCTTTGACGTGATTGCAGCAAAACAAGGGTTAGAACAATTAAAGCAACAATTAATTAATAAAACATTTTATAATCCGAATAAGGACAGGATAGATAATAAGTGGAACAAACAATCAGAATTTATACTAACAAATCAGTAGAGGGTAGAGTGTTATAAGTAATACTGAATATATAAGAAAATGAAGGTTCATTCTTTCGTAAATATTTTTGCGATAGAATGAACCTTTTCTTTTGAATAAGGTGTATTAGATAAGTCTTATTAGTATCTAGTAGTTTAATCTGCCATGTGTCTTGAATACATTAAAATTTGCTGGGTATATAAATATTAAAGATAATAAATAACTATAGGAGGAGAATATAATGAAGAACTATTTAAAATTTGCTGGAATGATTATAACATCCACTATTATTATGTTTATCTTTAAATATTGGAGTACATTTAAAGTTGATCATGCATTTTTTAGTGAGACTAGAGCTTATATGGCGCTGTTGATGGGTGCTACAATGGCTATTATTATGTTGGTATTTATGAGACATATGCTAAAAAATATTAAGATAAATATAGGAATTATTCTAGGGAGTATAGCTGTATTTAGTATTTCACTATTCTTGTTGCGTAGTCAAACCCTAGTAGATGATACTGATTATATGCAAGCCATGATACCACATCACTCCATTGCAATATTGACCAGTGAACGTGCTGAAATATCAGACCCGAGAGTTCGTGAACTTGCAGATGAAATAATAGAAGCACAACGTAGAGAAATTAAGGAAATGAAAAGTCTGATTGAGGATCTTGAAGATTAAAGTTATAAACTATATAAAATTATCTCAAAGAAATGATTATTATGAATCGTAGATAGTAGAGAATTATGAATGATAGTAAATATGCAAATAATAAGATGAGTTCATCCCAGATTTAGTAACTGTAGAGAAAATGAAAACATGGAAAAAATCTCTGCACAGAAAGTAGAAGAAATAGGAGATATCTTTGTGTTTACTAATACAGATTACTACGTATCCATAGAGGAAGTTGATACAGGAAGAGGTGCGATGGAGCTGTTAGTAAATCCATATTCAGGTGTAGTATATCCTGAAACAGGCCCTAATATGATGTGGAATGAAAAATATAATATGTTGGAAACTGGGTTTAGGAATAGTGATGAAAAAGATATATCAAAGGATGAGGCGGTAAAGATAGCTGATGAATATGTCAAGGACTCTTTAGGTAACAATTATTCAGTTCCAAATGAAGGTCATGAGTTTGATGGGTATTATACGTTCCACGTTAATCAAGATGACAATGCTGTAGGAATGTTAAGTGTAAACTACACAACTGGAGATTTATGGTATCATACATGGCATGGAGAATTAGAACAAGTGATATCTAAGCATTAAGGGTAAATGGTCTCAGCAAATTAATTGCTGAGATTTTTCTTTATCTTCATAACTTCTTCAAATTTGTTTATTATAATGTAATTAAATCAAAGAGAGGTCATTTAAATAAAAAAATATAATTACTTAGAATATAAATGACTGAATCAAACAAAAAACAAGGAGGAAAAAATTATGAATAACAGATTTGTAGCAATATTGAGTGCAGCAGTAGTTACGGTAGGTGCTATTGGTGGTGTAGCTTTTGCAAGCAGTATGAATGAGAATAATATAGAAAGTAGTAAATCAGCGGTAACAGAATCAAAAGTAAATGAATCCAATATAAAGAAAGAAGATTCAAAGATAAATAATATAGTAAATAATAATGCTAATCAAAACTATAATAAAAATAGTGCTAATAACCCATCAAAAGACATCTATCAAGATATGATAAAAATCATGAGAGAAAATGGATATAAGGATGCCGCAAGATACATGCAGACAGGAAACTATGATGCTATGACAGACTATATGAACAATATATCTCAAGAAGATTATGATAAGATGATTGAAATTATGAATAATAATGGCTATGGGTACATGGGGCAAATGATGGAATCAATAGGCAGAGAAGGAATGATACAAATGCATAATTCAATGGAAGCTATGCATGGTAGTAGTAATGGTATGATGGGTGGATTATAGAGTTGAATAGCATAAGAAAAAAGATTTTTTTAGGATTTGCAATAGTAATTTTACTAATGGCAGGAATGGGTGTTTTTGGCTTGCAGATACTAAACGGAGTTAATAATAGTGTAAAGTCAATGTATCATGAACATGTAATGGGAGTAAATCTTATCAAAGAAGCTAATAAATATTATGAGAGTAGTCAAAGGTCATATAATAATGCGGTAAGATTAGTAATAATTGCTTTAATCATTACCATTATAGCAACTATTGTTATGTCAATAATCTTGGCAAACTCTATAGTAAAGCCTTTACATAAGTCTATTGACTTCGCACAAAGTTTATCTAAAGGTGATTTGACTAAACAGATTAATAATAAATTAAAGGAAATTATGTTAAATATTAAAGCGGTTTCTAACAATGTAGATTGTAGTAGCGATCAGTTATCTACTGCCTTAGATGATTCGAATATATCTATGGATTCAATAGGTTATAGCATAAGTCAAATTGGTAGCAATATACAAGAAGTGACTAACTTAGTTGAAAATATTGAGAAGAGAATGAATGACATTGGATTGTCAACCCGAGTAGTATCTAAACTATCTGACAGATGCCAACCTGCTATAGCCCTTGAATACAGATCTATTACCGATGTTAAATATACAACCTCTGATTTCTATATTATATCAGATACAAAATTTACTATGTTTAAGTTCTCCTATTTTTATTCTAGCGTCACTACTAGGATTTAACTAATCTCTAGTAGTTTTTTTGTCTTTTACAATTTAGAGAGATTTTGATAGAATATTGTATAAATATAAAATAGGTGGTGATTATATGTTCAGGAGGATTGACCATATAGCCTTTACAGTTAAGGATAGAATTAAATCAATAAATTTTTATGAAGAGTACTTTGGCTTTAAAAAATATTTTGAACATGATGTGCCGATTCCTACTATTGAAAAGATTGCTTATCTTCGTTTAGAAGACACTATACTAGAACTTATACATATGCCAGAAGGTCAGCAATGTAGTGGATATCATTTCTGCTTAACCACTGATAATTTTGATGTGGATTATCAGAAGTTAAAGGAAAGTGGTATTATAGTAATTCAAGAACCACATGAAACAAGCCCTAGAGTTCCTAAAGAAAAAGGATGGAAAAGAGCAGTGTTTGAAGGACTAGATGGAGAACAAATAGAAATAAGAGGATGATATAATGGATTTGCAAAATATAAAAGAAAATATAACAACCAATATATATCATATAGATCACTAAAAAATTGTGCCACTTCATAAACATCCTCAGCAAGATGAATTCATTTTGTATAAAAGGCGAAGGATTTGGAGTATTAGAAGATAAGGAAATAGAATTAAAAGTAGGAGCAGCTTTTATTGTACCTGCTGGAGTAATGCATTCATTAAGAACTGATACAAAGCTTTATGTAGGTTCTTTTTAATTCTCAAAATTGAAGATTAACATTCAAAAGAAGACTTTAACTTATAATGAAGAAAATGCAACAAGTATTATAAATTTGGTTATACAGTGAATGAGTGTAAGGTTGACGCAAAGAAAGAATCACTTTGTAGTTAAGATCATATTAACGTAGTGAAGTTTAATGACCAACTAAATTCTCAAGAAGAAGCAGATTGTGCAAGTTTCGAAGCTTAATAACAGAACCTGATAGACCTGCTGGTTGTAATAGACAAGCAGGTCTATTTTTTATAAAAAATTTTCTTTTTAATGAATCTTTTGAAATTGAGAGATATTCTTTCTTGACATGATAATAATTATCATCTATACTAAGTGCTAGTGATAATCATTATCATAAATTGAGGAGGAATACATATGAAAAAAATAATGTTGTTAGTATTATCATTAATGTTAGTTGTGGGTGTTTTAGCAGGTTGTACAACTAATGAAGTTGAAACAAGTCAAGAGCCTAAGGAAAGTACACAGAATCAGGAAGTAAAGGAAGCAGGGGAAGTTAATTTATACACAGATAGACACTATGATACAGACGAAGCACTATATAATAAGTTTACAGAAGAAACTGGTATAAAAGTAAATGTAGTAAAAGGAAAATCAGATGAGTTAATTGAAAGATTAGATAGAGAAGGTGAAGATACACAAGCTGACTTACTTATAACTGCCGATGCTGGAAGGTTATTTAGAGCAAAGGATAAAGGACTATTACAAAATGTAGAAAGTAGTATTTTAAATAGCAACATACCAGAGAACTTAAGAGACAAGGATAATAATTGGTTTGGCTTAACTGTGAGAGGAAGAGTGATAGTATATTCATTAGATAGGGTGAATCCAGAAGAATTATCAACCTATGAAGATTTAACCAACGAAAAATGGAATGATAAAGTTTTAGTAAGATCATCTTCAAACATATATAATCAATCATTACTAGCTTCTATGATAGCATTAGAAGGTGAAGAAAAGGCTAAAGAATGGGCAGAGGGTATCTTAAACAATATGGCTAGAGAACCACAAGGTAACGACAGAGCACAAGCTACAGCGGTAGTTGCTGGAGAAGGGGATATAGCTATAATGAACACATACTATATAGGAAAAATGCTAAACTCTTCAAATGAAGAAGAAGTAAAAGTAGCTGAAAATGTTGGAGTGTTCTTCCCAAACCAAGATACTACAGGTACACATATAAATGTTAGTGGAGTAGGACTAACGAAGCATTCTAAAAATAGTGAAAATGCAATAAAGCTAATAGAGTTTTTATCAAGTGAAGAAGCACAAAAAGAATTTGCAGAGGCAAACTATGAATATCCAATAAATCCCAATGTCGAAACAAGTGATCTGTTAAAATCATGGGGAGACTTTAGACCTCAAGATATAAACTTATCACTATTAGGGGAATACAATCAAAAAGCA
>SWCA01008787.1_pt2 | contig 10854 bp, 12 predicted proteins | sample 4692961 | NCBI WGS metagenome assembly SWCA01 (sample SAMN10267275, study PRJNA491770) | bioreactor metagenome | isolation source: DHS bioreactor inoculated with | place: Japan: off Shimokita Peninsula
TGGAAGGGCCATCGCTCAACGGATAAAAGCTACCCCGGGGATAACAGGCTTATCTCCCCCAAGAGTCCACATCGACGGGGAGGTTTGGCACCTCGATGTCGGCTCGTCTCATCCTGGGGCTGTAGTAGGTCCCAAGGGTTGGGCTGTTCGCCCATTAAAGAGGCACGCGAGCTGGGTTCAGAACGTCGTGAGACAGTTCGGTCCCTATCCGCTGTGGGCGCAGGAAATTTGAGAGGATCTGTCCTTAGTACGAGAGGACCGGGATGGACGTACCTCTGGTGCATCAGTTGTCCTGCCAAGGGCACAGCTGAGTAGCTATGTACGGAAGGGATAAGCGCTGAAGGCATCTAAGCGCGAAGCCCACCTTAAGATAAGATTTCCCAGCGTAAGCGTAAGACCCCACGTAGACTATGTGGTTGATAGGCCTAGGGTGTAAGGGCAGTAATGTCTGAAGCTGATAGGTACTAATAGGTCGAGGACTTGACCAAATAATACAGTTAGTAGTTAGTAGTGCGTAGTTAGTAGTAAAAACTACGAACCACGATCTACACGCTACGAACTAATTCCCACTATATAGTTTTGAGAGAATATCTCAATTAAATAGGAAACTCAGCTAACGCTGAGTACTACAATGACACCAAATCATAGATTTGGGGCATTGCAGCATCTGGTAATTACAGCGAAGGGGATACACCTGTTCCCATATCGAACACAGTAGTTAAGCCCTTCAGCGCCGATGGTACTTGGTGGGAAACTGCCTGGGAGAGTAGGTCGTTGCCAGTTTATATGACAACCTTGAGTATTGTTAAAATACTTAAGGTTGTTTTTATTTTCAGGAAATTTAAAATAGTTATATAAACAATATATGACATATTTTTAAACATTAAAAACGACAATAAAATAAGTCTAATCGACTATGTTTTTTCTTTGACTTGTAACAGAGAAAGTGGTACAATATATAGTGCAACCAAGAAGAACAGACACTAAATATTGGTAAGGATGGTGAAATATGAAGCTATCAGAAAATTCTTTAAAAGTCTTAGAAAAGAGATATTTGGCGAAAAATACACAAGGTGAAGTTGTCGAAACACCAGAAGATATGTTTAGAAGAGTAGCAAAGCATATTGCAAAGGCAGAGAAATTATATAATGATAAAGTAAATATTAAAGAAATTGAAGATAAGTTTTATGAGATAATGACAAATTTAGAGTTTTTACCTAATTCTCCAACTCTAATGAATGCAGGTAAAGACTTAGGTCAGCTTTCTGCTTGTTTTGTATTACCAGTAGAGGATTCTATGGAAGGAATATTCGATGCTGTAAAAAATGCGGCATTAATACATAAAAGTGGTGGAGGCACAGGTTTTAGTTTTGCGCGCTTAAGGGCTAAGGGATCTTCCGTGGCTTCAACGGGAGGCGTGGCATCGGGTCCAATTAGCTTTATGAAGGTATTCAATTCAGCCACAGAGGCTGTTAAGCAAGGTGGTAAAAGAAGAGGCGCCAACATGGGAATACTCAGAATTGATCATCCCGATATAAAGGAATTTATTAAGTGCAAAGAAAATGAGACTGAATTGAACAACTTTAATATAAGTGTTGGTATTACTGAAGATTTTATGACCGCAGTTGAGAAAAATGAAGACTACGACTTAATAGACCCTACAACTAAAAAAGTTATTAATAGAATTAATGCAAAGGAAGTATTTGAAATAATAGTCGAGATGGCTTGGAAAAATGGTGAGCCTGGGATAGTTTTTCTTGATAGGATAAATAGAGATAATATTGTACCAGATATAGATGAAATAGAAAGTACTAATCCCTGTGGTGAGCAGCCTCTACTCCCATATGAATCTTGTAATCTTGGATCAATCAACCTATCAAAGATGGTTAAAATAGACCAAGGGAATCCAACCATAGCTTATGATAGATTAGGAGAAGTAGTAGATATATCAGTAAATTTCCTAGACAATGTAATAGACATGAATAAATACCCTTTAAAAGAAATTGAAGACATGACTAAGGCCAATAGAAAAATTGGACTAGGTGTTATGGGCTTTGCAGATATGTTAGTAATGCTTGGAGTACCATATAACTCCCATAAGGCAGTAAAGGTAGCCAAAGAAGTTATGGGCTTTATTGATAAAAGGGCAAAGCAGAAATCAATGGAGTTAGCAAAGAAAAAGGGTGTATTTCCAAATTACGATAAAAGTACATTTAAGAGAACAGGTATGGAGCTTAGAAATGGAACTACCACAACAATTGCCCCTACAGGTTCAATCAGTATCATCTGTGGAACATCTAGTGGTATTGAACCTATATTTGCCCTTTGTTACTTTAGAAATGTAATGGATAATGATAAGCTTGTAGAGGTTAATCCTCTATTAGAAGAATACCTAGAAAAAGAGGGAATTTATTCTAAGGAATTAATGGAAAAGATATCAGAGAGTCCAAGTCTCAAAAATATTGAGGGAATTCCAAGTTACATAAAAGAAATATTTGTTACTGCCCATGATATTACTCCAGAATGGCATATAAAGATGCAAGCAGCCTTTCAAGAACATGTGGATAATGCCGTTTCTAAAACAGTAAATTTCCCTAATTACGCATCGAAGGAAGAGGTAGAGGAAGTATATATGTTGGCATATAAGTTAGGATGTAAGGGTGTTACCATATATAGGGATGGAAGTAGAGATGAACAAGTATTAAACGTAGGAAAAATCAAAGAAGATAAAGATGAAGAAGCAGCAACATCCTTTGTAAATGAGGGAATAGTACCAAGGACAAGACCAAGAACTACAATGGGAATAACTGATAAGGTTAAGATTGGTTGTGGGAACCTATATATAACTGCTAACTATGATGAAGATGGAATTTGTGAAGTTTTCACAAATCTAGGGAGAGCAGGGGGATGTCCAAGTCAAAGTGAAGCAACCAGCAGACTTATTTCTATAGCACTACGCTCCGGCTTAAGTGCTGAATCTATTATAGAACAGCTCAAAGGTATTAGATGTCATTCAACTTTAAGACAAAGAGGTAAGGGCAACAACGAGATTAATGTATTATCCTGTCCTGATGCCATAGGAAAAACCTTAGAAAAGGTTCTAAGTATGAGTATTGGAGCAGAGGATAAAAATATAGATGATATTGCCTTGGAAATAGAAGAAGAATTTGAAACATCATGTATCGATAATTGCTCCATGTGCACGCTTTCTGAGACATGTAACAACAATTATGAAGATGAAGTAACCATAGGCATAGACAGATCAATGGAATATAAAAATATGAGCCTATGCCCTGAATGTAATAGCCTTGTAGAACACGAAGGTGGATGTATGATATGTAGGAGCTGTGGATATTCTAAGTGTGGGTAATTCCTTCTCATAATATGATTGATGAGAACATTGCAAATACTAGTGTCTATAAAATAATATAAAAATATTGAAGTTGAATTCATATTAATTTTGAGGATACTTACGGTAAAGTTCCAGAAATAAAATTGTCAAAAGAGTGCATTGTTTTAATAGTATAAATCAAAAGGAGATATTACTTCTGTTTGAAAATAAGATTAAATTTATGAAAAAAGATATCTTTCTACATTTAAGTAGAGAGATATCTTTTTGTGTTTCCAATGTAATAATATGGTAAAATAAAGAAGTGTTAAATTATTCATGTTTTGAGATAAGATGATTTTATGGATTCAATAGAAAACATATTATTTGATAGAGGATTACTAGAAACACTTCCTTACATGATAATATTTGTTTTTGTTACTTATAAGCTATATAAATTAATAAAATATAGGGAATCTAGTCGTACAGAAGTAAAAGCTAAGTTGATTCTAAAGGATACAAGCGTATATAATCATATTTCTTTATATGGAATAGCACACTCTGGATTAAATTATAAATTAAAGTTGAAATTGAAAAGTGGGGAAGAAGAATTAGTTTTTGTAAGCAAGGCTATTTGGGATGATATGATAGAAGGTGATGAGGTAATATTAATATATATATTTAATAGATTTATTAATCTGAAGAAAATAGATTGAGGTCTTGAAGTAAATTATGAATTTACTAAATAATAGTGTCATTTGTTCGCCTGTTTTTCATTTTCACACTACATCCAATACTATGGATTAATGCAATTAAGTTAAACGATACTTCACATTAATATAAAGTAAGACCAAAGTATCCCTTAGTCCCTTCAAGATATCTGTTGGAAGTAATAAGAACTGTACAATGGAGGAATTATATAGTGAGTTATAGATTGCGTAAGGGAGTTAATAAAAGTACGGCATATATTGCATTAATAAATATAATTATAGTAACTTTATACAATATAGGAGTAAACATAATAAAGAAGTGGGGCTTATTATTCAGAGGATGGATAGATGTTGCATATATGATTAATCTATTAGTTTTACCTATTATAGTTATAGTTTAGATTTATGTCTTTTTAAATTCAAATATAAAAAGAAAAGCTTGGAAAACAGTAATAACAGTGGTTGTAATGACTATAATAATTATATATTGTTTATATGGATTGATGTTTTTTGCACTTTCTTATTCACCAGAGTATATTGTTTATAAGCAAAATGAAAAGAAAATAGCAAGAGTTTCTTTTATTGGACTTCTTGAGACAAAAGTTGATTTTTATGAACCAGTAAATATTTTTTTATAAAAAAATCAAATTTTCCTAGCAAATTTTATGATGGGAGTTACGATAAGTATGAAGAAAAATGGTAATATGTACCTTTACCAGTAGCTCCACTAAGATAAAATCGTAGCGAAATAGCAGATTGAAAATTTCACTATATAACTAAATATATTTAAAGTACACTTAACAATCTAGCCAGGATTTAATTCTGGCTAGATCTATTTTAAAATGAAATAATATGAATTTAGATAGAGAACAGTCTTATGTCTCGTACAATATTAAATAAAATAATGACTGGATGTATTTTACTACCTAGGTCTATATGAAAAGACCGCATCAATAGTTGAACTAATTTCTATTTCTCCAGGTAGTATTGGGGTTGCAGCTTCACGCAGTAAAGTTGGGGTATAGGGCGATATTGGCTGATTTAATATTTCTTCAATATAAATGGGTATTTGAAATAGATAAACATTTAAATTTTTGGCAATAGTAGTAGCTTTAGCCTTAGAATCATCTATGGCTCTTTGTAGAGCTTTTTTATAATACTTTGAGGGATCTGATATAGTGAAGTTAATATTAGTAACAGCATTTGCTCCTTGGTTAACGGCAGCATCAATAATTTTCCCAGTATTAGCAATATCTCTAATTGTTATTCTTAAATTGTTGCTAACTTTATACCCAGTAAGCTGTAGTTCTCCATCTATAGATTCATATTGAGGAGATATATTATAAGACACAGTCTTTATATCATTTTTTGATATGCCTAAACCTATTAAAGTGCTTATAACATTATTAGTTATAACAGAATTATTTTTCTGTACAGCTTCCAATTCTTTATCTTCAGTAACTACACCTAATGTAATGTCAGCAATATTAGGCTCAACACTTATGCTTCCCATACCCCTAATCTTTAGAGTATAGGGCAAATGATTTGGACCACAATAATTATTCAAATCTATTTACCTCCCTTAAAAATAACTATCTACAACCATAGTATGTGGATGGTTTCAAAATCATTCAATGTATAAAAATTTCTGATTGTCTTTATAATGTAATAATATGATAGAATTAAAAAAACAAATAATGGAAAAATACAAATTTCTATTTAAGGAGCATTATGATGTACATAAAGAAAATTAAGGCAGAAGATACATGGGGAATTAGGCATAAAGTTATGTGGCCCACAAAAGATATTGATTATGTAAAGCTTGAAGACGACCATAAGGGAATTCACTATGGAGTTATAGAAGATGATCAAATCTTTTCGGTTATTTCTCTATTTATTAAAGGAAATAGAGCTCAATTCAGAAAATTTGCTACACTTAAAGATAGACAAGGGAAGGGATATGGTTCTAAACTTCTTGGATTTGTGATAGATGAAGCAATTAAGCTCGGAGTCAGTTATTTATGGTGTAATGCTAGAGAAGAGAAGATAGATTTTTATAAAAAATTTGGGATGGTTGATACAGATGATAGGTTTATAAAGGGCGGAAGAAAGTATATTATTATGGAAAAATTTTTATTGTAATTGTAAAGTGTAAACTGCAAAATGAGAGGAGTATATAATGGATATTAAGCAGATTTTAAATTCTATGACATTAGAAGAGAAGGCTAGTCTGTGCTTGGGAGTGGGATTTTGGAATACACAAAGCATCGAGAGATTGAATCTTGAATCAATCAGTGTTTCCCATGGACCACATGTTCTAAGGGAAGTGCCAGAAGAAGAGAAATACGAGTCTGATACAACAATCAGTGTTGCATCGACATGTTACCCGTCGGGAGCGACTTTCGCTAGTAGCTGGGATGTGGACTTTATTAAAAAACTAGGAGAGGCATTAGGAAAGGAAGCCTTGTCTAATGATGTTTAAGTTATTTTAGGTCCAGCTTTCAATATTAAAAGGTCCCCATTATGTGGACGTGTAACTTTGAATATTTTTCAGAAGATACCTTGTTATCGGGTAAATTGGCAGTATCATACATTGAAGGTGTCCAGGAACAGGGTGTAGGTACTTCTGTTAAGCACTTTGTAGCAAATACCAAGAAACTAGAAGACTGTCTTCAGATAGTCGTGTTGATGAAAGAGCATTATACGAATTATATCTCAAAAATTTTGAAATAGCCATAAAGGAAGGTAAGACATGGACTATCATGAGTTCATATAACCAACTCAATGGCGTACATACTTCAGAAAACAAGATGCTATTAACTGATATACTAAGGGATAAATGGGGTTTTGAAGGATTGGTGCTATCGGATTGGGGAGCTGTAGTGAATCGTGTTAATGGTGTAGCAGCAGGACTTGATCTTGAGATGCCTTCATCAGAAGGGTTTAGGGACAGACAGATTGTTTGTCCCATTTGAATTTTCATATTTTAAATGTAAAAAGAGGGAAATAAAAATCTAAAATTGAATAATATATAAAATGAAAAACTAGATTGCAGGACTAATAAACAATTACTATTGAGGTGGTAGATATGCCAAGATGTGCAAGAGAAAAAAGTCAGAGCGGTATATACCATATAATGATTAGAGGAATAAATGGACAAAATATACTTCAAGAGAAAGAAGACTTTGAAAAACTCATTTCATTAATACAGTTTACAAATTACCCATATATTCTTCCAATGTCATTTTCTCAGCCATAATAAACCTAGCTGCACTTTCTCCTACATATCTAATGTGCCAAGGCTCATAACTATATCCAGTAATGCTTTCTTTACCCTGAGGATATCTTATAATAAAACCATATTTAGGGGCATTTACCTTAAGCCATCTTCCTTCTCTGGTCTCACCAAAGTATTGAGTCAATGCGAAATTAGCACTAGGACTGGTTACATCCATTGCTAAACCTGTTTGATGCTCGCTCTCTCCAGGTTTGGCACTGGTCATATTAGCCACATATACTCCTCTATCCATTACCTTTGAAGTAAATATATACTCTTGAGTATCATAAGATCTGTAGCCAGATATTGCGTATAGCTCTATACCATCTCTTTCAGCCTGCTTGAATAACTCTTCTAGATTTTTAGCTGCATCACTTCTCATAAGTTTTTTAGGATGGTATTCTTCAAATGTAAAATCTACATCTGGTATAACAAGGTTTTGAGGAACATAGTCTCGAGGTAATCTATACTCTTTATTGGCTATTACTACTAAATGGTCAGGATAAGATACGAGCTGGGCCGAATTGGGATTTGGTATCCTTAGTGTCTGTCCTACGATTATTGTATTTCCATGTATATTATTAGCTGATTTGATACTGTCTATAGAAACATCAAATTGAGTGGATATTATATAAAGATAGTCTCCAGATTTAACAGTGTAATTAAAATATTGCTGCTCTCCTATGCTTACACTTCCTCGATTGACAGGTATTTTCAGTCGTTGATCTACAAGTATAAGATTACTATTTAGGTTATTAAATGTTTTTAGTTCTTTTACACTTATTCCATTTCTTTGACTAATTTGATATAATGTATCTCCTGGCTTAACAAAATACTCTAAATAGTCGAGATAAAGGGGAATCTTTAGTATTTGATTCACAAAAATTACATCACTTTGCAGATTATTAGCAGTTTTTATAGATTTTATCGTTGTTCCATATTGAGAAGCAATCTTATATAATGTATCTCCTGTTTTCACCCTATAGTCTTGATATCCTTTTGCCTCTGATTGAGTATAGTTTATCTTCCTTTCAATTGCTGTAGCCTGTGCATCAATTGCACTAATAGGTAATGAAGCTATCATAATTGAACCAAGCATAATATTGACGGTTTTAATAGCCACATTTGGAAACTTTTTATGAATATAACTTTTTATACTTTCTTCAAAGCCTTTTCGTTTATCATGGTCTATATTATCAAAGTCCTTAGCAAATTCGCTAAGTTGTCGGTTTATATACAATACTAGGGTATATCCATCCTCTGCTTTAATTAAATTATGCTTTATAAAACAATCCATGTCATTCCCTCCTAACTCTATTATCCCCATGTGGTTTAAAATATTACATAAAGAAACTATGAAAAAAGGGGTAGGGTTAAGAAGTCAAATTGTTAATATGCGATTATTTTTTGAAATAAAGAGTTATCACAAATTAGACTCAGGCAAGTATTTATGTAGATAGTAAATAAGCTCTAGCAAATTAATTACTATTGGAGAATTTATTACCAATAGTGATGAAGACATGCGGGGACGGTTCGTGCGCCACGAAGGGCGCACCATATAGCGGGTGGGAACCCCGCTGAGAAAGATTTAGCAAATCACTCATAGCGAGTCTTGGACATCATCGGGTAACTTATGATGTTAAGCGTAGACAGCAAGTTAGTAGGCCGAAAACGAAAGTTGAAGGGATAGAGCCTCGAAATCCCCATTGGGAAGGTTCATACTGTGAACCGAGTAGAAAACAACATCAATATATTCGCTAAGCGAGAATATATTGGCTTCCCCGGGGTCAGTGACCTTGGCATGCTAAACAAAGTTATGGTGCGTCAACGTGGGAGACCCTGTTAGCTCTTTACACAGAGAAAGTAGGACTAAACCAAGCGATAACAAAGCAAGGAAGTCCAATGCAACAGGGAGTCGGATTACTGCATAGTACCGAAGAAGTAGAGTAATGCCTATGGAGGGAAGGCGGTAACACAACATCGACCTTAAAGAGAAACATGTGCTTCACACAGAGGGAGGAAAACATATGGAAACGCAACTGGAAAGGATAGCACAAGTAGCAAAATCAAAACCTAAAGAAAAATTCACATCACTAATACACCTAATAAACAAAGAGACACTAATACAGAGTCATAAGGAAATGAGCACCAAGAAAGCATCAGGAGTAGATGAAATAACTAAAGAGATGTATAACAAAAGGCTAGAGGAAAATGTGGAAGATTTATTGGCTAGAATGAAAAGACAAGCATACAAACCTCAACCAGCTAAACGTATATACATACCAAAAGCGGGGACAGATAAGAAAAGACCCCTAGGAATACCTGCATATGAAGATAAGTTAATACAATCTACCCTAGCAAAGATACTAAATGCCATATATGAGCAAGACTTCTTAGAGTGCTCTTTTGGGTTTAGACCCAACAGAGGATGTCACGACGCATTGAAACTACTAGATAAAATAGTGAACAAAGAACAAATTAAATACGTAGTTGATGCAGATATAAAAGGATTCTTTGACAATGTAGATCATGAATGGATGATGAAATTCATAGAACATAGAATAGAGGACAATAATCTTAAGAGACTCATAGCAAGAATGCTTAAGGCAGGGATAATGGAAGCAGGAGTTAAATATGATACACCTCAAGGAACCCCGCAGGGTGGTTCGACTTCGCCGATTTTTGGAAATGTATACCTGCATTATGTAATAGACCTATGGTTCGATAAGATAGTAAGAAAGCATTGCAGGGGAGAAGCATACATGGTTAGATATGCAGATGATGGAGTATTTTGCTTTCAATATGAGCAGGATGTAAAACGATTCTATGAAGCGCTCATAATAAGGCTAGGAAAATTCAATCTTGAAGTTGCAAAGGATAAAACCAAAATCATTGAACTAAATAAAGATAGTAAAGACGATGGAGATGACAATAAAGGGGAAACCTCCTTTGATTTTCTTGGTTTTACTCATTATATAGGCAAGGATAGGAACGGAAAGAAACGAGTAAAAAGGAAAACTAGCAAGAAGAAATATAAATTAAGTTTATTAAGGTGTAAAGAGTGGATGAAGAAGAATAGGACACTGCCAACAAAGGACTTTATGAAAATAATTAAAGCTAAAATTCAAGGACATTGTAATTACTATGGAATAACCAACAATTTGAGAGCCGTAGGCAACTTTATCGATGAATGTAAAAGGCTAGTATTCAAATGGTTAAATCGTAGAAGTCAGAAAAGAAGCTTTGATTGGAATAAATTCAACTTATTTCTAAAAAGATATCCATTACCAAGAGCTAAAATATATGTAAGGATATTTGACTTTGGAGCAGGAAGTAACTACTTGAGGTAAATGGTGAAGTGAAGAGCCGGATGCGTAAATAGCGCACGTCCGGTTCTGTGAGGGGTTGGAATCACAAGGGTTCCGCCTACTCGACTTTTGTGTCTTTTGACTCTTTGCTTGTACAAAGGATACACTAGAACCGTCAGACTGCGTAAAAATACCAATAATTGGTTAACATAAACATGCTATAATATGCTA
>SWCA01007483.1_pt1 | contig 10838 bp, 6 predicted proteins | sample 4692961 | NCBI WGS metagenome assembly SWCA01 (sample SAMN10267275, study PRJNA491770) | bioreactor metagenome | isolation source: DHS bioreactor inoculated with | place: Japan: off Shimokita Peninsula
GACTGGTTTCGTGCGCGGCAGCGAACGGATAAAGGAAGCGGTTTCGCAAGGCTGAGCGATGGTGCCGGGGCACAGGAAGAACCTAAAAAAAGCTATCGTACACCTTAAGAAATCAGGAATATTACCTGATCAAACCGGAAAGTTCCCTGCGAAGGGAGAGCGTAACGGTTAGTCAGGCACCTGTTACGGCAATATGCCGGAAGCGAAAACGAAGCAGGCGTCTTTCTTTTTAACCGAGGCTTGTGAGCGCCATGGCGGAGCCAACGGCGCGAACAGGCCGCAGGATCACCTACCAAATCAAGTCAACTGCGTTTATCTTTGGCATCCTTATCAAAAGCCACCAGGTTGAACATTTCGCGCATCCGGGAACGAATCCGGTTGCCATAAATCGATTCCAGCTCCGAGGCGGAAAGGTTGGTCGTCAGATGAGTCAACATGCGTTTGGAAACAAACAGGTCGTAACGGGCCAGCAGAATTTCGGCCATCACGTTGCACTCATTCCCAAAATGCTTGGGGGTTTGTTCCAATCCCAGGTCGTCAAAACAATACACCTTGGGAACGGGCAGCCCACCGAGTCGAAAATACGAGCCTTTGCTGTAGTGGTTGATCACCGAATAACCGTCTTTTTCAAACTCAAAGCTGATTTCCCGGGTGGGCTTGACCAGAAATTGCTTCTCCCGTGGGCAGAAATCACTGATCAGCCGGGAAAGGGCACTTTTACCGCAACCGATTGGCCCGGAGATCAGCAATCCTTTTCGAAGACTTAGACCGTGCCTTTCCGCGTTTTCCTTGTCCCCGATAGCATACACCAGCAGTTTGTAGATCAGGGGCAGATCACCGGGATCAATGGCAAAATTCTCCCCGAATAGCATTTTTCCTTTTTCTTCCATCCAGAGCACACTTCTCTGAAAATTGAAGTTGAACACGCCGCCCTGAAGTTCTGCAATTTGGTCATAAGGGCTCCGAATAATCCTTGTTGGCCCGGACACTGAACCGGCCTGCGCCGATTTGATTGAATGGTCTTTCATGGCTGTTATTTTTTTTACTGTTTGACATCCATTTCCGGGCAAGGGCTTGCCAGGAAACAATTCGCTGGTCATTCCCGGTTTTCCATCCCAGGGACAGGTACCGGGCATAAAATTGTTGGGCTTCGCTCTGCGGAAATCGGTTTTGCTGAAAGAAAAATGACACTTCCGAAAAATCAGGAATTCCAGATTCATCTTCCGTTTTTGGATTCTTTCCGGGATCCCGTTTTTGTGTATTCACTTTTTCTTGTTGATTTTCACTTCTAAGATTTTCAACCCTCTTTTGATTCTCTTCTTCTTTATTCTTGTTTATCTTCTTTATAAGAGGTGTATCACTTGCTGTATCAGATTCAGTACCGGCAGGGTCACTTTTACAATTGCCAGTATCGGTTGCCGTATCAATTTTGCGATTGGAAGCGATACCGGTATCAGCTGCTGTACTTCCTGAAGTATCATTTTTGATATCGCATGAAGTACCGGTATTTTCTGAAGTATCATCTCCGGTATTCCTTGCAGTCTTAGATTGAATACCGGTATCGTTTGCTGTATTCCCTGCGGTATCATTTTTGAGATCGGCTGAAGTACCGGTATCACCAGTGGTCTTTGTTCCTGTATCACGTGCCGTCTCAGATTTGATACTTCTTGAATTACCAGCTGTCGGAAATTGACTTTCACGGTAACTTTTGGTTGTATCACTTATGGTACCGGTATCAGATTCGGTATCCGAAGACGAATCATTCATCGTATCAAGCCGGATACAACTCACCTCGCTGCCCCGGTGCAGGTTGGAGGATGCTTTGTAGCGAATGTAGCCCCAGTCCGTTAGTTCTTTCATGCACCGGGCATAGGTATTGGCTGAACCGATCCGGGCCATATTCATCATCTCGGCACGTGAAATTGCAAACCGCTCGCTGAACCGGCAGGCATTCCATTGCCGGAACAGCGCGAGATACAGGCTGATGTGGTAGGACGACAGGCGTTTGTCTACGGTCAGCCGCTCAAAAAAACCGTTTAAGTGGCGGAGGTAATTCATTATCGGTTACCGAATCGAATGAGCGACTGGCTTTTGTTTGATTCCAGAATCTTCTCGATATCCTGCGACTTGTAATACAATAGTCCGCCCATCCTGGAGAAGGGTAGGGTTCCGTTCACCCGCATGTTTTGAAGCGTTCCCTGAGAGATATTCAACAGTTTCCGGACTTCACCCGACCGAAGCCATTTCTTTTCGGGTAGTTCCTGTTTTTCCTGTAAAAGTTGTTTGAGCTCTTCCAATAATTCGAATTTGAATTCGCGAAGATCGTCGGTGGTTAAAATTTCTGATGCCATAACGTTTAATTTTGAATGGTACATTTTGATATCACTTCAAATTTGCACGCTTCAAAATTAATTTGTTATCATGTAGTTGTCAGGTGGGGTGTTTTATATGGTTAGATATTGCGTAGTCAGGAACGGTATTCGCCTCATAATCAGATGCTTTCGTCAATTCTTTGCTGAAGCGCGGATTTTAGATGTTCGAGAAACTTGGTCTGGTCAATTTTTCGCTGCTTAATTTCCGAATAATACCGGTAAAGATCCTTCTCAAGGTCCATGTTGAAGATCGAACCGAATAATTTCGCCAGACCGATGATGGGTATTTTGCCATTATTGATCGCCCGGGCGGAAATCAGGGCATAAAGCAATTCCACCAGATCAATGATATGGCCCGTCCAGGCAAGTTGGGCTAAGGTCATTGGGTGATTGGGTTGTTCCGGGTTCTCAAGCCGGATGATCTCCTGGTTTAGGTATTCCAGCAACAGGTTGTTTGCCCTTATGACAGCGAACGTATGGTCCTGCCAGGTGTTGAACTGTTCATCCATTGGGTCCTCGAGGCTTTTCAGTTCGATCGGGACTTGATCGTTGTTCCGGACAAAATAAAGACTGTCCAGGTACGTAAATCCGCAATTGTAATACTGAACGCTGGCCGCATGCTCTTCCATGTACAGTTGAATCTCGTCAATCTTCGCTTCCAGGTATCGTTTCATCCGCTCCGGGTCGTATTTTACCTGCAAGCTTTGTATTTCAAACAGGCTTTGGTAAAACAGGAGCCGACTATATGCAAGGGGTTTAATCTCCTTAAAAAAGCGGATCTCCGATTCCTGATCTGGGAAACCCAGGGCAAGAACCATCCGCCTTAATTTGACCAGGGCCAGTTGACATCTTCGGATGGCCTGCCTGGTGGTGTTCAACACATGATCAGAAGTCATGGCTAGTTGCTCCAAATCTTCTTCCAACTCGGTGACAATGTGGGAATACGCTTCCATACTAAAAAAAATGCTGAATGAATTAAAATACCGGAAATAAGAATCAAATCATTTCGATCTGACGGTCATGCCTTGCGTCAGCTCAATTGCCGTTTCTGAAATGATTTTGTAGAAGGAGGACGTTCAGTCTGTAACTGAAATTGATTGAGATTGTATCGGTGTGTTTGGGTGTAATTTCATCTGAAGGACGACTGGTGCGGCGCAGCTCATTTGATTGGCACGACCGGGAAGAACCTGAAAAAAGTTATGTGGCTCCCTAATGGAAATAAGGAATTGAGATCCCGAAAAACAGTGGCACAACATGGACCGAAATGCATGGCAAACTTCGAGCGAATTATCTTGCGTCATTCCGGCGCAGGCCGGTAGCTGGTATCACCACGCCCAAAACTTCAAACTTTATCATCGCCGAATAGCGAGCTGTTCACCATTAGCATCGTGAGGCGCTCACCATTCGAGTGAGAAGACCTTCCTTATTAGGATGAGGAGACTCTCCCTATTAGGATGAGGAGACCCTCCTCATTAGGCTTTCAACCGGCGCCATATGACCAGCAAACCTCCCCGCTGCCATCTATAATGGCACAATGACACCGAAATACCAGGCTGGCACAACTTCGAGCGAATTATCTTGCGTCATTCCGGCGCAGGCCGGAATCTGCCAGAGGGTAGCCAAGCCTGCGCACATGTGCAATGAAATTTTTACACACTGTAAGTAGTGCTTCCATACGTGTGCAGTTCTACTTCCATACGTTCGAAAATCTACGTGCGTATTGATGAAAATTTACGTCCGCACGTGTGTAAGTATATTCCGTTATGTAGACGAGACTGGCCGACTTCTTTCCGAAAACCCGGAAAGCCAACCCATTTTTAAAACAGCAGTGAATGAATGCATTTTTTGTGGCTGTACCGTACCAGGCCGAGAGCTTACCAATGAACCTCTTATCTTCCATTCGAATTGAAAATCCGGCGTTAATAAGGTGCGGATGACATATCCGGCCCAGCTGCAAACCGCCCGCTTTGGTGCATATCCCAATGAGCAGGGGCAGGGCATTATAACATTGCTGCCTTCATAAAATACTCATCCATTCCATCAATACCTATTAATAAGAATTGATCTTGTAGATGTACAGCTCGATTGATAAGTTCCAAATCATCCATTTCATCTGCCTCGCGCAAAATTGTAGTCAAGGTGGAAATCAAAGGTTTTGAATGCCATAATCTTGGCTTAGGCTCAAATGATCGAAATTTAGAAAGTAGGCTTTCACATAACTCTAGTGCTATCAATGGATTAATTGTTGCATGATACTCAATCCAATCAATAAAAGAATGAATTCGGGGAGTTTTATCATCATCTAGAGTCAAAGAATCTATAAATAGTTTCCCTGTCACAACGCTGATGCATTTACCCTTCTCATCTAGCCTAAAGGCTCGATCTATTTTATGTCCGAATTCTTTTTGAATTTTGTTTTCCTTAATGAATTCTCTCAGTGATTCTTGACATATTCCATCCGGATTCGTCTCTAAATTGGCTATAAATACACTTAGTGCTCCATCCCAAACATCCACTTTATTTATTTCCTTTAATTCATTGAAGAAATCTTGTTGATTGTTGTGACCTTGTATCATACACAGAGCAGAAAGCCTGCCCCATGATGCACCAGCTTCATCTATTGCTTCATTTTTTATCCTGTCCAAGCATGGCTTTACCATTCCAAAATTTTCTTGGTACTGATAATACAGGAATCTTTCAGCTAAACCCCACAGACGTGTTTGTTTCTTACTAAATATGATGTTCAAAATCTGCCAACCCAATTCTTTACTTTTATAAACAGTGTAAGGCAGATGCCACAATAAAGCGGCTCTTACTTCCTGTGCTTTATCTGCAGCCAATTTCCTTATTAAACTAACAATGAGTTCTGATGGTTTTATTTCCATATCCAGTAACCTATTCATTACCTCTATTACAGATTTAGCAACAACTCCTCTTGTACAATTTATTGAATTGTTTGCAATATCATTAGAAGTAACTTTATTATCATTTAGCCTTTGAACATTTAACCTTTTACCATCTGGATCAGAATGGTTGCTCAACGGTATAAGCAATTTAACAATCCGTTCTAAATCTTCTCGACTTGATAATGCTTCAATACAGTCTTCTACCATTCTAGCGTAAGTAATATCATTGTCAAATGAAGAGTGTTTTATTTCAATTCCCCCAAGCAATTGACTTGCAATATCATTGATGCTTGGCAAGGGGGATATGGGCTTATAACTACTATCGTTTACTTTTCCTAATCTACAATGAATATGAGAGCCGACTCCTTCTAATATTGGTTTTGCAATTGAATCTGGAAATTCATCCAACTTAGGGCTATTGACTATCCTTAAGTATTTGGCAGGATTATTCTTGGCCAGAATTGAAATGGTTCGACCTAGCTCTTCGATTCCTCCACTATTACCATCCGCGGGATGGAAACTATGCCCATTATAACCTTTATAATAGCTAAAAAGAGAGTACAGGGCTTCAATGCTTAAAGTGTCTAAAATTTCAGCACTCACAGGAGAATATACAAATCCACCCTCTGAATATTTTGCCCTGCATGGAGCATAATAACCAAATTGTGGGATAAACTCGTCGATGAAATTATTTACAGATCTGCCCTAAAACAAGCTGGGATTCGAATAAACAATTCGAACCTAACACGATTGTACCAATTTTTTAAATATTCCTCTTTTTCTGTACGGTCAGAGAACAAATTTTCAATTACGGCGACTATTTTATCCTGAATTTGCTCTGACAATAAGTGAAAGGATTGATTTATTAGTAAACCCAATTCATAATTCAATTTATCTGACTCAAAAAGCTCTTTGTCTAACAACTGAGTAGTTATTCCACCTAAATTAGTCTCAACATTTTCCAAGTACGCCTTGATAATTATATATCTAAAAGCCAATTCATTACATCTTTCCAATTTTGTTTCTTCTCTCTTCCACCATTCAGAATTAGTCCTTGCATGGTTTAAAAGTGCCTCTTCTACTGCCTGTAAAAGTGTTGATATATTCTCGATATAGATGCTATTAAAATGAGATACTCTACCGGGGAAGCTTGTATATTCCAGTAATTTGCACTTTAAACCACCCTCTTTCCAATCCTGAGAACTATCAATCCAAGCAAATAATGTCTTTAGTATCAGATTCAGAAATTCTTCCGAATTTATGAGATGTTTTTTTAGAAAGTGTCCATCCTTAAGATCGTGACTTTCGCAATGCAGTTCATTTTTTCGATTCCTGGTGATCATTTCTTTTACTGAAACATCACGAGTCATCCAGGTCCACAAAACTTCATAGCCGTCACCTGTTGCTTCTATATAATTACAGTAAATAGTTCCCATAAAATGAGCGTCCGTATTGTTGTAATCTTTAAGTGTGTAAACAAGATCTTTCACACCTCCAACATGGTAATGCTCAAATTGTATTAGACTATGAGATACTATCCAAATATTCTCTCTTCCCCAATCTTCCTTAAGTGCATCATTCCATATTTCTACAATTTCATTAGGATAAATATTCATCCATAAATCCAGTTTTCTTAAAAAAGTGGAATACCACTCACTATTGTCCGGCTGATGGATTAAAAATGGAAACCATTTGTACGCAATTAACTCAAACCAATGGCTCGATTTTAAAGTCCAAAAGAATCTTTTAAACAGATCATTTTTGTTTAAGAACATCCATCTTATCAAATTCCAATCATCATTTATTGGAATCATCTCCGCATATGTTTCTACTACTAACCTTTTGAAATGATATGCTATTGCATTATTTGAAAGAGTTTCGTGAATATTTCGGCTAAAAGATTTATACGATTGACTCCTAACAAAAAACAAATAACTGCGGACTAATGGCCGATAGAAAGGTAAGGGTGGATGCTCTGTTATCAATTCCGAAAGTGTAGTTCCGTTTTGTAAAGCATTGCTCGCTACAAAATTATCAAACAAGGTTTGGTGGCTAAAACCAATTTTTCCGTCAGCTTCCTCATTTAGAACGCCTTTGCTTACCAAGCTATGAAGAATATATTCTTCAATATTTATAACCGTTTTAGGAAGGCTGTGCTCCCTTTCCTTTAGTAGCTTTTCAGCAATTGAGAATATCTTTTCAAAAACCTGCTCTTCAATATCCGTATCTTGTTTCAATGTGTAATCTATAAAAGCCTTATATAAGTCGTAGGTGGTTCTCACGTTAAATACACCCTTAAACCCAGATATCTTTTCAAAAAGACTTAAATTTTGAGGGAGGCACAGCAACCCCTTTAAATCTGGGTTTAACTGCTCAACCCTAACATCTAAGTTATTTAAGATCGGAAGAACCGTATTTTGGAAGTCAAAGTCGTTAAGCTTAGTTTCAACATCCCATTTCCGATCACGAAGTCTTGGGTCGTATTTCAAGTCAAATTCTCTACAAGCTGCAATAACAGTAACATTTTGAATAATATGCAGTTGATCGATCAGCTTTAGGAAAAAATTTAACGCTGTATGATCACGTTGACATGAAAGAACATCCAGAGAATCTATTATTACCACAACATGCGAAACCGAACTTAAAAATCCACAACTTTCTACTATTTCTTTGGGCAGGGAGCTGCCATCGGAGTCAATTTCCACATATCGATCCCCTTTTATAAATAATAACTGAAACTTGCTATCCTTTTCTATAGCATCGGCCAAATCTAATAACAAGCAAGTTTTTCCACTACCAGGTCTATCTTGGACTAAGATGGTATTTTTCTTATTCCGAATATGGTTTAAGATGTCATTTAGTTCCTTCCTAATTATTTTTTGACCTGCAATGGTTCTTTTCCAATCTTTTCTGCCAATTGCTGATGTTCTTTGAAATTGATTAATAACCTCCTTTTCACCAAAATTTGGAAGCCTCGTTAATCCTTTGCTTGCCAATTCTTCCAATACATCTTTCGACCTGATTTCGAATTTGTCAATTAAATCTTTTGATTGATGCCTATTTATATAAGCCTCAAGTGTATCCAATGCAAGTGACGGATTCGTTACGATCCTACTCAAAGAGTCTTTGTTGACTTTACCCCATTTTTCAGTATTATGGTGAGAACCTGTATGAACTCTTTTTAATAAATTGAAGATTTCGATTTCAGAACGTTCCCATTCCTTTACCAATATTGAAAGCGCTTCAGTATTTTTATTGCTTAAATGTTTCTTAAAATCACTAAAATTGGGATATAAACGACATTCCTTTGGAAGGGTGGTAAATTCACCTAATGGAGTGGATGAATACAATTCAACAGTAATGTGTTCTCCTTGTTCTAACTGATCAAGGATCTTAGGTAATTCACTCCCCCAATCCTTGATCGACCATGACCTTTCCTGCGTTTGATTCTTTTTGGCTTGAATGTGTCTTCTCGCTCCATCTTTATAGACAGCAACAATATCATCTACAGTAACCTTTTCATTTTTACCAGAGAATCCGTTGGACTCAACCTGTACGTATTCAATTGAATCATTAGTCAACAACTCAATTACCCAATTTATAGCTACTGCTCTTTGGTAATCATCTCCTTGGTTTGAATAAGTTCCTGCTTTACTCATAAAAGAATTTTAGACTATTGATATAGCAAATTAAAGCTTCATCATTTTTCTAGCACATCAAGGTGCAAGAAACTGAAAACCTGCCATAACGGTAGATTTTCATATTATGGGGCGGCGCGGCTAACAACTACATTCCTTAAATCGTCGGCAAGAATCCGGTGCAGCTCCGATTCCGTCAGGTGTCGTTCAACCGGGACTGATCACTGGGCGCTGCACACCGCTCATATTCCCATTTATTATGCATAGCAATTAATTTTCAGTCCCATAATATTCTTCACATTTCTCACAGAAACCAGTTGCATTGTCGGTTTCGAGACTTTCTCCGCATCGTGAACAAGTATTTGGTGAAGCAACTTTAGGTCCCTTTATGTTTAGATAATCTAATTTCTTTGAATCAACAATTTCCAACTTGCAATATTGACACTTTAATTTCTTAATCTCATTGCCGATAAGTATCTCTTCTCCACTGGAGGGATTAAACTCATAAAGAGGTTTTAAATATAATACCGCTTCATTCTCACAAGCAGGACAAATTACTATGTTTTTATTGGGTGTTTCCGAAATTTCGTATGTGACCTTGTCTTTTTGCTCGACATATTGAGAATTTCCACTTAGAGATTTCCATTTTTCCAAATGTGCATCTAAAAGCAGCGAGATTTCGCTTTCCAATGACTCTTGTAATTTACTTGAAATATTTGCTAATCTTATATGGCTACCGCTGAAAAAATGACCTCTCTTTATATCCGTTTCAATTGAGTAAGCCTTTAGCAGAGGATAAAAATCTCTTAGCAGCAATTGTTTGTATTTGGGTAAGTCAATATGTTTCAATTCACAATGAGCAATAATATCTCGAGCATCAGAAAGCATAAAAAGAATGTTTTTATTTTCATATGTAGTCTTTGATATGCATTGAGCTCTTAAAACACTATTTCTAAATGCTATTACATCTCCGTTGGGATTTTTTGTTAAATCGGTTGAAACACTTTCTCCTGTCAGCAGTTTATTTTTATACAAAATCTGAACAGAGTTTTTAAATTCAGGTTGGATTAAAATATATGTTGGATTAATGTCAAACAGTATTCCTTTTAAGAATTTTTCCAAGCCTATAGCAAAATTCATGGTCAAGTTAATTACCTCAAAATCTCCAATATCGTTATTTATCCTTTTTGCGACATCCTTAAAATAAAGGCCTGAATCGTTGATGTAATCATTCATTTGTTAGTTTGTTTTTATTATGCATAACGGCAGTCTGTCTAAAAACTAGTTTCTACCGTTAGTTTTCGGATTAAATATAGCTGTTTTAAGGTTTTAAAAAGAACTGTTTTTTTATTCTTTAACTGGTATTCAAGATCGCTTATATCGCTTAATTTAAGTTTTAACAGGGGCATATTTTCAAGAATAAAGGAAACTACCGTTTCCAGGTATTCTTTCAGTGTTTTTAGGCCCACAATATTGATAATCCTGCGAAAGTTGTATGCCGTCATGATGAACCCGACATCAGCGCTTGCCCGGTTAATTCCCTTTTTTGTTAAAATGTAGTTAAACCCCCACTGCCGTTTTATGGTGCCATATGGGTGTTCCACAATTTGCTGCCGTTTTCTGTACAGGTTTTTGTTTTCATTGATTCGTTTTTTGTTGTTATCAACCAGTTCCTGGTATTCGCTTCGCTGGATTGCTTTTCCGCAAATGGCTTTTGAGCATTCCGGTTTTGCCGGGCATGTTTTGCATGCTGATGTTGTGTAGCGTTTAAAACGGTAGTTTTTGGCCTGGTGCCACCTTCCGTTTGTAGTCAGTATTTCCCCCTGCGGACAGGTGTAGCAGTCGGTCGATTTGTCGAATTTAAATTTTTCGACATTGTATTCCGGGGTTGGGGCATTGGCGGCTACGCCGGGAATGGCCAC
>SWCA01002830.1_pt1 | contig 10835 bp, 5 predicted proteins | sample 4692961 | NCBI WGS metagenome assembly SWCA01 (sample SAMN10267275, study PRJNA491770) | bioreactor metagenome | isolation source: DHS bioreactor inoculated with | place: Japan: off Shimokita Peninsula
GACGGCGAGGAACTACTCAACTACATGCATCTGCACGGCAAGGAGGTTGAAAGCCTTGTATATTGGCTGGAGTTCAAGAACGATGAGGAATTTCCAACGCCCCTCTTTGGAAGTATTGCGGGGGGCTCAGCCTTAAAGTTCGGCATCTACAGGAGTGCACAGTCAGGTGAGTGGATGACCGGGTCACCCCAAAACCAGCGGGTCATCCGTAAACGAAGCCATCGAAATCGCACGAACGCACCGCGCTCAACTCATTCGTGGCGTTGAACTGCTCCAGACGCTTCCCGCGAATGGCACCGATGCGGATTACCGTACGCTCCAGGACAGGATGGATGCCGAAGCGCCCGATGTCAGCCGTCTGGCTTGGGGACACAAATATTTCAGCCTAATTTACCCGAACAAGCTTGACGACTTTCACTCGGAACAGTTCCAACATTTCCATCTTGTGAAGTTGCTTCAAATTCCGCCTGAAGGGGACGGTCGTTACCTTTGCGGCGCGCGGTATGTGGCAGCAGCGGACGCGCTAGGCATGCCACTTAACCACCTAACTGCAACTCTGAACGTACACAACGGTAGGCCTCACAAGTACTGGCGTATCCTGGCTAACTACCGGCACGATGCGCACCGTCGTTACTGGGAAACTATGCGAGACGAGCAGTGCGTCGCTATCGAATGGCCTAACTTAGGCGACCTTTCCGGTACCCAGAACAACCGAACCTCGAAGAATAATATCCGAGAACTAATGAGGGAACACTACAGCGTCAGGGGGCAGTGGCTGCAAGAAGTATTCAATTTTGTTACTGGAATCAGCGAAGGCGACCTCGTTCTGGCATCCGAAAAGAACACGGTTCTCGGCATCGGTGAAGTAACTGGACCTTACTATTACGAACCCTCATCCCCTGTTCCACATCGTCTCCCGGTACGGTGGCTCTCCTTCGACCAATGGGAGTTTCCCGACGATGAATTTAGTCGCTTCGCTCCGGTAGTCCGCGAGGCAAAACAGCACGTCAACCAGGTAGAGACAGAGCGCCGGATTCTCGGCGCGGAACCAGTCACTATCATTACTCCGCTGCCTCGTAAAGAATCACCGCGCCTCACTCAATTGAAGCTCGAAGGCGTTCCCGCCCGTATCCAGTCCATCCTGGAGCGTAAAGGGCAGGTCATCCTGTACGGCCCGCCCGGCACGGGCAAGACCTACTGGGCAGAACGTGCGGCCCGCGACCTGGCTGCGCATGCGGCATTTGGACAGCGCTTCGACGACGTTGCCCCGGAACAGCAATCCGTTGTCACAGGTCGCTACGTCCATATCTGTTCTTTCCATCCGAGTTACGGTTATGAGGATTTTCTGCAAGGCTATCGACCTGAGCTTGTTAACGACCAGATGGTCTTCGTGCGCAAAGACGGAATCTTCAAGCAGTTGTGTGATGACGCCCGGCAGGAGCCTGAGCGCAAGTTCTATCTGCTGATTGACGAAATCAACCGGGGCGATGTGCCACGCATTTTCGGTGAGCTGCTGACGGTGCTCGAAAAGGACAAGCGCGACAAATCTGTCCTGCTATCGGTGGGTGAGGAACCGTTCAGCGTTCCCACGAATGTGTACCTCATCGGTACGATGAATACCGCCGACCGCTCCATTGCCCTGCTCGACACTGCCCTCCGAAGGCGATTCGGCTTCATCGAACTCATGCCCGATTACAACGTGCTCGGACGGGGCACCTTGAGCGGAATCCCGCTCGGCCCCTGGCTCAGAGCCTTGAATCAGCGCATTCTGGAGCATGTAGGCCGCGACGCCCGCAATCTCCAAATCGGCCACGCCTATCTGCTTCAGGATGGGCAGCCAATCGCGTCCCTTTCCAAATTCATCCGCATCCTGGAAGAAGATATCGTGCCCCTGCTGCAAGAATACTGCTACGAGGACTACCAAACGCTCGGCGAAATTCTGGGAAACACCCTGGTTGACGTAGACAATCAAACCATCCAATACGACCTGTTCAGCCTCGACCATGAAAGTGACCTTGTAGCGGCCCTGCTCGCCCCGGCTCCGGAAATCACAACACTGCTTCAGGTTGCCGACGACGAACCGGAACTCAGCGAAGATGAGAATGGCGACGCTGAGGACAATGAAGACGAATAGCACCTCGCTGCTTGAAGTCGACCTGCTGGAATGGCAGGACCTGACTCCAGAGTCCACACCTGTGCTGCGAGGGGCCAGCCTGGGGTCCAGACATGCGCGGGAGACGGCGGAGCAGTTGGCGCGGGGTGGCTACCTGGAAGTGCTGGAACTGCGCGACGGCCTGCGCATCAGTTCATTCCACTACGTTGGCCGGGTCCGTCTGGGAGACGTGACTGTCACCGTCCGGCCCAAAATCCAGAGCGACACGCTACTGTTCCTGCTGAGGTATGCCTTTGGCTTGCGTCACCTGACCCTGCTGGCCGGTGTGGAGCACAGTGCTCTGCCGCAAGGGTTTCAGGACCTGCTCATCCAGCAACTGCTGGCCGAGGTCAACGAACTGCTGGCACGCGGCCTTCATCGCCGCTACCGGGAAGTGCGGGAGCCGCTATCCATTCCACGCGGACGCATCGACATTCAGCGCATTGCGCGAAACGGCGGCATCTTCGAGGCGGCAATTCCCTCCATTCATTTCCCTCGCCTCGAAGACCAGATTCTCAACCAGGTCCTGCTGAGTGGACTGGGCCTTGCGGTGCAGCTCACCGACGACCTGTCGCTGCGGATGCAGCTTCGACGAACGGCGGCACTCTTCGAGGAAAACGTCTCTCGCATTCGCCTCACACGGGAGACTCTGCGCCAGGCGAACCGGGAGATGAACCGCCTGACCGCGTCCTATCAGCCTGCGCTCACCCTGATAACCCTGCTGCTCGAATCCGCCGGCATCATGCTGGATGAGGCTCCTACGACGCCGGAAATCCCCGGTTTTCTCTTCGACATGAACCACTTCTTCGAGGCACTGATTTCGCGTTTCCTTCGAGAAAACCTGACCGGGTTCCAGGTCAAGGACCAGTACCAACTGCGCGGCATGATGTCCTATGCAGCAGGGCATAATCCGCAGCGGCGTCAAGCGCCAACCCCGCGCCCAGACTTCGTGGTTTCGCAGAACGGGCAGCTGGTTGCGATGCTCGACACCAAGTACCGCGACATCTGGACCAAGGGGTTGTCGCGGGACATGTTGTATCAGCTCGCCATCTACGCCTTAAGCCAGGGTACAGGCGGGCAGTCCACGATTCTGTATCCCACCGAGGATACCGCCGCCAGAGATGAGGTCATCAACATCCAGGAACCCGCCACGCACCATCATCGCGCCCAGGTAATTGTCAGGCCGGTACTAATTCCCGTCCTGGTCGAGGCGATTCAAGCAAAGGGGATTGCTGGCGAACGGAAGCGCGGAAATTTCGCCAGACGTCTTGCGTTCGGCTAGATGCGGGACTCAAGATGCTACTGCAAGTGTAGCAAAGTCACTCGGTTTCCATCGACTCTGCTATCGTATCAAGAAAATCAGGACGAATATAAGCCAGAATATCTTGAACTTGCTCGTACTTGGAGCGCAGCATTGAGTAGGGGATAAACTGGCAAATCTCATTGAGCGGGGGCCGGAGGGCTCGTGAGAAGGTGGGTCGATTCACCTCAGTGAATACTTTGTCGCGCCTCTCATCAGGCGCGACGATGTAAAGGCTGATGTTTAGATTTGGCTGCATCGCGACGAGGTCTGACATCCGAAGCAACCCAGAGTAGATGCTAGTTGTATGTTCAATCTCAAAGGCCGCTACTATCGCGTTTCGTTGCAGCCACAGAACATCAATCAACTCAATGGTGCGGTTTGTTGCATCATCAAACTGCGTTGGGAGTGATTGGCGCAATCGGGGAATATCCTGAAACACGTAGCCATCGAAAGACCTTCCCCGGTCGTTACGAGCAACCCAAACATCGAGGCCCATTTGGCTCCCAAGACTAAGCAATAGCCACTGAATCTCCTCATGGGTCACATCAACTTCTTCTACAGATGCTTGACCAGTTTGAATAACTTCTTCCTCCTGATTCTCGGGGACCGTAACTACACCCCCTGGGGACTCGTAGACTGGCACGCGTCGGTGAAGCTTGCGTCGGTCGAAGTCTCGATGCTGTGGATTTTGCTTCGCCTCCTCGAGGGCTGCGATGATAATCCGAGCATCTTCAGCGCTCTCCTCGACGGGTGACCCTCGGAAATGCCCGGTCCAGGAATGTGGTGATTTCATGTTGGCGAAGTAGGACAGTCGGTTGCTCAAGGTCTTGACCGGAATTGCGTATTCCGGTTCGAGTTCAAGGATAATCCGGACAGGGACTCGTGCGGGAAAGGGGACCTCACTCCAGATTGGCGTATCGTCCTTGAACGCCGCTCCAGTGACCTCCAAGATGGCAAAGAATCTCGACAAGCCCGTCATGTAACAAAGCAGATAATCGCCGGGCTTCATCTTTTGCACGCTGCGCCAACGGCTTTCACGGAAACCATTTACATTTCCGCCAGCTTCTAGAAACTCCTGCCAAGTATTCCAAGTGAAAAGGTCAATCCAGTAGCTCATCTCGCACCTGTGTTTTTTGGGGTGTCACGGATGTGGATGAGGCTCAGTATATGACCACTTTCTATATCAGGGAAGTGACGTCGCGCTATATCACCATGCTGAGCGACTCAAAAGTTGATTGCACGCAAAGGCTACTGACTGCGAGATTGGCAATCCACAGGTAGAACTACGTCATCCCCTCGTTCGCAACCTTGCTCTCCTCGACGTACCTGCGGGGCATCGCCATACTGCTCCACCCGCCTGCTTCCTGGAGCCGGAGCACATCCACCTTCTTGGCCCAATATGTCGCCCAGTAGTGGCGGCAGTCATGCGCACTCAGGCCGTCGAGGCCAACTGCCGCTCCCAGCACCTTGACCCGCGCCGTAATCGCGCGCTCCGACATTCCTGCGTCAGTGAGGTCACCGCCCTTGCGACTCCCGCGCAGCAATGGTCCGACTGCCGGCGCGTCGCCGCTATCCATCCAAGCGTGCAGTGCTCGCAGGGTATCCGCGCTCAACTTGTGCGTCTGCTGTTTGTCTACCTTCGGACGGTAAAAGCGCATCTCGCCTGCCTTCAGGTCGAAGTCGGACATCTGGAGCCGGGTCACCTCGCCAACGCGTAGGCCGTGGTCCAGCAGCAGGCACATCAGGACCGCGTCCCGGCGACCCTGCGGCGTATCCGGCTGTGCCTTGAGCTGCTCAGCATGCTCTGTCGAAATATGCACCGCATCGGCCTTCTTGGTTCCCCGACGAACCGTATCCCGCCGTTCATCAACGCGATGACCTTCCTTGTGCGAGTACCCTGCGACAGTGCGAATCAGGGCGTGCTCTTCCGCCGACAACACACCTGCTTTCGCTGCGAGCTTAGCATAGGCCTTGACCGTCGAAAGCCGCACATTGATGCTCCCCACCGCGTCACCCTCGGCCACCATCCAGTTCCGAAACCCTTCCACGAGACCCCAGGTGATAGACTGCCAGGCGTCAGCGTCCGGTGCATGACCATCGTGGAAACCCGCGACTGCTTGCGCGAACTCGACCATATCCTGACCCAGCCGGATGCCTACCTCGTGTCCGACCCGATTGAGGTACTCCGCGAATCGCGCGAGGTCAGCCGCCTGCCGGCGAATGGTGTTGTCCGCTTTGCGCGACAGATAGTCGATGAAGACGCTGCGCGCCGCATACCGATTGGCAACTTGACCCGCCATCGCCAGAGCACTGTGCTCCAGGCTGAGGCCGGATTCTTCCGGGTCAAAGAGGGTCAACGAGGCATCATCAGGAGTGGTCACAAAGGGGTCCTTTCGAGTGAGGTCGAGGCGAGATTGATTCTGATTTGCTTGTATAATCGGTAGCTATTTTAGGGGAAAATAAGAGGGGAATTCAGTGCTGTTTGGACTCACTTTCCTTGCTGAAGAGAATCTCAATCTTGAAAATGGACTAAACGCATTTAAGGTCGGTGACAGATAAAACCGCAGCACAGCACATGCTTGCGCAGACGCCGGCTATTAGGATATCGCATATAGATTTGAGAGTTATACCGCGCTTGTATGAAAATAAGTATAGGTGAAGGAGCAGATAAGAGGCTTCAGAGACCAAAATAAGAATGGAAGTGGCAAGAGTTAGAGTGGAACAGAACACACCACCCGAAAACCGACGGCGGCAACATAGGGGACGAGCCAGTCGGGATACAATGGCACAAGGGTACGTGAAGCAGCCCGTGTGTGGCCCAGGAAGCTCGTGTATGAGCCACCACGCACCACCCGGGCCTCGATTCCTTCGGGGTCATTATTTTCTGGAAAATGATATTCTTCACTCCACTGTGACAAACACCACTCCGCAACATTGCCGCTCAGGTCATAAGCTCCAGTTGAACTAACCCCTACAGGAAAAATCCCTACGGCGCTGGTCTCTCCGATTCCATTCTCGTAGCTGTTCAACTTAGTGATGTCAGGTTCATTACCCCATGGAAATTTCCGACTATCAGGGTAACGTGCGGCTTTCTCCCACTCCGCTTCTGTTGGCAGACGCAACACGTAATCACTCGGCGTTCCGGGCGGTAATACTATTTTTCCTACTTGGCGCAGTTCATCCAGCCATTGGGTAAAAGCATACGCCTCAAGCCAGTGCACATCGCTAACGGGATGATTGCTGATACACCACTGATTGTACCCTCCTAGGTTATGTTCGGCTCTATTCTGTGTCCACCACAAGCCAGCTTTTGTCCAGTAACACCCTTCGCCGTATCCGTTCGCACATACAAACGCTCCATATTGTACATTGGTCACGGGATAGCGTGCTATCCAAAAGGGGTAGTCCAAAGAGAACTGCGCGCCTTTCCAGGCATGGTCCGCTTCTTGGTCGCCACCCATATCGAATACACCAGCCTTAATCGTCTCTGCCCATGCGATGTCAGGTGTGCCATCCGGTCGCAGCCCTACACCGGGACGCCTATCTGCCCGGAAACTTCCTATTACCCGGTATGCCATGGCCCGGCCAGCCGGGTTAACCTCCCTTTTTTTCGTGATGGCACCGTCTAGCAGCACGGCGAGTGTTTCAGGCCGCATCTCGTCCGGTTTGATTTCATTGATGCCTTTGGTCAGGACCTTATATGCGAGTGCCGGCTGGGCTGGCGCTATCCATCTGGCAACGCTTTCCGGGTCACCACACATCCAAGCCAGACGGAAGGCTGTCTCTTCCCAGCCCTGCGGCTCCCACCAATTCCTGACCGGCCAGAACTCGGTTGCGGAACGTTTTTCTTCCATCGCCATAGCCATCTCCGCAGTGTCGAAATAAACTTGCAGCAACTCGTGGCTGAATCTCACACGTTCTCCCACATCGAGCAGACTAGCCGATGCCGCCAGCCGCAGGAGTAGCGTCGGGTCGGATATACCCTGCTGCAAAGACAGGACACTCTCCGCTTCGGTGCGCCTGATTTCAGTGCCCATCTCGCTCTTTTGCATGGCATAGGCTACTTGAGTCAGCGCCCGACGGATAGTTTCCGTACCTATCCAAGCGCGCCCAGTTGCATAGCTGTTTGCTTCCTCGCGTCGCAGCAGGTTATCTACAAAATTGGCAAACAAGGCTCCCCGGTTCGGCGGTAGCTTACCTACCCGTCCGAAGGTCTCGCAGACCATAAAGAGCATGAATGAATTGCGGCACAGCAGCAGCACACAGCGAGGGTCATCGTGCATAGCTTTCCAATCCTCAAAAAGCCGCAACGATTGGCGCGGGTCTGGCAGGCATTGTTTAATATCATCAGGGAAATCCCGACCTGAAGGACGTTCCCAGAAGGAGTCCTCTTTCCGGGCCACTTCAAATGCCTTCCATGTTTCTAGCAGGTCATTGCTGCCGTTCAAATCGGCCCACAATGCGGCGGCACGCTCCGGTTCTTCGTAAAAACGACGGTCAATGACCTGCTTGATGCGAGGTAGGTCGAGAGGCTTGAGTCGAACTTTAACTACATCGGGCAGAGCGTTCAGTTCTTCCCGGTAATCTTGCACACGGCAACTTACTACCCAGCAATGAAGGTCCTGCAGGTAATTGCGCACGTCTTCAACGAAATTGCGCCCATATTCTTGCCGCTGCATCTCGCTCAGCGCATCGCACTGCAGTGTCAGTCTGCCTTCAGTCAGCAGCCGTTCATACTCGTTTTGCAGCGGTCCCAACTGCCTCTGCACAAATTGGGCGAACGGTTCTTCGCCTGTATAACTCTGTAGCCGCACGAAGACAGGCAGCGGTGCAACAGGGTCATGTTGAGCGGCGCGCGCCAGGTCAATCGCCAGTTGCTGTAATGTTGTTGTCTTTCCGGAACCAGGGTCTCCCAGTAGGATGAACCGGCCTCGTTTCATTAGCGGCTCACGTGCATCCTCTACCGGCTTCTCCGACGGGTCAATTGCTTCGCCGTGGATGCGTTCTGCCTTCACGAGAGGCTCGAGCCGGTTGAAAAACAGCTCGAATTCATCCAATTGTATAGATGGCAACTGCTGTAGCACTGCACTCTCCCGAGTCGCACCTAGATTCACGTAGCGGGCGGTGCGCAAGTCGGCTTTCATTTCAGCAAGCAGGAAATCAAGATACTGGAGTTCCGAAATTCTGCCATCAGCTGCAGTTTTGGCGCTTGGTCGTGATTGTTTCTCAATATCAGCGAGCGCTGCCACCAACCGGACAAGCCCGTTTTCATGTGCTGGGTCATCAAAACGAACAGGCTGTGCAGAAATCATTATCAGACGAAGATGCTCCCGAGGGGAAAAGTTCGAAGGCAGCACGGCAATCACCGGCAAGCCTTTCTGGTCAGCGTAAAGCACTTCGCGCGCGACCCACCGCGATTCGTCGGAACTCTCCGTAACGATGAGCACCACCGCACTGGCATCGTCGAGCGCATCGGCAATCTCATTGTGCCATTCTGGACTGCCGGGCGGAATACCGGACCTATCACGCCAGGTGACAATTCCGCGCGCGTTGAGGTCGCGTTCGAGCTTGTCAACAAACTCAGTGTCTTTGCGGCTGTAGCTTAGAAAAATGTGAGGCATAGGTCACCATTTCAGCCAAGGTTTATTGATTAACTGTAGTAGTTGTGCACATCGTCGAGTGGCTCGGTCTGCGTGACAGCGAGAACGCAAATTCTTATCGCAGCATTACGAAATAGGGGAGCTCGACGTAATGGTTGCGCATACCCGAAATCCCGTGTCGTATCGGTAATCGGGGTCAAACTTACGGCGGAATGTACAAGTTGCGAGACGCCCATGCACATTCCAGGCACCACCACGTGACACTCGTGGCTCGACACCTGTTAGGTCGATGCTTGCTGGACTGGTGAATTTATTCAAACACCACTCCCATACATTGCCGGACATATCGAACACGCCGTAGGGCGATGCGCCATTCGGGAATAATCCAACAGCACTAGTCTGGCGAATGCCGCTGGTGGACGTGTTACCCTTCTTCGGGTCGTAATCGCCCGCATACGGATACTTGCGCCCGTCAGTGCCGCGTGCAGCCTTCTCCCATTCCTGTTCGGTTGTCAGGCGCACCTCGTAGCCCAATTTGGCGCTCAGCCAGCGACAATAAGCTACAGCGTCGTACCATGATACTTCCTTAAATGGGTGATTCCAGTACTTAAACGTCCACTCACCCGGGCTGCTTCTGTCCTCGTTGCTCACCGCCAAATCCTTCCACCACCGAACGTCGGAAAAGCCATCACTCGCATCAATGAACACTTTGAACTGCCTGCAAGTGATGGGATAGCGGCTGATATGGAAAGCTGGCAGAGATGTCTTTTCGTGTTCCTGATAAATGAATTTACCTTCGGGTATCCGTACCCAGTCAAGGTCGGGTAGGCCATCGGCGCGAATCCCAACACCATGGCGGTCGTCTAGGCCTGACAAACCTAATGCACGCCCAAAGGCAGCTCGGGCCTCGGGCAGGGGATGTGTTACTAAATCAGTTAGACTCAGTGTCCAATCATCGCGAACGCCGTTTAGCGTCACGGACGGGACAAAAGCTCCACTGCGTGCAATACAGTCTGCTGCTACTTCAGGATTAGCCGCAGCAACCCAGTTGACAATTGCAGAGCAGTCATCACCGTATAGTCCAGCCAACAGGACTGCTGCTTCTTCCCATCCTGTTCGTGCCGCGACATGTCCGAGTGGCCAGATATGTGTAGCCTGCAATCGCCCCGCATCGATTTCATTCCGCACATATAAAGCAGCAAAGTATTCTTGAAGTAACTGATGGGTGAAACGCACGCCATCTCGGCCCACTTCGAGAATACTGGCGCTACTTGCCAGATAGAGCTCTCGTTTGTCCATGAAAGACGAAACCCTTTTCCGGTCTAGCATCGTGACCGCGCCGTCTCCTTCCGTGATAGCGCGTTGAGCCTGCATAGCATATGCCAACTGCGTTAGCCCGCTCATCAGTTGCGACCTTTCTGAAGTAATCTGCTCGCGTGTGAACAGCGTATCGACGAACAGCGCGAACAGCTCGCCACGATTATCGGGAAGGTCACCACTGCTAGCGTACAAGTCCGTTATCATCAACAGCATATATGGATTGCGAGCAAGATTAAGCATACTACGTCGCCCAGCCTCGCTCTTAAGCACCACTGAATTCCAGAAGAGGGGTCGAATATCATCGACGTTAAGCTCTTCTTTCCACGATGTGTAAGCCCCATCTTGGAAATCCAAATAGTCTCTCCACAACTGCCCAATTTCGTTGCCAGCTAGTCGAGAGAATAGCGATTCGCCTTGTTCTTCACCTAGATAACGAGTTATGAACTCGCGGATGCGGGGA
>SWCA01008385.1_pt2 | contig 10834 bp, 10 predicted proteins | sample 4692961 | NCBI WGS metagenome assembly SWCA01 (sample SAMN10267275, study PRJNA491770) | bioreactor metagenome | isolation source: DHS bioreactor inoculated with | place: Japan: off Shimokita Peninsula
GTATTATGGGTGTCAGATTGTAAGACCTGGGGGCTTTGATGACCCAGAACAACCTACTTCTCTTGACAAACTTTTAGCAAGCATAGGAGCAACAGTACTTCCATACTATCGGAAAACACGGTGTTGTGGCAATGCCCTGATAGTTTCAAATGAAGATGTGGCATTAAAAATGATTAAAGAACTGCTAGATGAAGCTCATACAGTTGGTGCTCAAGCTATCGCTGTTACATGCCCAGTTTGTCAGCTTAATTTAGATGCTTATCAGGAAAAAGTAAATAAAAAGTATGGAAAAAGCTATCAGCTTCCCATTATATATTTTACACAACTAATGGGTTTGGCTTTTGGTATTAAAAAGAGTGCGTTAGGTCTAGATAAGGGAATAGTGTCGTCTGATGCTTTACTAAAACAAAGTTCTTAAACTATGCTAGTAGTCAGGCGAAATAATTGTATTAGGAGGTGGTTCCATGCCGGAGAAAGTTGGAGTTTATATCTGTCATTGTGGTAGTAATATTGCTGGGACAGTAAATGTTCAAAAGGTTACAGAGTTAGTAAATGGATTAGATAATGTCGCTGTTGCTAGGGATTATAAGTATATGTGTTCAGATCCCGGTCAGAATTTGATCAAGCAGGACATAGAGGAACATGAATTATCGCGGGTAGTTGTGTCCGCCTGCTCTCCCAGGATGCATGAGCCTACATTTAGAAAGGCCATTGAGCAAGCTGGATTAAATGGATTTCTGCTTGAAATGGCAAATATCAGAGAACACTGTTCATGGGTATCAACTGATTATGATGCTGCAACTGATAAGGCATTTGCTCTAACAAGGGCAGCCATTAAAAGAGTAGTGCTGCACCAACCAATTGAACAAAGGGAAATGCCTGTTAATAAGACAACTTTGGTTGTTGGAGGAGGAATAGCAGGTATCCAGGCAGCCTTACAAATTGAAGCAGCTGGTTATCCAGTATATTTAGTTGAAAAGGAGCCCTCCATTGGGGGTCATATGGCACAGTTTGATAAAACCTTCCCCACCATGGATTGCGCAGCTTGTATTCTTACTCCAAAGATGGTTAATGCTGCCCACAGTCCAAATATCACTTTATTAACAAATTCTGAAGTGGTAGAAGTGGATGGCTTCGTAGGAAGCTATAAAGTAAAGATAAAGAAAAAGCCCAGATATGTTAAAGAGGATGCTTGTACAGGTTGTGGGGATTGTTTTGACGCTTGTGTTTTTAAGGATAAAATACTAAGCGAATTTGACGTAGGTTTGGGTAATAGAAGTGCTATTTACATTCCTTTCCCACAGGCCGTACCCCTTAAAGCTATTGTTGATCCCCACAAATGTCTTATGGTTACAAAGGGAAAATGTAAACAGCCCTGCATAACTGCATGTCAGAGAGAGGCAATTGATTTTGACCAAAAGGAAGAAATCATGGAGATAGAAGCAGGGGCCATTATTTTAGCAACTGGTCATGATATGTTTGATCCAGGGATTGCACCACAGTGGGGTTATGGTATCTATGACAATGTTATAACGGGAATGCAATTTGAAAGAATTACCAATGCCTCAGGTCCGACTCAAGGTAAAATTGCACTCAAGGATGGAACTAAACCTAAGTCAGTAGCTGTACTCCATTGTATTGGAAGTAGAGATGAGAATTATCATAAACACTGCTCAAGGGTATGCTGCATGAGTTCTGTGAAATTCTCCCATATGGCTAAGGAAAAGCTTCCTGGCGCTGAAATATATGATCTTTATATGGATATGAGAACCTTTGGTAAACAATATGAGGAATTCTACAACAGGGTTGTGGAGGAAGGTGTCAACTTTATACGTGGAAAGGGAGCTGAAGTTACTGAAATAGAAGGACAGTTGACGGTAAGGGTGGAGGATACCCTTTTGGGTGTTTACAGAGAAATTCCTGTAGATATGGTTATTTTAAATACAGCTCTTATACCACGAAAAGATAGTGATAAGGTTAGTCAAACCTTCAATATCTCTAAAGGTGAATCTGGTTTTTTCCTAGAATCCCACATTAAACTAGATCCCGTTAAGACAACTACTGAAGGAATCTATATTGCAGGAACCTGTCAGAGTCCTAAGGATATCCCGGATACTGTTGCCCAAGGTTCAGCTGCAGCTGCAGAAGCAATGGCAGCTATAGCCACTGGAAAAGTAAAGATTTCCCCAATCATAGGAATTCTTAATGAAGATATCTGCTCTGGCTGTAAGAGCTGTATTGATTTATGCAGATATCATGCAATTACCTTTGACCCTGATAAAAAAGTAGCAAACATTAATGAAGCTGTTTGTAAGGGCTGTGGTACTTGTTCTGCAACCTGTCCATCAGGTGCTATTGCTATTTCTAACTTCACTATGGAGCAGATGTTTGCTCAGATTGAGGGGGTTTGTGGATAATGAGTGATAAAAAGGCTTTTCAACCTACAATAGTTGGTTTCCTATGTAATTGGTGTTCCTATGCAGGAGCAGATTTAGCAGGTATTTCTCGTTATAAATATCCCGAAAATATTAAAATAGTTAGGGTTATGTGCAGTGGCAGGGTAGATCCTCTTTTTGTTTTGAAAGCATTTCAAGAAGGAGCAGATGGCGTTTTGGTAAGTGGTTGACACATTAATGACTGTCATTACCTGGATGGTAATGTTAAAGCGTTAAGAAGAGAGCCCCTTTTATCAAAAATGCTAGAACAATTAGGTGTTGAAAAGGAAAGATTCAAGCTAGTATGGGTATCAGCCTCTGAGGGTGAAATGTTTGCTAGAATAGTTAGTGAAATGACTGAAGAGTTGAAGCAATTAGGGCCTTTTAAGGCAAAAGGAGGGGAGAAACTTGCCTAAGCTAAAAGTAGCAGCGTACTGGGCTGCTGATTGTGGGGGTTGTGGTGTAGCTTTACTAGATATAAATGAGAGAATTTTGGCTTTGGCAGAGGCAGCAGATATTGTTTTCTGGCCCTTAGCTTTGGACCCAAAGGTAGAAGATGTAAAGGCAATGGCCGACAAAGAAATCGATGTATGTCTTTTTAGTGGTGCCATTAGAAATGAAGAAAACAAAGAAATGGCAGAGCTCCTACGCAAAAAGTCTAAAATATTAATTTCCTTTGGATCATGTGCAAGCTTTGGAGGCATACCTGCCCTAGCAAACCTATTTACAAAAGAGGAAATTTTGCGAAGAGTTTATATTGAAACAGAATCCACAGTAAACCCGGATAAAATATATCCAAGTCCAAAATATAACGCTCCTGAGGGAGAGGTTGATATACCCGAATTTTTTAACCATGTATATACACTTGATCAAACAGTAGAAGTTGAATACTATATACCAGGGTGTGCTCCTGTGCCGGATACTATCTGGTCAGCAGTAAAGGCACTCATAGACGGAGCAGTCCCATCCAAAGGAACCATCTTTGCAGGAAGCAAGACATTATGTGATGAGTGCTCTAAAGAAAAGCATGAGAAAAAAATCAAAGAAATCAAAAGACCCATAGAAGTCATGATGGACTCAGAAAAATGTCTTTTAGAACAAGGAGTAATTTGCCTCGGACCAGTTACTAGAGGAGGCTGTGGGGGTAGATGTACAGGAATGGATATGCCCTGCAGAGGTTGTTTTGGGCCAACTGAAGGTAGCTATGATCAAGGGGCAAAAATAGTTGGAACAATAGGTGCTCTAATTGATAGCAATGATCCAGACGAAATACAGCGCATTACTGAAAAGATAATTGATCCAGCAGGTACATTCTATAGGTTTACTCTGGCTGGCTCTATGTTAAGAGGAAAAAGGAGGGAGGGCGTATCATGAAAAAGATTACAATCGATCCCGTTACAAGGTTAGAAGGGCATGGAAAGATTGCTATTTTCTTAGATGATGAAGGCAATGTAGCAAATTCATATGTTCAAATTCCTGAATTGAGGGGTTTTGAAAAGTTCTGTGAGGGAAGGCCAATAGAAGAAGTAGTAAGAATTGTACCTAGAATATGCGGGGTCTGACCGCAAGCTCACCACCTGGCAGGTGTGAAAGCGTTAGACCGGGTTTACAAGGTAGACCCTCCAAAAACAGCAAAGCTTTTAAGGGAAATAATGTATTCTGCTCAATATATTCATTCTCATATAGCTCATTTCTATGCGTTGGCCGCTCCTGATTTTGTTGTAGGTCCAGATGCAGACCCAGCAGAAAGAAATATTTTAGGGGTAGTAGCAAAGGTTGGCTTGGAAACAGGAGGCGAGGTAATTAAACATCGCGCCTATGCCCAAAAGATACAAGCAATGATTGGCAGCAAGGCTACCCATCCCATTACAGGTCTTCCTGGAGGAATGAGTAAGGGCATAAATGCTGAACAAAGAGATGAAATTCTGACAATGGCCAAGTCATGCCTTGAGTTTGCTAAAGTTTCATTAAAGATATTCGAGGATGTAGTTCTTAAGAATCAGAAATATGTTGATCTAATTATGAGTGATGCATATCAATTAAACACTTACTCCATGGGACTTGTAGATGAGAATAATCAGATGAACTTTTATGAAGGAAAGATTAGAGTAGTAGATCCAGAAGGTATAGAGGTTGCAAAGTTCGACGCTAGCGAATACTTAGATTATATAGAGGAGCATGTAGAGCCTTGGACCTACCTAAAAATCCCATATTTAAAATCAGTAGGCTGGAAGGGATTTGTAGATGGGAAGGATAGTGGCATTTATCGGGTTGCTCCTTTAGGTAGAATTAATGTTTCGGATGGAATGGCAACACCTCTAGCAAATGAGGCCTATGGACAAATGGTGGAAACCTTTGGAGGAAAGCCAATACAGGCAACCTTAGCATTCCATTGGGCACGTTTAGTTGAGCTGCTATATGCCGCTGAACGGCTAGTAGAATTAACAGAGGACGAAGAGGTAATTAGTCCAAACTTCCGTATTCTGCCTACTGAAACTCCTGGTGAAGGTGTTGGAGTAGTAGAAGCACCAAGGGGAACTCTCTTCCATCACTATGTAGCTGATGAAAATGGCATGACTAAAAAAATAAATCTAATTGTTGGAACAACCAACAATTACGGAGCAATTAATATGAGCATAGGAAAAGCAGCAAAGGGCCTCATTAAAAATGGAGAGGTTAATCAGGGACTATTGAATATGGTGGAAATGGCATTTAGAGCATATGATCCATGTTTTTCCTGTGCTACCCATTCACTCCCAGGAAAAGCTCCATTTGAAATTAAAATATACGACAGTCAGGGTAATATCCAGGAGAGTATATGGCAGTAACTAAAAAAGTAGTAATAGGCCTGGGAAATCCCATCTTAAGTGATGATGGAGTTGGCATATTTGCCGCTAGAGAGTTGGAAAAGAGATTACCGAAGAATGGTGCTATTGATGTAGTAGAGGCATCTTTAGCAGGATTTAATCTCTTAGACCTATTTTTGGGCTACGAAGAAGCAATCTTAATTGATTCCATTCAGACTAGAGGCGGCAAGGTAGGGGATATATATGAGTTTTCGCCAGAAACTCTAAAGCATACCATCAGGCTTGCTTCTATTCATGACCTTAATTTGGCAACCCTACTTGAGTTTGGTAGGATGATGAATATGTCAATTCCTGAAAAGGTAACCATCATTGCAGTAGAAATAGAGGACAACACTAATTTTAAAGAAGGCTGTTGTGATCTGGTAGAAGCTGCAATACCAAAAGTAGTAGAAATGGTTGAAAAACAGTTAGCAATTTAATTCTTTGCCTGTCATGCACTTGAAATTAAAAGAAGCCAATGGATTATGTCTATGAGCATATCATAGCACCTTCCATTGGCTTTCTACTTTTAGCTATTCAAGAAATAATCCTGATACTGATTAATCCATAATTTTTATTGCTTTTCCTATCCTTGTTATTATTTCTACAATATTCTCTTCGGGCATTTGAATAATCTAATCTAAGTAAATAGTAAATAATTATAAATAGCTTTATGGGTAAAATAGAATATAAGTTTAGTAATCTGTTCACCTGAAACATTACGATTATCGGAGGACCATCATGTTATCTTTTCCAAGCGCACTGGCAATGGCAGCAATTCGAGCTATTTATGGAGTTGTTAATTTTACAGCAGCATATCTTATATATTCTTATGGTACTGCAGAAGCTGGATTACGAATTAATGCTATAGTTGGTTCTATTGGCCCAATATTTTTTACTACAGTAGCTTTTATAGGTATAGCTGGTGCGGCCTCTGTTCTGCAACCACATAAAATTATTATGATTGCTGTAGGAGTACTGTTAATAATACTGGGGACCAGATGACCAGTAGTATCAAAAATAAATACAAGATAAATGAGTGCGAAACGGTAAAATCTGTATTACAATGATAGTTAGAAAATAATGTATGAGGTGAGGCTGTGTGGTAGAAACCATTTCAATCAATATAAATGGCAATTGGTATAACATAGAAAACCCAATGGACATTTCTCTGTTAAAATATCTAAGAGACTATCAAGGTTTATTAGGTGCAAAAAATGGCTGTAATCAAGGACATTGTGGTACATGTACTGTTATTGTTGATGGAAAGGCCAAGAGAGCCTGCCTTTTAAAAATATTAAAACTAGATGGCGCTTGTATTGAAACAATTGAAAATCTAAGTAAAGGTGGGAAAACACACCCCATTCAGGAAGCTTTTATACAAGAGGGTGCGGTTCAATGTGGTTTTTGTACTCCAGGTATGGTTATGGCAACAAAAGCTCTGTTAGATGTAAATCTAAATCCAACAGATGATGAGATTAAAGATGCACTTAAATTTAATATTTGTCGTTGTACAGGCTATGCAGCTATAGTGCGAGCCATTAAGAAGGCGGCGGCCCTTTTGGAAGGAATACATAAAGAAACTCCAAATATCAAAATAAATAAGACAGGAATTGGAGAGTCACCTTCCAAAAAAGATGCATATGAAAAGGCGACAGGTAAACCTATTTTTGCTGATGATATATATTTTGAAAATATGATTTTTGGAAAGTTACTTTTAAGTGCACACCCATTTGCCAAAATAAAAAGTATTGATACTGCTGAAGCATTAAAGCAGCCAGGAGTTATAAAGGTTTTGACAGCTAAAGATATTCCGGGCAGAAATGGTTTTGGATTATTAAATCCTCACCAACCTGTACTAGCAGAAGACTTTGTAAGGTATATGGGAGATCCTGTTGCCCTGATTATTGCTGAGAAGGAAGAGCAAGCGGAGGCAGCTTTACAATACATAGGTGTAGACTACGAACCGTTGAAAGGGATATTTTCACCTGAAGATGGAATGAAGGAAAATGCTCCTCTCATACATGAAGATGGTAACGTGATGAAACACGTGAAAGTGAGAAGGGGTAATATTGACCAAGCTTTTGCTAAAGCAGACATTATAATTGAAGGTACATATACAACTCCAATGATTGAGCATGCCTACCTTGAGCCTGAATCTGCTGTCGCTAGGATGGAAGAAGACGGAACTGTTGTTGTCAGAACAGCAAGCCAGGGATCCTATGTTTTTAGAGAAATGATTTCTTCTGCCCTAGATATTACAGAAGAAAAGGTGAGGGTTATCTACACTCCTGCAGGAGGTGCCTTTGGTGGAAAGGAAGAACCTACAGTTCAAATCCACTGTGCATTAGGTGCTTTCCTTACAGGTAGACCTGTTAAAATGACCTTAACAAGACAGGAATCCATGATAATGTCTACAAAAAGGCACTGGGAAAAGATGCATTATAGGCATGGTGCTACAAAGGATGGAAAGGTAGTAGCTGTTGAGGCAAGAATTATCGTAGATGCCGGAGCCTATGAATCCCTCAGCCAGCCAGTTGTTTTTAGGTCTGCTGTAGTCGGAGCAGGGCCCTATGATATTCCTAATATAAAGATTGATTCCTATGGAATTTATACAAATCATTCTCCAGGTGGAGCATTTAGGGGATTTGGCAGCACCCAGGTTGCCTTTGGGGCTGAACAACAGATGGATAAGGTTGCTAGAGCTTTGGGTATGGATCCCTTTGAAATAAGAAAAATAAATGGCCTAAAAGAAGGAAAAGCAACAATTACGGGACAGGTTTTAAAGAGCGATACTGGGTATATTAAAACCCTTGAAGAGGTAGAAAGAGCCCTTGAAGAATCAAAGAGAAACATCCCTAAATCTAAGCCTGGTAAAAAAATAGGTATTGGCATAGCCAGTTCATATAAAAATGTGGGTTTGGGTGCAGGAAAAAAAGACAGAGCAGGGGCAAGTATAGAAATCAACAGTCAGGGGAAGGTTTTCCTGAGGGTTGGAGCCACAGATATGGGACAGGGATCAGATACTGCTTTAACTCAAATGGCATCAGAGGTGATAGGTATTGCTTTTGAGGACTTTGTTGTCATATCTAATGATACATCCCAAACTATAGATGGTGGAGTTACTACTGCCTCAAGACAAACATATATATCAGGCCATGCTGTGATTGGTGCAGCCGGTAAGATTAAAAGAATTATCCATGACCTTCTATGGGATGTAGTTGGACTGAAGGAAAGCGACTTTGAATTTGTCCAAGGAGGAATTAAGCTTCACAAAAAAGGAAAATTTAATGCAAATGTTGAAAATAATTTTATTAGTTATATAAATCTTGCAAAAATGGCACTTGAAAATAGGTTAGAATTAAAAGCAGACTATATATATACTGCGCCTACAACTTACTCTTTAAGAGAGAGGGCTGACCATCAGGCTAAGGTGCCCATTGAAAAGTACAACATTCACTTTGCATACTGTTTTAATACACAGGCTGCTATAGTGGAGGTTGATGAGTCGTCTGGGGAAGTAAAAGTTCTTGAGGTTATTGCTGCCCAAGATTTAGGTAAAGCAATCCATCCCCAAAACTGCCATTGTCAAATTGAAGGGGCAATTGTCATGGGTATTGGATATGGATTAAGTGAAGAGTTCAAGCTGGAAGATGGCAAGATGGTAACAGACAACCTTGCAAAACTTAGGCTTCCTAAAATAACACAAATGCCAAAAATGAAGACCATACTTGTTGAAGAGGAATCAGATGGTCCATTTGGAGCTAAGGGAATGGGTGAAGTGCCTATTAATTCAACAGCACCAGCAATAATTAGTGCAATATATGATGCAATAGGAGTACGGGTAGAAAATTTACCTGCAACAAAGGAGAAAGTATTAGAACATAAGTTGGGGCTATTCCTCAACGAAGAAAGAGATAGGGGGAATCAATAGTGAAAATAAAATTCAAGGTAAATAATGAGGTAGTTGAAAGAGAAGTTGATCCCAGCATAAGGCGGACCGATTTTTTAAGAGAAGACCTAGACTTGACAGGAACAAAAGAAGGGTGTGGTGCGGGAGAATGTGGAGCCTGTACTGTTTTAATTAATGGTAAAGCAGTAAATTCATGCCTTGTACTTGTTGGGCAGTGTGAAGATAAAGAAATAATTACCGTGGAAGGCTTAGCTAAGGGTAACACGTTGGATCCACTACAAGATGCTTTTATTAAAGAGGGTGCCGTTCAGTGTGGCTATTGTACCCCAGGTATGCTTATGTCTGCTAAGGCTCTTTTGTTAGAAAACTCCAAACCCACAGAAGAGGAAATAAGAAAGTCAATATCAGGAAACCTTTGCAGATGTACAGGATATGTAAAAATAGTCAAAGCTATTCAAACAGCAGCTGAGAATTCCAAGGAGGTTTAGTATATGAACTATCAATGGATAGGTAAACCTGTTGTAAGGCCAGATGCTTATGGGAAAGTAACAGGTGAAACCAGATACATGTCGGACCTAAAAATCCCTGGGATGCTTTGGGGTGGTATCCTTAGAAGCCCCCATGCCCATGCATTAATTAGAAGCATTAATACCTCTGAAGCAAAGAAGGTTCCGGGCGTCCATGCAGTAGTTACCCATGAGGATGTGCCTGGGTTAAATGCATATGGTGCTGTAGTGCAGGATCAACCTGTTTTTTGTAAAGAGAAGGTTAGGTTTATAGGAGATTTTGTAGCAGGGGTGGCAGCAGAAACTAAAGAAATTGCTGATAAGGCAATAGAACTAATTGAAGTAGAATATGAGTTATTGCCAGGGATATTTGACGTGGAAAAGGCGGCAGTAGAGGACTCACCCAAAGTACATGAAGAAGGTAATATCCATCTTATTACAAAGGTTGAAAAGGGAGATATAGAAGCTGCCTTTAAAAATGCTGAAGTTATTGTGGAAAAGGTTTACCAAACCCCAAGGCAAATGCATGCTTACTTAGAAACTGAAAGTGGTGTAGCGTTCTTCGATGAGGAAGGGAATTTGCATATGCTTTGTGGTAGCCAGTATTCTCACAGGGACCAGCTTCAGTTATCACGAATTTTGGATATGCCTAAAGAAAAAATTATTGTAACAAGTAACCCTGTAGGTGGAGCGTTTGGCGGTAAGGACGACCTTACTATTCAAGGGCAATTGTCTATCCTTGCTTTAAAGTCAAAGAGACCTGTAAAAATTGTATACAGCAGAGAAGAATCCACACTAGTGAGTGGTAAAAAACACCCAATGAAGTTATATATGAAGACTGGAGCTACTAAAGATGGGGTGCTGGTTGCCAATGAGGTTAAAATTTATGCAGATACTGGTGCTTATGCAAACTTAGGACGTTCAATTTTGAATGTAGCTGTGGAAAATTGCTGTAGCGCCTATAGAATGCCTAACTTGAAGGTAGAAGGGCTGTGTATTTACACAAATAATATGATAAGTAACCCAATGAGGGGATTTGGAGCAAACCAATCAAATTATGCCATGGAGACACAAATGGATATCATAGCCAAGGAACTCGGCATGGACCCCATGGAGATTCGTTTGAAAAATGGG
>SWCA01005103.1_pt1 | contig 10796 bp, 11 predicted proteins | sample 4692961 | NCBI WGS metagenome assembly SWCA01 (sample SAMN10267275, study PRJNA491770) | bioreactor metagenome | isolation source: DHS bioreactor inoculated with | place: Japan: off Shimokita Peninsula
TTTTCCCCGGTCGCAGTTCTGTCATGAAATAGAAAACCATCGCCATTACTGCTAAAAACGCAGGGGATGTCAAGAATTCTTCCATAATTCAACGCTTGCTGCATGCCTGCCCTTACCGAGTGCTTGTTATCCTTTGCTTCAATGATTGGAATTGGAATATTGGGTTTGTAATAGAGGATATAGTCTGCACGTTTTCGGGCTCCCCGGGCTGTCAACTTTCCACGCACGTAAATTTTACCATCTGTAAACGTGACTTCTTCGCGAATTTGCGTCAGTTTGTTCCAACCGGATTTTTCAATGGCCGGTGTAATGAATTTTGTACAGACATCCCTTTCCGACAGGCTTTTTTTATCCATCAGTGTTGAATTGGTTTTTGCAAAGCTAAATGTATGGATTTTATTGTACAGTTAAATGGCGATAGCCAATATAATCATCTTTTTGAAATGAATGTTGAACATTACAACCAAAATTCCCGCTAATAAAATTAATACCTCTTTCCTTTTTTCGACTTCAACTTCCGTTTTTTGATCCTGTCTTGTTGATTTTCCGAAAAATACAATTGCCGTGTAGTTTCTTTCAGAATCACGGATTTTAAGACACTTATTGGTAAATCCAGCGTTTCTTTTCGGGAAACCTTTGTTGAATGAGACTCTTTCTCAGACAAATAAAACCTCGGCCGCTCCTCAAAATCGCTCATCCTCACCGGATGCCGGACCGGATTTCCATTCTCATCGGTCACAAAAACCATATGTCCCCTCCCCGCTTTTCTGATCTCCACCTGAAACAGCCCCAATGCCTGATCATATAGTTCTTTGGAAGTGATAAACTCCATCCGGTTGAGCTGTCCAAATAAGCTTTCCAGGTTTTGTTTCAGGTTTTTGCTGGAACCGGAAAACCGGTAGTTTAATTTTTCCTGAGTGTCATCTTTGGTTAGCTGGTATTTCTGCTCCATATTTTTAATGAACCGCTGTGTCTTTTCTTTTTCATAGCTGTCTTTTATTTTCTTGCCGGTATCACAATCGATACGAGTGGAAACGATATGAAAATGAACCCGCTCCAAATCCGCATGTTTATAGACAAAATAAGGTTGGTTTCCGTATCCCAGGTGGTTCATCAGATTATCGATCTCAGTTCTGATACCAGCATCACCCAGCCGGACCAAATCGCCAACTGTTGGGTTTACGGATATGTGCAATCCGGGCTTTCGGACACGTGTATTTCGTTCTTCAATCTCCTGAAAAATCCGGTACCGGTCGTTTTTGTCTCCCATGAACGGATTGACAACCGGCATGTTTTGACTGTGATAGAAGCTTGCTTTGTGCCGTTCAACTTTGCGCTCATTGTAAAACAAAGCGTTTTTTGTGCTGCAGGCTTGGTGAATCTTGATGACCATGATCTTTCAATTATTCGGTTCGGCAACCAATCAGCGCAGATATTTTTGAAGGAGGATCAAACACTGACGCATCATCTCAAAAGCCTGTTTCAAAAGCTGTCGGTCACTGTCACTGATCCGGTAACCTGCAAATGAGTTCATGCGCTTGGAAAGCTGGTTCAAATTGACCCCAATCTTGTTGAGTTCATAGTCCAGGCTTTTAAGCTTGTTGCTGGCCTTGTCATCAAGTACAATCATTTTTCTCCTGGATTCATCAAATATTTTGAACCTTAGAAAATCACTTGTGCACCCATACTTTCCCCGTTTGACCAATGAATCCAACCGGATCTTTTCTTCTTTGGTCATCAGAAAACGAACGACAATCGTTCGTTTCTCTTTATCGGTCAATCTGGGGCGCATCGATTATGAACTTGTAACTTTTTACTTTTTGAGAGGGGAATGCATGATGCTTTGGGGGAATGTCTCCCGACGGCGTCGGGATCAAGATGAAAGGTTTTTATGGCCATAAAAACACATCTTGCATTCCCCTATTTAAACCAGCTATTCCTCATTGATTTTTTTCTTATTCACTTTGGTCAAACGGGGTAAAAAGAAAGGGAACCCGATATGCGGATTTCCCCTTCTAATTGGAAACGAGACCTAAAAAACTAACTCACTCTTTTCCTGGACCCAGCTTTTTTTTCGGCTTTTGCTTCCTGCTTTTGGTCCTCTGATTTCTCCATCTTCTCCTGTTTAAAATTGGAAAAACTGATGTTCCTGCCGGCAGCATTTACCTGCAGTGTGGCACCAAACTTTTTGTCGTTCTTTCCCATCATCCCGTCCACGGTCACTTTCTGACCAGCAGCCAGCTTGTCTTTTTGCTCACTGGTCAGGTTTACACCTTTGATCTTGTCCGGGATTTGGATATACCTTGCTTTCAGGGCAATCAACTCGTTGGTTTTGCTGTCGATTCCCAGGTAGTAGGTGTCCTTTTGTCCGTTCTTGCTGGTCAGTTCCACGGTTTTGCCCAGGTTTTTGTCATTCAGCAGCGCCCCTTTTTCTTCTTTGGTAAATTTGTGTCCCAGGTATTCATCGGGGATATAAAGCCGCTGAATGGGGTGTACTTTTACATCGACTTTCCCATCCTGATCTTGTTGTAAACGAATCTTGGCCGGGATCTTGTAATCCTGGTCATTAATCCGGGCATCGATTGTGTAGAGCTTTTCTGAGCGGAAGCCGTTCAAAAAATCGGTCAGTTCGCGTTTTTCCATCCGGTCCACAAAACTGCGGTTAATACCGGCCTTTTCCAGTTTGTCAAAGGGGATGTCTTCCACCTTCATGCGTGTGTTTTGTTCCATAATCACTAATTTTTAAAGGGTTATTAATCAACTTCGAAAACGTGTTTCTCCCTTCGGTTCTCTTCTACCAGATCGCGAAGGGTTTTATAAATCATTTTAGGATTGGCAATGGCTTCCATCTTAAAAACCGGTGTGGTTTTATCCGAAGTGTAAATCGTCAGGTTGCCCAGACCAAATAATCGGTATATCAACGGGCGATCGATTCTGTAGTCTTTCAGCCGGTACAGCTCAATAAACTCATGCTTTCTTCGGAGTATCCCGGAATAATGCCTGAGCTCTTCGGAACTGATTTCATAGCGGAGACAGTAAGTCTTCAGGATATGATATCCCAGGTAAACAGCGAGCAATACTGCCAGGAAAACCGGAAGGTTCAGGATATAAGGTTCAAACTTATCCGGGATAAAATCGGATGGCAGGTAACGTTTGATCAGCTTATCCAGCAGGAAAAGTCCCGGGATAAGCAGAACTCCAAGCAGGAAAACCGTCAGGTTAACCAGTTGGGACGGCTTTAATTTGATTGTTCTCTCGTTGCTGTTTTTCATGTTGGTACTAATTAATTATTTCGTGTTCGAGATTGCTTTGCTTGATTCGGCTGACGGGCTTGATTTGGTTGCGTGGCTTCCGCTTTGGAGGCTACCCGCACCTCATTTTCCTTGGAGTCTGTTACCGCTTGACTGGCAATGCTGCGGATATCATTTCGAATCCGAATGCGGTTTCGTTCCAGTACCTCCGGGATATGATCAAAGCGGTAAAAGTCCGGGATGGGAGTATAACGCGCCTCTTCCTGCTGCCAGGCTTTTACATCCACTTTGATGAGAGCGTTAAAATTCTTCTGCCCGACGGTCTCCCCAAAATTATCCGCCACCTGACCGACCAGGTAGCCCTGTGGCAGGGTGGCGATCTTGCCTTCAGGCACCAGGTAATCCATCTGGGTGGAGAAAGTCGATGACTGCGTATTACGGTTGATGTTAACCGACTGCCGTTCCTGGAGGATCTTACCCATCCGGTTTTGAATAAACTTGGCCGTTTCCCCGGCTGCCTGACCGGAAAACACATTGCCGATGTTACTGGTAATCGCATTGGCCTGCTCCTTGCCGTAATCGCGGATCAACTGGTCGATGGTCTGAACACCCAGCAAAGTGGAGATTCGGTTGCTCCTTGCGGTAGCGATCAGGGTATCCAGTCCCCGGAAGTAGATGGTTGGCAGCTCATCAAAGATCAGGGAGGCGGGCACCTGATGCTTTCGGTTGATCACTTTCAGCATCCGGGTGATAAAAAGCGACAGCACCGCCCCGTACATTTCCACCCTTAGCGGGTTGTTGGCCAGGCACAGAATTTTGGGAGCCTGCGGATGGTTGATATCCAGGGAGAAATCATTGCCGCTACAAATCCAATAAATCTCCGGGCTGATGATTTTGGCGATGGCAATTTTCAGGCTGCCGAGCTGCCCTTCCAGCTGTTCGCTTGCCCCGCGCTTGTGTGCATTGATAAAGGGGTTGATGATGTTGGCCACATCGTTTTCTTGCTCCAATACCGAAAACAGCTCGTCATAATCCAGCTGCAGCAATTCAATGGCGTGCGGTAGGGTACAGAACTCCCCATGCCGGTACTTTTTCAAAAACCAGATTACCGCGGCAAAGAAGGATACCGCTGATTCCGAGAAAAATTCCCCCTGCTTGCGGATCCATTCCCGGTTCAGGTTGTACAGCACGGTGCGGGAGGATTCAAAGGCATCGATGGGGCTTTCCATCCACTCCGGCGCCAAGGGATTACATCGGAACGATTTTCGGATGTCCTCAAAGTTGATCACATAGAACCGGGCGGCCTTTGGAAGACGGCCGCTTTTCTTTGCTTTCAGGAAGTGGTTGTACGCCACCAAAGAAAGATCGGGGTACTTAAAATCATAGACGCACATGGAAAACCCCTTGGCCAGGTGCTGACGAATAAAGGGTAACACCACCGAAAAGGATTTTCCGGAGCCGGGTGTACCAATCACCATCGTCGCCCGGAAGGGATTCACAATGTTGATCCAGCCTTGATGTTCTTTGCCTCTGTACAGGTAGGAGGAATGCAGGTTGATCGAATACTCGTTCTCCCGCAAAGCCTCTTCCTGCGGAAAACTTTCGTTCTCGATGTTAAAGCGGTCTTTCATCAGGTTAACATTGATCAGTTTGGAGATGTTATCAAAGCCGATGTTCAGGAGCACAAAACCGACAAAACTTAGAACCATGTACGCTAAGGGGTTCGAAGTGAAAACCAGCAGGCTTCCCCAGTACAGCATGAGTCCTGTTGCCACCTGACGGACAATCACCGGCACGGCCAGTTCCCGATCCTTGTGCGCTTTGGTTCCCATGCAAGTGATGGCCAGAAACACCAGGCAGACCAGTTTGGACAGGTACACATCCGACAGGAATTGCAGGCCTTGCAGCTTTTCCAGCAAGGGGGTAAATTCCGGGATGATGACCCCAAGCTTTAAAAAATACCCGATGCAGGTGATGTACAAGGATAAAATCAGCAACAGGTAACTGAAAAAGCGAAAGCCTTCGTGCAGTTTCACCAGTTCGTGTGGTTCATGATTCATAGTTGAAAGATTAAGCTCTCAAATCCCCGCAATTGGCAGGAATTTGAAGGAGCAGGTTTATCGATCGATTATTTCCCGAAAAGCTCATCGCAGTTTCTTTGCCTGGAGGATATCCTTGTTTTTGAGCTCAAAGGTGAGTTTTCGTCCGGTGTTGCCCAGGGCTTTCTCGTTCAGTTCAATTCGGAGTGTGCGCTGGTCGGGGATGGTCATTTTTTCAAAGACAAACACTTCCCGGACCGTGGTGTAGCCTGGAATGCGGCTGATCTTGTTTCTACTGTAGTCGGGCAGTACCAGGTATTCCTGTACGTTGGTCGCTTTTGTCTGGCGTTTGTCGGTGATCCAGAAATGAACACTTTCCACGTCATAGGCCATTTGGGTCTTGTTTCGGATTTCCAGCTCAAAGAACAGGGCATCACCATGCAGGTGGATCGAGTTTAAGCGAACGCGAATCCCATCCTTTTTGGCTTTCCGATTCCGGTAGTTCTTCCGGTGCTTATCCAAAACCTGATCACACAGATCCCGGAGGACACCATCCGGCAGGAGCTTTCCGGTAAAAGTCCGTGCATCCCCGGAGTGAAAGGATTCGACCGCATAGGTAATGGGTGCATCGTTTCCATAGCCCAGCTCAAAGGCGTAAATCCGGCCGGCACAAACCACGGTCAGGGAAACGGGTTTCTCAAAAGGCCTGATAGCTTTAATACGAACCAGGTTGGACAGTTCCGGCACGACTTCGGCCTGTACCAGCGAATAGTCACCAGCCTGCACATAGTCCACCTTTTCCGGGCAAACCAGGTGGCTGGTTTTAGTATCGGATATTTTCAGGGAATTGGGCGAGCTTTGGGCGCTCACCGCCAGTTGCAGCTGGCTACAAAGGATGACAATTACAAATGCTTTCATAACAATATCTATTTGGGTTGATTGATTAAATAAACCAGGGTATTTTTCTTAATGGTGACCTTTTTAAGCCTGACCATGCGAAGCAGGGATTGGGCGGTCCGGTCGGCAGCCTGAACCCCGGCGTAGGTAAGCGGGTTGCCCGTCACCCCGAACATGGAGGAGGTATTGGTTGAGCTTCCCACTTCCTTGGCTACTTTCCGTGCGGCATTGTCCGGGACATACAGCCCGGCCAGTCCGTCCAGGTCATAAATGTTGAGCTCAACCGGAATGAAAGAATCACCGAGAGGTAATTGCCGAACCACAATCCGAAGTCGTTCATTGGCGACTTCACAAATCCCATAAATAAATGTACCGGCCGGAATTGTAGTTCCCCTGACTGACGCCTCTTCCAGCAACCGCAGCTTGATGCGGTTACCGGTCAGTACGGTGGTCGTTTCATACACCTCAGCTTTCAGCAGAGAAGTGGATGGCTCAGCAGGCTGGAAAGCGGATGGCTGCCCTTTTTCAAGGGTAAACGAACGAGAGCGCTCCGCTTCCAGTTTCTGGCGGAAAGCATTAGCTTGCTCCATCTGTAATTTCAGGGAGTCGTTTTGCCGGGCCAATTGCTGGTTTTGACGGAAAACCCGGTCCAGCTCTTCGATTCCGCTTACTGAAAAGGACTGATTTGCTGGGTTAGCACCGGTCTCCGGTATTTCCTTCGTCGCTGGCCTTGATTGGTGTTTTACGTGAGTTACGTTCGCTCTCTGACTTGACTTTTCCGTTTGACCTCCTTCCAGCTCACTTCGGATTTGCTTTTCCCGTCGCTGGATATGCCTTAACAGGTTCTCAGGATCACCGGGACTTGTTCCCGGTTCTGCATCTTGTGCTGACTCATGATCATCTAAACTAACCTGGGCTTCTTCGTTACCGGTAAGATCCGACACGCTGTTTCCGCTTTCACCGGATCCATTCGTATCTCCCAGGATGTTATAATCCCGGCTTAGGGTGATTTCGTTGGTCTGCTGGCTGATCTCCGTTTTATCCAGAATCTCCAGGCTGTGATCCGCGTCAGGGAGGTCATAATTAGCGCCTTTAACAGTGTCTTGCCGCGCCTGGCTCAGGTCTTTTCCTTTGGGGGTTTCCCCTCCTCCAAGGATGTAAAAGATCAGCACGAGAAAGGGAACCATGAAAAGGGGCAGTAACAGCAAAGGCTTATTTTGTTTCAGGTATGCTCTCATTGATCTGTTGTTTTAAAAGGTTTTCAAAAGAATCCACTGGCATCTCAAAGCCGGGGAAGATAGCTTGCTTCGCTTGTCTGGTTTTTAACGGATCAGGCGGAAAGAACTTCTGTCCAGACCCGATCTTTTCATGGTAAAAGTCCGGGAAAGGAAAAAGGAAAGAGGCCAGAAAAAGCAGGAACAGAATGGAGAGAACGAGGATCCATTTGCCCTTTCGTTTTTTTTGGCCAAGGCTCCGGTCCCGGCTGTCCAGCTGGCTGACCATCCGGGTAAAGCGGCTCACATCCTGAAAGTGTGGGATCTTCGGTTTTTGCATCTTGTTTGACGGATTGGATGTCTTCATCTTTTTCAGGGATTTAATGATTAAAAGGATTTTCGTTTTTGGGTTTCCAGGTCCCGGTTATCGGTGATCAGCCAGTTCTCGATCAGAAAGCCGTGCGGGTTATGGTCTGTGCGGGAGCTGTTGCGAAGCTGCCCGGTGGTTTCCAGCCTGCGCAGGGTAATGGTGGACTGGCGCACAATCCGCTGCTTCCCGAAGTAATGAAACTGATATGGATAAGCGGAAAAGTCGATTTGTACCGAGTCGGTCTGCAGGGTCATGCTGATATTGGAGGCAATGACCTGGTTATAGACATTGTTCTCCTTGTAGGACCGGTGTTGTTTCATGGCCGAACCATCGGCCAGGTGGAGGGCTTCGCGGGTATTGTTTTCGATGTACTGCTTGTCGGGTTCCATGGTAAAAAACAGCTCATGGAAACGTTTCACATGATCCCGGGCCTCGGCTGGACGATTTTCGGAGATATCTTCCCGAAGGGCCAGTAGCAGGGACTTGCCGTTATCCAGCACGTAGATTTTCTCTCGGGAACGTTCCACCAGCTTCAGCGAGCTGACAAAAACAAACGAGCTAAAACCGATTAACACGAGGCTGACCGCCAGCAGTACATAAACAGTAAACCGAAACTTGCGTTGAATATCAAAGATTTTCTTCATTGCATATTGACATTTCTTGGATATTGATTATTGAATATTCTTACATTGGATATTTATCTTCCTATTTCATGGCCCCTTTGGTGATGGCCATCACCGCTGCGGTGCGTATCAGCCGTCCACCACCGGTATTGGTCCCGGAAGCACTGATGATCCACGAGGCAATCTTGGGTACCATCATCAGCCCGACAATACCACAGATTGGCACCACCAGGTTGGAGACGTAGTATAGGGATGGCATATAGATCAGGGAGCTTTTGATTTGGGCAATTTCGGCTTCCAGCACAAAAATCAGCACCTCCTGCACCAGCGACAGGATGATCAGGGCAATGGGCAGGTACAGGTTCACATTGATAAAGCGGGCAATCCAGCCCAGGTAGTTTTCCTGAAAGCCGTCGAAGATGGAGATGGCAAAGACCAGCGGGCCAAAGACCACCAGCAGCACGCAAAAGACCGTTCGGAGAAAAGCGACCAGGTAGATCAGGGCCTCAAACAGGGCTTCCAGCAGTTGACGGATCCCGTCCATCAGGTAGAAATTGATCTGGTGGCGGAGCGCCCTCCCGGAAATGATGTTGTAGGTGGTCAGCAGCATGTTGATACCTTTGTCCCAGAGCATGGCTTCCTTTTCCTCGTTCTCCTGGAAAGCCGGCAGGTCGGCATACAGGATCGCGTCCTGCTTTTCCTCCAGTCGCTCGCCCACAATGTGCTTTTTATCGGCATAGATGGCCTCCGACAGTTTGGTCAAACCTTTGGTGGGCACCATTAAGAGTTGGACAAACGGCCCCCAAAAACTGATCACCAGCACCAGGGCAAAAGGCCTGAGTAGCGGCAGAATGGAAATGGGATTATCGGCAATCAACTGCTCGTAAATCCTTTTGGAAATATACAGGAATGCCGCAATCCCTCCGATGGCCCGGGCCATATTCACAAGCAGGCGCGCATTGTCCAGCCCGCCCCGGATCAGCACATCGGTAAAGGAAAAGAAGTCGTTGGTGGTAATTACCTGTAAAATCATTGTTTCAGTTTTTAGCTGTTTTCTATTGGACAAATTCTAATGGGTCAAAAAGGAATAGGATTGAGTGACATTGTTGGCATGGAACTGGTAATGCTGCACCTTTCGGTAGGTGTAATCCGCATCGCCGGTCTGACGACTGAGTTCGCTGCGGATTTCTGAAAAGGCTTCCAGCTTTTGACCGTGATCGGTTTGCAGTAGGTTGATTGAGATAAAGCGGGACAGCAGTCCGTCCGCTTCCTTTTCCAGGATCTGCTTCACCCGCTGGCAATTTTCCAGCTTGTCCAGCCTGCCCAAGCTTTCATACAGGCGGATAAAACCGCCGGCGATGTCATAAACATCGGGCAACTCATCCGAGCGGGAATCAAAGAGAAGCTTTTCAATTTCCTTTTGTTCCTGCGTATAGACTTTGATCTGGACTGTTTCATCATGCCGGTCTTTCATCTGGCTTTTCTCTATCAGCCTGGAAACAATTTTCATCAGGTTGATCCGCAAAACATCGGCGTATCCCTCAGCATCGGACACCGGCAAAGCCCCGACTTCCAAATAGTAGTGGGTTGGCCAGGTACGAACAAAAACATGCGGCACAGGAAACAACCAGCCTTGGAACGCGACAAAACTGAGTGGATAGCTGCCGTTCATCTCCGGGTAATACCCGTGCCAGGGTTTAACATTCAGAAGCTGGGCATTAGCCTTTTGGGGGAATACGGCAGTGGCAACCATGACGCTCATGGTCACTCCAAGTAAGGGCAAAATAAGTTTCATAATGAACTGTTTTTAATAGTGATTCTAAATGCAAAAAATCCTATCCGGCAGAGGCCGGAGTAAAACCCCGTACCTCTATTGATACAGGCTGTAGTAAAAGGCAAAGCTTTTCAGCTGGCCCGACTCAAAGCTTTTCTGATAGGAGGCGTACAACAGCTTATTGTACAGGTAGCAGATCGTTCCGTAGTGTTTGCGGACATCCTCATAAATGCCGTTGATTGTGTCGTAGCGCTGTTTGTCGTCCATCAAAAACAGGTTGTCCTTCACGATGGCATTTAACCCAACTTGAAAAAATTTGGTCTAAAATCAGCTGGTCTCATTTTTTTTATTTTCGTTGAAGTTCTCAATATCAGACAGATATAAATTGCATCTATTTTTGACAAAAACACTAATCGGCTGATGAGCAAGTAGGTAAGATTTCTGAATGTTTTCGGTAGTCCCCCATAGATTTGTTTGTTAGTTTTATTGTATTTACCTTTGCAGGATGTTTGTAAAACAAATCAAAAAGAAGAACAAAAATGCAGACAAGCAATATATTTATTATCGTTTGGTGCATACATATAAGATTGGCAGTAAGGTGCGCCATCAAAACATCCTATCCCTTGGC
>SWCA01002059.1_pt1 | contig 10715 bp, 5 predicted proteins | sample 4692961 | NCBI WGS metagenome assembly SWCA01 (sample SAMN10267275, study PRJNA491770) | bioreactor metagenome | isolation source: DHS bioreactor inoculated with | place: Japan: off Shimokita Peninsula
TTCTGTCATCCAAAGTTTATTTTCTTCAGACGTTATAGAATCTTTATGCTTTTCATATAATTGCAGATACTCTATCGCACCTTGATAATCATTTGTAATTTTTGAAAACTCTGCAAAAGTTTTATAATAATTAAGAAGTTGAATAGTATAATTGTTTTCATCAATTAATGTTTTAGATGAGTCCAAATATTTTTTAGATAATTCCTTTTTACCTAATTGAGCATTTACTAAAGCTAAGTTGTTATAGTTTGTAATTAATCCATCAATAAAATCTATTGATTTTGCAATTTTTATTGCTTTTAGTCTGTTTGCCTCAGCCAACTTATATTTCCCTTCATCATAATAAACACCTGCAATACCGCCATAAGCTGCAGAAAGACCTTTCAAATCATTATTCTCATTATATAAAATGATGAGTTTATTATAAATTTCCATTGCTAAATCTAACTCACCTTTATCAAAATAAAGCTCGGCAATATGATTAAGGGCAACTGCTTTCCCCCACTCATCGTCTATTTCTTCTCTTAATTTCACTGTTTTGTTTAAGTAATCTAAGGCTTTGTCGTATTTTTTCTGCCGATAATAAATAATTCCAAGATTAATTGTACAATATGCAACTCCATTTTTATTGCCAAGTTTTTCAAAAATCTGCATTGATTTTAATATGTTATCAAATGCTTGTGTGAAGTTATTTTGAATTCTGTAAATACCGCCAATGTTGTTATATGAATATGCAATCTGAATAGAATCGTTCAGTTCTTTAGAAACATTTAAAGCAGAATGAAAATATTTCACAGCATTTTCAATGCTTCCAATATTTCTATAAATAACACCTAAATAGTTATTAATTTTTGCAACCATATTATAATTTTTACTTTTTTCAGCAAGGATTAATGCTTCTTTTCCTGCGATAATTGCATCATTAGGATTAGAATTTCTATTATTCCAGCAGAATTCACTATACTTTTTAATTTTTATAGAATCCGGTTGATCGGAGAGAGACGAAAATAAATTATTAACGTCTGTTTGCGAGATTAAAATATTGACAAATAATAAAATTGCTATTATAAATTTCATTTAATGTGCTTATCCATTAAGCAAGTTTCTAAATGAATTAATTGAAGATCCGTCTTCGTTTTAATGTGCCCGGAACAGGACTCGAACCTGCACAGGAATTTTCCTATTAGACCCTGAACCTAACGCGTCTACCAATTCCGCCATCCGGGCAAAATTAACTTTTAAAGCTACTTAAAACTAATACAATTACAAAAACATTTATTCTATTTCAATAGCTTGATGAGAATTAAGAGAATCTATTATAAGATATTTATCAAATATTTTAATGGTTGTATCTTTTTCGGAATTAAAAGTATCGGGAATATCTTTAATGTTTATCCAATCAGTAATTACTCCACTTCGGCAATCACTAGAATTTAATTTTGGATCCCCAAACTCATAAATACTTTCCCTACAGAAATTTACTCTAACAATATCTCCACTTTTGGGGACTTCAAAATCTTCTAGGGGCAAATCTACAGTTTCATAAAGATCATGCATAAAATAACCCCAAACCGGAAGTGCTGCTCTAGAACCTTGCCCATAACTTCCTGTAAAAGTTATGCGTCTATCATCAAATCCAACCCAAACTCCGGCAGCTAATTGAGGAGTATAACCAACAAACCAAGCATCTGCGTAATCTTGTGTAGTACCAGTTTTCCCGGCAGCGGGACGATGGAAATTATGTGATACTCTCACTCTGATGCCTGTTCCTTCATCAATTACAGTTCTTAATAAATTAGTCATCATAAAACTTGTTTCTTCGCTTATGGCTTCCGTTGAAATTGGTGAAGAAGTATAAATAACAATTCCATCTTTATCTTCAATTCTGCTAATTGAAAGAGGTTCATTATATATACCTCTATTTGCAAGTGTCGCATAAGCTGAAGTTAATTCGATTGGAGAAACCTCCGCTACACCTAATGATATTGAGGGAACAAGATCCAAATTACTTTCAATACCCATTTTCTTTGCATATTTGCCAATCTGCCATGTTGGTGCATAGCCTTCAATTATTAATCTGGCGCTTATAATATTCATCGAATTTCTAATAGCATCTCTTATAGTTAGAAAACCGCCAATCTCATTTGAAAAATTATTTGGACTCCATCCATTATAATCAAACTTCTGGTTTAATAAAGGATAAGCCGGATATAATCCGTTATCAAGAGCAACGGTATATACAATTGGCTTGAATGCTGATCCGGGCTGTCTTTTAATCTGAGTTGCATGATTTAGACCATAACTAAATTTTTGATTTCTACCGCCAATCATTGCCCTAATTTCACCGGTTTTTACATCCAGAACAACAAATCCTACTTCAATTGTTTGGGCAATTTTTTGAACCGAATCAACAAAAGCTACATTGTTTTTTAGAATTTCATAAACTGCTTCTTTTTCTAATTGTGAATCTGCATTTTTATATTCAATTCTTCTTTTAATTGCTTTATCCAAAAGATCATTCAATAAATCATTATTTCTAGACCATTTCCAATATTTGTCAAATTGAAGTTGAAACTCATCTAAATGTTTTTTTGCAGCATTATTTGCTATTGCCTGATATCTGGTATCTAAAGTTGTGTAAATTGTTAATCCATCTTCATATAAATCAAACTTATATTCACGCGCTAATTTGGAAAGCTGTTGACGAACATATTCAACAAAGTGCGGTGCTTGTTTACTTTGAAATCCTTTAATTTCTTGTTCCAACGACAGACTTATAGGTTCTAATTTCAATTTCTGGTAAGTCTCATTATCCAAATAACCTACATCTACCATGTTATACATTACAAGATTTCTTCTTTCAATTGCATTGTTATATCTGCTTACGGGATCATAAAACCTGGGTGATTTTAAGAGAGCTACAAAAACTGCGGATTCAGGAATTGTTAAATCTTTTGCAGATTTATTAAAATACACTCTAGCAGCGGTTCCAATTCCATAAGCACTTTTCCCAAAATATGATTCATTGAGATACATTTCTAAAATTTCTTTTTTAGTATATGTTTTCTCAATCTGAACCGATGTAATCCATTCTCTAACTTTACGAACCACAGTATCAAAAGGAGTTTCATCAGCAATCCAAAATTCATAAATATTTTTGGAAAGCTGTTGAGTAATTGTACTTGCCCCTTCACGTTTAAATAGGATAACATTTTTAATCATTGCTTTTACAAATCTTTCGAGATCTACTCCCCAGTGATCAAAAAATTTGCGATCTTCAGTTGCAATTAGCGCATTTATTAAATGTTTTGGAATACTGTCAATTTTAGTTTCAACCCTATTCTGGCGGAAATATTGGCCAATTAATTCTCCATCGTCACTAAAAACATTGCTTGCTAAACTTTGTTTAGGATTTTCAAGCTGCTCTAAAGATGGCAAACCTTCAATAACATATTGGATAAAAAAGAATGTTGATAAAAATATAATCACAATCATGCTAGAAAAAATTGACCAAAATATTTTCTTTTTATTTGAATTATTTTTCTTGTTGTTTTTATTGTTTGCCATTCTACTCCCAGTCGAAAAAATTTAATTGACCATTCCTTAAAACTAAATAACAAGGTTTATAAAGCCATGTTCCCAAATTAATGTATCTTCCGTTTTTATACTCTTTATCCGATCGGTTATGTGAATGACCGAAAATCACAAAATCAAATCCTTCATCTATTTTTAATTTAGCTGCTTCAAAAAGTCCATCAATTTCACCATAATTTTTTTCGGATGTATAATCTCTACTTTTTTTGCTTGATGAACTAGCTAACGCAATTCCCCAATCGGGATGAACCAAAGAAAATACTTTTTGAAGAAATTTATTTCTTAATATTTTTTTCAGAATTTTATAACCAATATCATTTTTAACAAGCCCGTCACCATGACCAAGAAAAAATTTTCTTTTATCTAAACTAACTTCTATCGGGTTTTCATAAAGATTTACATTCAATTCTGATTGAAAAAAATCACGATGCATAAAATCATGATTCCCAATTAAATAATGGATTTTAATTCCTTCATCAGTCAAACTTTTCAAAGCTGTAAAAGTTTTAAAATACCCTTTTTGCAAAACACGTTTATACTCAAACCAATAATCAAAAAGGTCACCAAGAATATAAAGTTCAGACGCATCTTCCCTTATAAAATTAAGAAAACGAATAAGTTTCTCTTCTTTGAGTTTTTCTTTTTCTTTGGATTCTAAACCTAAGTGTAAATCTGAAATAAAATAGACTGATTTTTCCAATACGCTTGCAATTTTTGTTGTAAAAGATAAGGTTTTCTTATGATTTATTTTGAATCTTCTTTAATAAAATTGGCAAGCAGCCAATTATTAGGGTCAATAATTATATCTTTTATTTCAAACTCAGAATTTAATTGAATAGTTGTATCAGCAGAATTTATATAAAATTTTTGAATTGTATTTTCTAATTCCCCAATTAAATTAACTTCCAACATGAAATGATATTCTTCATATCCATCTTGCATTTGTTGAATTCTCAAGACTGGTTTATCATCAATTTTTGATAAAAAATAATCTGCATAAATAAATCCTTTACCTATGAATACCCATTGATCAAAAAATTTTGTCAGATTTTTATTACTAATACTTTCTGCAATATTTTTAAAGTCATTGGTGGAAGCATTTGAATATTTATATTTCTCAAAAAACTTTTTCATCAATTCTGAGAAATCATTTTCACCAATTTCAAAACGAAGCATATGAAGAACCCATGCTCCTTTATTGTAAATTGTTGAAGAGAATAAAAATCCTTGCGGATCAAAAAGTTTTGTATCGTTAAAATCCATTCTCTTTGAAAATAAAGTAGAAATTAAAGAACTTCTTCCACTTTTATTTTCCCAATACATTGCTTCAGAGTAAGAAGAAAAACCTTCGTTCAACCAAATATCTTCCCAAGATTTTAATCCGACTGCGTTTCCCCACCAATGATGCGCAGCTTCATGGACAATTACATCGGAGAAAAAACGATTTCCGCTTGTTAACTTACTTCCAATTCCAACAATAGTTTGATTTTCAATTGCACCCATCTGCCAATCAAATTCAGCAATCGCATATTTCTCTTTTTCAAAAGGATAATTTCCAAAAGCTGAATCAAAATATTTTAGCGCTTCTTTTGAAACTTCCAAATCATAAACCGACTTCCGAAAATCATCATTGATGATATAATATTTAATGGGAATTATTCTGTCATTTTCTAGAATAAGGCTATCACTAATTTCTACATATTTTGCGCTATAAAACCCAACTAAATATGTTGAAATTGGATAGCTCGTTTGCCAGGTATATCGCTTTTTTTCTTCAATAGTTTTTGTCTGAATCAAAGATCCATTTGATACTGAAGTGTAGGCAGAATCATTTGTGATTGCAATTGTTAAAAAAGCTTTATCATCAGGATAATCATTACATGGGAACCAAGTTGAAGCATAAATAGGTTCGTTCAAAGTAAGAATTCTTTTTTCATCTTTTTCGTCATCTTCAGTAAAGAGAAACGAACCAAGCCCTTTATTTTCGGGAGTTCCGGAATATTTAATTATAATTTCCAAAGTATCTGAACTATTTGGAGGGAGTTTAATATTAATTTGATCGCTAATTTTTTTGAATTCTAAATTATCACCATTATGAAAAACTGAAATCTCATCAAAATCGCTTGAGAAATCAAAAGAAATAAAATTATCTAAATCAAAAATAGGAATGAATTTGATTTTTGCTAATCCAGTAATTGATTCATCTTTTAAATTTACGTCTATATCTAAATCATAATTTATAACATCAACTCTTCCAATGTTATTTGAATAATATTCATCAACGTCATCCATTGTAACAAATTTAAAATCGAGTCCAATTCTAAAAGTCTGTTCAGCTTGATCCAGATTAATATTATAAAGTTTCATTAAAAAGAAAGTAGAAATTCCGGCCAGGATAATTAAAATCATTAAAGAGACGAAAAATATGTTAAAAGTTTTTTTAAGATTCATTTAGTTATGAAGAATTGTTAATCTTTTATTAAATTAAAGGAGTTTCAAAATAATATAATTTTGCATAAACAAAAAAAGAGAATTATATGCCTTTCACAGGATCATCAGCTCTTAGAGACACAGTCACATTTATTTTAGCCGGTGGACAAGGTGAGCGACTTTCCCCTTTAACCACAGTGAGAACAAAGCCTTCAGTTCCTTTTGGGGGGAAATACCGTATAATCGATTTTGCACTTTCCAACTGTTTGAATTCAGGATTAAGAAAAATTTATTTATTAACTCAATATAAATCTGATTCATTAAATCAGCATTTATATGAAGCGTGGAATATATTCAATCCTGATTTAGGTGAATTTGTATTTTCTGTTCCGCCTCAGCAAAAGACCAGTAATAATTGGTATATGGGAACTGCAAACGCGATTAGGCAAAATCTTAATTTCATTTCTCCCGGAAAACATAAATGGACGCTTATTCTTTCAGGCGATCATATTTATAAAATGGATTACTTGAAAATGCTTCAGTACCATAATGAGAAAAAAGCTCATCTTTCAATTTCTAGCATGTATCTTCCAAAATCACAAGCTAGCAGATTTGGTGTTTTAGAAATTGATGAAAAATATAAAGTTCTATCATTTATTGAAAAACCTAAAGACCCTCCGGAAATTCCAGACAAGCCCGGTTATTCTTTTGTTAATATGGGGATTTATATTTTTGATGCGGATATTTTACGAGATGTTATGTTAAAAATGGAAGCAGACGGAGTTCCAAATACTGATTTTGGAAAAGATGTTATTCCTTATATGATTAAAAATGGATACAATGTTTTCAGTTATAGATTTGAAGATGAAAATAAAAAAGATCAACCTTACTGGATGGATATTGGGACTATTGATAGTTATTATGCCGCCAGTATGGATTTAATTAATGTTCAACCAGAATTTAATTTGTATGATGACGATTGGCCTTTACGCACAAAGGTTTTACAATCCCCGCCGGCTAAAACCCTTTCTCATGAAGGAGAACGAGTTGGTAGAGCAATAAATTCTTTAGTCTGCGACGGTACAATAATTTCCGGCGGATTGGTTGAGAGATCAATCATTGGTCCAAATGTAAAGGTGAATAGTTACACTTATATAACCGATTCAATTATTTTCAATAATGTTAATGTAGGAAGGCATTCAAGAATTAGAAGAGCAATTATTGATAAAAACGTTGTAATTCCTGAAGGAACTGAAATTGGTTTTGATACTGAAACAGATAAGAAACGTTTTACAGTTTCGGAAACCGGAATTGTAGTTATTCCTAAAAATTATGTTTTTAAGTAAGACCTTCAACAAAGGTCTTACTTCTTCCCTTCTCTAAAATCAAACTTTTTATTAGGTTTGATTTTTATTTTATTTAAGACAATGACAGAAACCCTAAAAAATAAATTAACAAATTTACCCGCTAATCCGGGTGTTTACCAATTTCTAGATAAATCAGAAAAAGTAATTTACGTTGGGAAGGCAAAAAATCTTCGTAACCGAGTGCGTTCATATTTTCATACCGGAATTATTTCTCCTAAAACTTTAGCTCTTATAAATAAGGTTGTAGATTTTCAATTAATTGTTACCGATTCCGAAGTGGAAGCTCTTGTGCTTGAGAATAACTTGATAAAACAATTTAAGCCGAGATATAATGTAAATCTAAAAGACGATAAGACCTATCCATACATTAGAGTGACAAACGAACCTTATCCCCAAATTTTTTCAACAAGAAATGTAATTAAAGACGGATCAAAATATTTTGGTCCATACACAGAAGTAAAAGCAATGAAAAACTCGCTTCGGCTGATCAATAAAATTTTTAAGATTAGAAGCTGCAAATATTTTATTGATGATGAAGTTATAGAGAAGAAAAAAGTAAAAATCTGTTTGGATTATCATATAAAAAAATGCGACGGACCTTGCGAGGGATTGATTAGTCAAGCTGATTATAATTCAATGGTTACTCAAGTTATAAAATTATTGAGAGGAAAAACTGAGGATTTAATTTCTGAATTAAATTCAAAAATGATATTGGCTGCTTCAGAATTAAAATTTGAAAAAGCTGCTGAAATTAGAGACAGAATTGAACAGCTTCAAGTTTATTCTTCGAAACAAAAAATAGTAACAAATGATTTTACTGATAGAGACATTATTGGTTGTGCTTCTGAGGGGAAAGATGTTTCTGCCACAATTTTAAATGTTCGTAATGGCAAGTTGGTTGGGAAAAGACAGTTTAATCTTTCCGCTGATGCAAATGAAGAACTTGATCAAATTTATTCCGCAGTTTTAAAGTTTTATTATTCAGAATATGTTGAAATACCAAAAGAAATTGTAATTGAAGTATTGCCCTCGGATAGTGAGATTCTTATCGAATGGTTCAAAGAAAAAGAGAATAGAGAGCCTAAATTTATAGTTCCCCAAAGACAGAGCGAGATGAAATCATTACTAAAAATGTGTAAACAAAATGCACTTCTTCAATTAAAAGAGATTCAATTACAGAGAATGAAGAAAGAAGGAAATGTTCCATATGTTTTGGCAGCATTGAAGAGAGATTTACGTTTGCGAAATCTTCCTAAAAGAATTGAGTGTTTTGATATTTCTAATCTTCAAGGAACAGATACAGTAGCCAGTATGGTGGTTTTTGTTGATGGGAAACCAAAGAAAAGTAAATACAGAAAATTTATAATAAAAGAAGTTGACGGTCCAAATGATTTTGCAAGTATGATGGAAGTTATAAAGCGAAGATACTCAAGAGTAGTTGAAGAGAATCAGCCTGTCCCCGATTTAATAATGGTTGATGGCGGGAAAGGGCAGCTTTCTTCTGCAATTAAAATTCTAAAAGAAATCAATCTTCCTAATTATGAAATAATTGGACTTGCAAAAAGACTGGAAGAAGTATTTCTTCCTGAACATTCTGAAGCGCAGACAATTCCAAGAACATCTTCATCCTTAAAACTGCTTCAACATCTTAGAGATGAAGCACATCGATTTGCAATTACATTTCACAGACAAAGAAGAGACAAACGCACTTTCACTACTGAGCTGACTGAGATAAAAGGAATTGGCAAAAAAGCTGCAGAAAATTTATTGACAAAATTTGATAATTTAGAATCGATTAAGAATGCTAAACTAGAAGATTTAACTGCAGTTATAGGAAAAGCCAAAGCAGAATTAATTATTGGACATTATCAAGAATTAAACTGACATTGGCAATTTCTTTCCAAAAAATCTGATGATAAAATAAAGTGATGTAAAAATTAATAAAATTGCTACATATGTGGGCAATCCATAAGCAGTAGCAAGATCGCCTAAAATCATAGAAACCGCTCCAACTACTAAAGCATAAGGTAATTGTGTTTTTACATGATCAACATGATTGCATTTAGAAGCCATCGAACTTAGAATTGTTGTATCAGCAATTGGCGAGCAATGATCGCCAAAAACTGACCCTGCTAAAACCGAACTTACAACTCCGGCTAAAATTGTTACATCCGAATTAAAATCGATTGAATTTAATTCAGCCAATTTAAAACTTAGTGGAATTACAATAGGCATCACAATTGCCATAGTTCCCCAGCTTGTTCCGGTTGAAAAACTTATTGCCGCACAAACCAAAAAAACTAAAACCGGGAGTAATCTTGGATCAATAGAATCACTCAGAATAGAAATTAAATAATCTGCAGTTTTAAGAATTTCAGTAACATCACTAATTGCCCAAGCAAAAACCAAAATAATACAAGCAAACAACATTGACTGAACACCCTTTGTCCATGCATTTATTACATCATTTAAGGAAAGTATTTTTTGATAAACTGTCATTAATATTGCGACAATAGAAGCAGCAAACCCCGCCCACATTAATGCAAGGAAACTATCGGAATTTACTATTATCTCCCTAAATCCATAAGAAGAAATTTCTTTGGCTTCCAGATTAATAATTCCTGTATAAACTAAACCGAGAATTGTGCCAAACAAAATTACTGCGATTGGAATAACTCCATTAAACCACTTTGCTTTTTCATGTTTTTCAAAAAGATGGTCGTCATCAAGATTACTAATTTCAGAAGCATTCTCAAAAAGCACTCCGGTTTTTCTAGCACGAACTTCAGCCTTATACATTGGACCAAAATCACGCTGCATATAAGCAATAAGAAATACAAAAAACAAAGCAGCTATTGGATAAAACCTATACGGAATTGTTTGTAGCAGCAACTCATATGTATTAATATCGGAATTAACAGAACGCAATCCTGTAGCAATTAGTCCTAATTCAAAACCTATCCAAGAACTTATAATAAAAATACTGGCAACCGGTGCGGAAGTAGAATCAACTAAATAGGCTAATTTTTCTCTAGATATTTTTAATTTATCTGTAATGGGTCTCATCATATTTCCAATGATCAGTGTATTTGCATAATCATCAAAGAAAATAAACATTCCCATTAGCCAACTTGAAAGCATACCGCTTCTTGAAGTTTTTGCCAATTTTGTTACTAGATTAGAAATTCCTAAAGTACCGCCATTCCTAGAAATGATGCCAATAACTCCACCAAATAGTAGAGTAAAGACAATAATCATTGAGTTATCTCTGTTGACCATTGTATCAATCATAATTGTATCAACAAAGCGCAGTATGGCGTATAA
>SWCA01002675.1_pt1 | contig 10710 bp, 10 predicted proteins | sample 4692961 | NCBI WGS metagenome assembly SWCA01 (sample SAMN10267275, study PRJNA491770) | bioreactor metagenome | isolation source: DHS bioreactor inoculated with | place: Japan: off Shimokita Peninsula
GCAACAGTTGGACTTGGTAATATTGCTGGTGTGGCTGTCGCTTTATCCATTGGAGGTCCTGGAGCTACGTTCTGGATGATTGTTGCTGGACTTTTAGGGATGGCTTCAAAATTTGCCGAGTGTACATTAGGTGTTAAATACCGTGATGTAGGTGAAGATGGAACCGTTTATGGTGGTCCAATGTACTATTTGACCAAAGGTTTAAAATCCAAAGGTATGGGAGGTTTTGGAAAAGTTCTGGCTGTTCTATTTGCCATTTTTGTTATAGGAGGATCTTTTGGTGGTGGAAATATGTTTCAAGCCAACCAAGCAGCTGCCCAATTTGTGAAATTATTTGAGTTGGAAGGTGGTAATGCTGGCTTGTATTTTGGTATTGTAATGGCTATTCTTGTAGCGATTGTTATTATTGGAGGTATTAAAAGAATTGCCAAAGTAACCGAAAAAGTGGTGCCTTTTATGGCTGGTATTTATGTGCTTGCTGCCTTGATTATTCTTGGCGCAAATTGGCATTTAATCGACGATGCTTTTGCATTGATTTTTGAAGGGGCTTTCTCAGGATTAGGTATTGCTGGTGGTCTGGTAGGTGTTATGATACAGGGTATTCGTAGAGGCGCTTTCTCAAACGAGGCTGGTGTTGGATCTGCTGCCATTGCGCATTCGGCTGTACGAACCAAATATCCTGCCAGTGAAGGAATTGTTGCTTTGTTGGAACCTTTTGTGGATACGGTTGTAATTTGTACCATGACAGCTCTTGTTATAGTAATTACAAACTTTGATGGAGGCTTTATGGAATATGGTGTAGAGATTAAAGAAGGTGTGGAAATTACAGCTGTCGCTTTTGATAGTGTGATACCTCATTTCTCCGTAATCCTTACCATAGCTGTTATCCTGTTTGCTTTTTCAACCATGATTTCTTGGTCTTATTACGGGATGCAAGGTTGGGTGTTTTTATTTGGAAAAGGAAAAATTACCGATTTAATCTATAAAATATTATTTTTATTCTTTGTAGTTGTAGGAGCATCCATTAGTCTAGGTGCTGTAATCAATTTCTCTGATGCTATGATTTTTGCCATGGTAGTGCCTAATATTATTGGAGTTGTTTTATTATCTCCAATCATAAGGGTGGAATTGAAAAAATACTACAAAGCAATTACAGTAAAGCATGAAGCTTTGGATGATGGTGCTGAAGATTTAACACAACACATGTAGCATTTAAAACCATAACATATGAAATCCCATTTCACGTTTACTAGAAAGCAACGGAATGGGATTTTTTTATTGATCCTTATTATTGTTTCATTACAGGCTCTCTATTTTTTTGTAAGGTTTTCAAAGGATGTAGATACTGTTGATAAGGATGGATTAAACAAGTTTCTTTTAGAAATAGATTCGTTACGGTTGGTTGAAATAGAAAACAGGAAACCTAAAGTTTATCCATTTAACCCCAATTATATTACAGATTATAAAGGCTATACGCTTGGCATGAGCAATGAAGAAATTGATAGGCTATTGCAATTTCGCGCTCAGGACAAATGGGTAAATTCTGCAAAGGAATTTCAGCAAGTTACTAAAGTATCAGACTCCTTGCTTGCTACCATGTCGCCGTATTTTAAATTTCCGGAATGGATAACAAACCCAAAAATTAAGAAAGATTATATAAATTCAAACTCAACACATCAGCCTAAAAATTTCGATCAAAAACAGGATTTAAATACTGCAACTGCCACACAATTACAAAGAATTAATGGAATAGGAGAAGCTTATTCAAAACGTATTATCAAGTATCGGGAGAAATATGGTGGTTTTATAGCAGATGTTCAGTTGCAGGAAGTTTACGGTTTGTCCCCAGAGGTTATAGAGCGACTTTTGGAACAGTTTACGGTTAAGACACCAAAACAGGTTGAAAAGATTGATTTAAACCAAGCTACAATAGAGCAATTGGTTACGGTACAATATATAGATTACGAAGTGGCACACCATATTATAGAACAAAGAACCCTAAGGGAAGGTTACAAATCCTTGGACGAATTATTGAAAGTAAAAAGCTTTCCTACTAACAAATTCGAGATAATTAAATTATATTTGAAGCTCAATCAATAAAGAGAAAAAGTATGAATAGTATGTACTTCACAGAAGAACATCAAATGTTTAGAGAAAGTCTTAAAGATTTTTTACAGAAAGAAGTGGTTCCACACATTGAAAAATGGGAAAAAACAGGAACTGTGGAACGTTTTATTTGGAAAAAGTTTGGCGACATGGGGTTTTTTGGTTTGGCTTACCCTGAAGCTTATGGAGGTTTAAACCTGGATTTATTTTACACAGTGATATTTCTTGAGGAACTTCAAAAAATAAACTCAGGTGGTTTTGCAGCAAATATGTGGGCTCATGCCTATTTGGCCATGACCCATGTTAATAAGGAAGGAAGCCATGAGATAAAAGAAAAATATTTAGCCCCTAGTATATCTGGAGATAAAATTGGCTGCTTGTGTATTACAGAACCATTTGGAGGAAGCGATGTGGCAGGCATGAGGACCACAGCTGTAAAAAAAGGGGATACTTACATTATCAATGGTTCTAAAACTTTTATTACCAATGGTGTTTATAGCGATTATTTAGTGGTTGCTGCAAAAACAGACCCAGATGCAGGACATCGGGGAATGAGCATTTTTATCGTGGATAGGGAAACACCGGGAATCTCTGCCACCAAATTAGACAAACTGGGTTGGAGAGCTAGTGATACTGCCGAAATAGCTTTCGATAATGTGGTTGTTCCTGCCAATCAATTAATGGGAGAAGAAGGTAATGGCTTTCCGTACATCATGCAGCATTTTGCCTTGGAAAGATTGATTATGGGAATCAATGCGCATGCAAGGGCTGAATACGCGTTGGACTATGCAAAACAATACATGAGTGAACGAACGGCTTTTGGTAAAACCATAGATCAATTTCAAGCCTTAAGGCATCGATATGCCGAATTGTATTCAGAAATGGAAGTTTGCCGTGAATTCAATTATTCTGTTGCTTACAGATTGGATAAAGGGGAATACGTTGTAAAACAGGCCACCATGTCCAAATTAAAATCCACTAAAATGGCAGACGAAGTTATAAACGAGTGCCTTCAGTTTTTAGGAGGTTATGGTTATATGGAAGAATACCCAATGGCCAGACTGCTTCGCGATAGCCGATTGGGCCCCATTGGTGGAGGGACTTCAGAAATTCTTCGTGAAATTTTGGCCAAAATGATTTTGGACGATAAAAACTATAAACCTGCTACTTAAGTAACCCATATATTATGAAACCATCCCCTTTCAAACATGTTTTAGGTCTTCTTATATTTTTAAGTGGTTTGTCAATTTTTTCACAAACCGAAATTAAAAATTCGGTATTGGATGCTGAAACCTTTATGCCATTGGAGAGTGCCAGTGTGTATGTTAAAAACACAACCACAGGAACCATTACCAATGCAGATGGAAAGTTTGTATTGGTTGTGCCAGAAAAACATGTAAGAGACACGTTGGTAATCTCATCCATAGGTTATAAAAGTTATAAGGTTCCAGTGAATGAATTCGACAGTAGTTTTGATGTGTATTTGGAACCAGATGTGGCTTCCTTGGATGAAATACTCCTGGTTGCCGATACCAGACCAAAAACAGGGAACGATATCGTGTTAAGGGCTTTGGAAAGACTTTCTGAAAATTTACCGGATTCAGCTTATCTGGAAAAGGGGTTTGTTAGACATAAAGAACGAAATAAAAAGGAATTTAAATGGTTGGTGGAAGGTGCCATCACTCTGTATGATTCCAGTTATCAAACAAACACCACAGAGTTCCTAAAAATCAATGTCGATGAGGTAAGGAAAAGTTACGACCTAAGGGATGTGGATAGTTTATTAACCTATACGGCATACTTAAAGGACAAATCCAACAACAAGGATTTAAAAGCCAGAAATTTAAAAAGGGACACCATTAAAACATCTTCTTTGGTTAAAGCCATTAAATGGAATGACACCAGAATCAATGGTTTGGAGAACTTGTTTCATGGCAAGCTTAACTTGGTTAGAAATTCCAATAAACCAAGAGCGTTGTTCAACGAAAAGATGTTAGACCAACATTTGTTTTCATTGGATACCATTTTGGTGGACAATGATAGGAAAATTTATAAAATCAAGATTTCAAAAGGCAAGGATTACATTAACCTGGAAACCAAAGGTATCTACAATGATGGATATAATGCCAATGGTTGGATTTATATTTACTGGGACACTTACGCCATAAAAAAAATTGAATATGAATTGGTAGCTGCTTCCAGTGCACAAAAAAGCAGGAGCAAAACTCTTTTTGGAACACAGGTAAACCATAAGTTGATTATTAATTATATGGAATACCATGATAAAATGTACCCTAGTTATATCTATTACGAAACACCAAAACTGGTAAATGTTGGAACTAAAACAGGAAACCTTGCTGCTGGAGAAGAGGAAGAAAGCAATCCGGAAGAACGCTATTATTATACTGTGCAGGAAATATTGTTCACAGAGATTATTTTGGATAAAGAAAAGATAAAAGAGGCCTTAAACAGTACTTGGGATCCAGATATTTTTTCTCCAAGACCTTACAACAAGGCCTTTTGGAAAAATTATAACACGTTATTGGAAAGTGAAGAAGAAGAAAAACTCATTCAAGACCTGACCAAACGTTCTTCCTTATTCAAAGAGTAAGAGAATTGAATGAAATGGTTTTAATGATAGCTGCTGGTTTTGAGCTTCTTAATTTTTTTTGCGAGTAAAAATATTTGTTCAAAAAAAATAATTTTTTAATTGTGCATTATCAATTTGTTTTTATATTTGCAAACTGAAATTCTAAAAGAGAGGAGGTTAAGACACTATGTTAATAATACCAATAAAAGAAGGAGAAAATATAGATAGAGCGTTAAAGCGTTATAAGAGAAAGTTTGACAAAACTGGAACAAAACGTGCATTACAAGCTCGTAAGCAGTTTAACAAGCCATCTGTAGTACGTAGAGCTCAAATTCAAAAAGCGCAATACATTCAACATTTAAGGGATCAAGAAAACATCTAATCTCAAAATTTGTTAAATCCACATAAAAAATCCTGTCAACCATAGCTTAAGCAACGGTTTGGCAGGATTTTTTTGTTTTGAGGCCATCTACTTTTAAATTTCATATATTTACTGAACAATATATACCTGCAAATGTCTTTAAATGCTTTTTTAGATTATTTATTACTTGAAAAAAAATATTCGAAACTTACCATACATGCCTATCAAAAAGACATCGTTGAGTTTTCAGGGTTTATAGGTTTGGAATATGGCAACAACTCCATAGATACGGTAAACTATTCCCAAATTAGAAGTTGGATCGTGAGTCTAGTGGAAAAAGGTATTTCAAACAGAAGTATCAACCGAAAAGTTTCAGCCCTAAATTCATATTATAAATTTTTACTGAAAACAGAAAACATTCAGATCAATCCTCTGGCTAAGCACAAGGCTTTAAAAACCAGTAAAAAAATACAAGTCCCTTTTTCCGAAACTGAAATAGCAACCGTTTTGGATGACATTAATTACGACAACGATTTTGAAGGTGTTAGAAACAAACTTATTATAGAACTGTTCTATTCCACTGGAATAAGAAGGATGGAATTGATAGAACTAAAACTAAAGGATATTGACTTTTCCAATAAAACCTTAAAGGTGCTTGGAAAAAGAAACAAAGAACGTTATGTGCCATTATTGAATATGGTTATGGAAAGCTTGAATGTTTATTTAGGGTTTAGAAATCAATTGGAAAATATTACAGATAAAGAGGTTCTTTTTTTAACAAAAAATGGCGTTAAAATTTATGAAACACTTGTTTACCGAATAATTAATGAGTATTTTAGTTTAGCATCCAGTAAAGTGAAAAAGAGCCCACATATATTAAGGCATTCTTTTGCAACACATTTACTAAACCAAGGTGCAGATTTAAATGCTGTAAAAGAACTTTTGGGACATTCCAGTTTAGCTGCTACACAAGTTTACACTCACAACAGTATCGCCGAGTTAAAAAAAGTGTACCTAAACACACACCCTAGAAGTAAAAAATAGCCAGCATAACTTATTGTCTAATTCTAAAACAAAAGCAGTATGAAAGTAAACACGCAATCGGTCAATTTTAATGCAGACAAGAAATTGATAGACTTTATTCAAAAGCGTATGGACAAGTTGGATTTATTTTATGATAAAGTCATTAGTTCAGATGTTTATTTAAAAGTAGAGAACACCAGTGACAAGGAAAATAAAATATTTGAAGCTCGGGTAAGTGTCCCTGGAGATAGTTTGGTTGTAAAAAAGCAATGTAAAACTTTTGAAGAAGGAACAGATTTGGCAGTAGCCTCATTGGAGAGACAACTAAAAAAACGAAAAGAAAAACTTAGAGCACATTTATAAGAAATTTTTCAGAAAAAATGTTTTGAAAAAGAAAATAAATATATACATTTGCAGTCCGTTAGAAATAGCGGGCTTTTTTTTAGTGAAAAAAGTTAAGAAAGCCGATGTAGCTCAGCTGGCTAGAGCAGCTGATTTGTAATCAGCAGGTCGTGGGTTCGAGTCCCTCCATCGGCTCAAAAAAATCTAATTTTCACAGGCTTTTAAAAGGCTAAATTAGATGAAGTTCTTTAATAGAGTGAAACATTTTAATTGGGGAGATACTCAAGCGGCCAACGAGGGCAGACTGTAAATCTGCTGACTACGTCTTCGCAGGTTCGAATCCTGCTCTCCCCACATTATTTTTAAAGGCTAAAAATAATACGGATTAAAATACAGGATATTAAATATTGCGAGAGTAGCTCAGTTGGTAGAGCGTCAGCCTTCCAAGCTGAATGTCGCCGGTTCGAACCCGGTCTCTCGCTCTTTTTTAAAGCCGGTGTAGCTCAGGGGTAGAGCGTTTCCTTGGTAAGGAAGAGGTCACGGGTTCAATTCCCGTCATTGGCTCTTTTTAAAGATGGATTAAATTAGAATACACTAATATTATTATATAACTAAGATTAAATTATTTAAAACATGGCAAAGGCAACTTTCGATCGTTCAAAACCACACTTAAATATTGGTACAATTGGACACGTAGATCACGGTAAAACAACTTTAACTGCTGCTATTACTAAAGTATTAGCTGATGCAGGTTTATCAGAAGCGAGATCATTTGATCAAATTGATAACGCACCAGAAGAAAAAGAAAGAGGTATTACAATTAATACATCACACGTAGAATATGCAACAGCTAATCGTCACTACGCTCACGTTGACTGTCCAGGTCACGCGGATTACGTAAAGAACATGGTTACTGGTGCTGCTCAAATGGATGGTGCTATCTTAGTAGTTGCGGCTACTGATGGTCCTATGCCACAAACTCGTGAGCACATCTTATTGGGACGTCAAGTAGGTATTCCTCGTATCGTGGTATTCATGAACAAAGTGGATATGGTTGATGATGCTGAGTTATTGGAATTGGTAGAAATGGAAATTAGAGATTTATTGTCTTTCTATGAGTACGATGGAGATAATGGTCCTGTAATTGCTGGTTCTGCTTTAGGTGCATTAAACGGTGAGCAAAAATGGGTTGATACAGTAATGGAATTAATGGAAGCTGTAGACAACTGGATTGAAGAGCCACAACGTGAAGTTGATAAGCCTTTCTTGATGCCTATCGAAGATGTATTCTCAATTACTGGTCGTGGAACTGTAGCTACAGGTCGTATCGAAACTGGTATTGCCAATACAGGAGATCCTGTTGAAATTATTGGTATGGGAGCTGAAAAATTAACTTCTACTATTACCGGAATCGAAATGTTCCGTCAAATTTTAGATAGAGGAGAAGCAGGAGATAACGCTGGTATCTTATTAAGAGGTATTGATAAAACCCAAATCTCTAGAGGTATGGTTATCGTTAAACCAGGTTCAGTAACACCACACAAAAAATTCAAAGCTGAGGTTTATATCCTTAAAAAAGAAGAAGGTGGACGTCACACTCCATTCCATAACAACTACCGTCCACAGTTCTACGTTCGTACAACAGACGTAACTGGAAACATTGCGCTTCCTGATGGTGTTGAGATGGTAATGCCTGGAGATAACTTAACAATCACAGTAGAGTTAATCCAACCAATTGCAATGAATGTTGGTCTTCGTTTCGCAATCCGTGAAGGAGGAAGAACAGTTGGAGCTGGTCAGGTAACTGAAATTTTAGACTAATAAAGTTTAATTAAATATCAAGTTAAGGTATTCCGTTTTCGGAATGCCTTCACTTGTATTTACGGGTTTAGCTCAGTTGGTAGAGCACTGGTCTCCAAAACCAGGTGTCGGGAGTTCGAGTCTCTCAACCCGTGCAAATAAATGTATTATAATGGCAGGAATTATAAACTATATAAAAGAATCATTTGGTGAATTAAAGAACAATGTAACCTGGCCAACCATGGCTGAGGCACAAAGTTTAACAGTTTTGGTAGCTGTGTTTTCAATTGTTTTTTCTTTAGCAATTTGGGGAGTGGATACCGTATTTAGTAAAGTTGTTGGGTTCTATTTTAAATTCATTAACGGTTAAAAAAAGATTTTATGTCTGAAGGGAATGGAAAAAAATGGTACGTAGTACGTGCTGTAAGTGGTCAAGAAAATAAAATTAAGGCTTACATCGAAACAGAAATTGCTAGATTGGGCTTAGAAGATTATGTAGACCAAGTTTTAGTTCCAACCGAAAAAGTAATTCAAATACGTAACGGAAAGAAAATAAACAAAGAAAAGGTTTATTTTCCAGGTTACATCATGATAAAAGCTAATTTAACAGGAGAGATCCCTCACATTATCAAATCGGTGACAAATGTTATCGGGTTTTTAGGAGAGACAAAAGGAGGGGATCCAGTGCCTTTAAGACAATCTGAAGTAAATAGAATGTTAGGAAAGGTAGACGAGCTTACTGTAGATGCAGACGCAAGTGTTGCCATACCATTTAAAGTAGGAGAAACTGTTAAAGTAATTGATGGCCCATTCAATGGATTTGATGGTACCATCGAGAAAATTAATGAAGAAAAGCGTAAGCTTGAAGTGATGGTTAAGATTTTCGGAAGAAAAACACCATTGGAATTAAGTTATATGCAGGTTGAAAAAGTATAATAATTGTTACAAACATAACGTGTGATCTTAAGCTTCTAAACAATAAGAATTGCACAAAAACTAAATTATTAAAAAATGGCAAAAGAGTTAAGTAAAGTAGTTAAACTACAAGTTAGGGGAGGTGCAGCGAATCCGTCGCCACCGGTTGGACCCGCTTTAGGTGCCGCTGGAGTTAACATCATGGAGTTCTGTAAGCAGTTTAATGCTAGAACCCAAGATAAACCTGGTAAAGTTTTACCAGTGGTGATTTCGGTTTTCAAAGACAAATCATTTGACTTTGTAATCAAAACACCACCTGCAGCTGTACAATTATTAGAAGCGGCCAAAGTAAAAAAAGGTTCAGGAGAACCTCATATTAAAAAAATTGCAAAAGTTTCTTGGGATCAGATTAGAACCATAGCAGAAGACAAAATGCAAGATTTAAACGCATTTACTATTGAAGCTGCCATGAAAATGGTAGCAGGTACAGCAAGATCAATGGGTATAACTGTAAAAGGTGGCGAAGCCCCTAATTAATCTAAAAAATTTTTAAAATGGCAAGATTAACAAGAAAACAAAAAGAAGCTTTAGCAAAGATAGAAAAAGGAAAACTTTACTCTATTACTGAAGCATCAGCATTAGTAAAAGATATAACCAATACCAAATTTGATGCATCTGTTGATATAGCAGTTCGTTTAGGAGTAGATCCTAGAAAAGCCAATCAAATGGTAAGAGGTGTTGTAACACTTCCTCATGGTACTGGTAAAGACGTAAAAGTTTTAGCATTGGTAACTCCAGATAAAGAAGCAGAAGCTAAAGAAGCAGGCGCAGATTATGTAGGTTTAGACGAGTATCTTGATAAAATCAAGAGTGGATGGACAGACGTAGATGTTATTGTAACCATGCCTAGCGTAATGGGTAAATTAGGTCCTTTAGGACGTGTATTAGGTCCTCGTGGTTTAATGCCAAACCCAAAAACAGGAACTGTAACAATGGATGTTGCTAAAGCTGTTAGCGATGTTAAAGCTGGTAAAATTGACTTTAAAGTTGATAAAACAGGAATCGTTCATGCCTCAATAGGAAAAGCATCTTTTAGTGCTGATAAGATTGTGGACAACGCAAACGAATTATTACAAACATTAATAAAACTAAAACCAACTGCAGCCAAAGGTACTTATGTAAAAAGCATTTACATGTCTTCTACCATGAGTCCAAGTGTAGCTGTTGATCCTAAAATCGGTTAAGTAGTTTAAAACTTTTATTATGACAAGAGAAGAAAAATCACAAGTAATCGAAGACTTAACTGCACAATTAGCTGATAATACAAATATCTACTTAGCAGATATATCAGGATTGGACGCAGCTAGTACTTCAAACTTACGTCGTGCTTGCTTTAAAGCAAACGTAAAATTAGCAGTAGTTAAAAATACCTTGCTTGCTAAAGCAATGGAGGCATCAGATAAAGATTTTGGAGAACTTCCTTCTACTTTAAAAGGAAACACTTCAGTAATGTATTCTGAAACCGGTAATGCTCCAGCCAAAATAATCCAAAACTTCCGTAAAAAATCAGATA
>SWCA01003873.1_pt1 | contig 10697 bp, 7 predicted proteins | sample 4692961 | NCBI WGS metagenome assembly SWCA01 (sample SAMN10267275, study PRJNA491770) | bioreactor metagenome | isolation source: DHS bioreactor inoculated with | place: Japan: off Shimokita Peninsula
AGCTTGTCCAGACATTCTTCCCGCGCTGATCGAATCCGGCGTTCCCTAAATGCGTTGGTATTCGGGGCGCGCACAGGGGTTGGGATGACGTCGATCCCTTCGATCGGAAGAACGTATCGAAAGCACGGGTCCAGTGCGGTGTCGCACTGTGGTGGGAGGCATCATTGACGGTTACTACTGTGACGCTGCTTAGGGAAAAACCAGCTACTGCACTAATTTTCTGAGACTACGGGCAGGTCACTTGACTTTGGGGTGCATTTTACTACCACAACTCTCGCGGATTACCAGCCCGCCAGCCACATCCATTGAAGGCACAGTTCGCGCATTTTTCTGCAATAATCTATCAATGAGTAAATGAGCCGCCTTCTGGCCTATCTGGTCAAGCGGATGCGCAAATGAAGTCAGCGGCGGTGACAAAGCCTCGGCAAGATGCCGATCATCGTAACCTACCAAAGCGAAATCTTGCGGAATCCGCAGCCCACATTGTGCAGCCGCCTGAATGCTGCCAGCCGCCATAAGATCATTACCTGCAAAAATCGCGTCGATGTCGGGGTGGCGCGCTAAGAGTTGCCGCGTCGCGTTAAAGCCGCCAAACACTTCCCAATCGCCGAACTCAACGAGGGAGGGATCATAAGAGAAGCCATAGTCTTTCAGCGCCTTTCGATATCCTTTTAGACGCTCAGAAGAGGATGACCAATGCTCCGGCCCGCTGATACATGCCACTTTCCGATAGCCCAAATCCAGTAAATGCCGAGTTGCCTCATATCCGCCACGAATATCGTTTGCGCCGACACAGTTCTTTTCAACCATTAACTTGCGTAACTGGGCAAAGATCATCGGCGGCAACCCCTCGTCATCCAGGTATTTTTGCGGATCACTCCAGCTATCCACGAAAATTAACCCGTCGACCTGATACCGGCAGAAATGGTCCAGCAGCCGCATTTCAAGTTCGGGATTTTGTTCGGTGTCACCGATAAACAGCCCATAACCGCGTTCAATCGCGACTTCGTGGATACCCCGCATGATCCGCTGCGTCAGTTCGTCCGTGATAAAACCGGCTACGACGCCGATGGTCATTGAGCAATTGGTGCGCAATGCGCGCGCCATCATGCTAGGGACATAACCTAGTTCGTCGGCTGCACGCAAAACTTTCTCGCGAGTTTCGGGCCGGAAGTTATTTTCATTGCCTCGCTCTCCCAAGATCTGCGAAACCGCAGTTTGTGAAACGCCCGCTTTGCGTGCAACATCTGCTTGAGTAACTCGCTTTTTGATCATGAAACAACCCTAATCGGATAATGATTGCTACGTATTATAAAGCCTTCACTGCTTTTTTTTCAACCACAGGTTTAGCGTAGGCCTGGTGAAACCCAGGCAAATCACGGGAAGAACCGCCACCAAAGATTCGTGTTCGATTCTTGACTTATCGAAAAGATTCGTGATATAGTCAGGAAGAGAATTGTTACGTAATAATAACTTCTCAATTGGCTAGCCCTAAACCCTCATCGGACACGTAAAATTATGACCCACAGCCTGCTAAATACGTCCATTCGACATGATTCGCGGGCTAGGCTGGGAACTCAATAGGTTTTATCGGCAAAATAGCTGATACGTAACAATTGCCCGTTACCCTTTAGTGTGAGTAAAGGAGGAAACCTCGCACAACGCTCGCCAATGCTTCTCTGAATAACAAGGATTATTATAAAAATCAGGAGTATGTCATGTCCCCAAAAAGCACACTGTCCCGCCGTAATTTTCTTAAGTTTTCCGGTGCTGCTGCAGCCGCAGCCGCCACAGGAAATCTGACCGGCAAAAAAGCCTTTGCCATGCCGAACATCATTTTGCAGCGCGAGCCGCTCAAGTTCGGTCTGGGTGGCTGGGCCATCGACAGCATGACGCAAATCCTGCAGGAACTGGACTTCACCGGCCAGACCGGCATCGAAGTCGAAGTCCTGACCCGCCCCGGCGCTCCCGACGAAATGATCACGCAGATGGCCTCCGGCGCGCAGGCAGGCAACAGCCCGTACGACGTGATCGACTTCGAAGATGAGCTGGCCGTCACGGGGTCGCGCGCGGGCTGGTACATGGGTCTGGATGACCTGCTGCCGTCCGATTTCTGGGATGACTGGACCGAGGGCGCGCTGGGGGTCACCGACGTCTGGGACCGCTACGACGGCGAACTCTTCCGCATCCACCACAACTTCGAAGCCTGCTACTGGTGGGCGCGCAAGGACTGGTTCGACGCCAAGGGTATCGCGCTCCCGACCACCTGGGAAGAAGCCGCAGCTCTGGGCGATGCCTTCACCGACGCGGACGCGGGGGTCTGGGCCACGGAAGACGGCCTGGTTTCCGGCGGATTCCTGAACGTGTACCTGGCCGTCATCACCATGCAGGCGGGTGGCAACCCGTTCGAAGTGGGTGATGAATTCCGTACGGCACTCGAATATGTCAACGATTTGATGAAATCGAAGACGCTCAACCCCGCCTCGCTCCAGAAGGATTACGATCAGCAGAACGCCGACTACTTGGCCGACCGCGTGGCGTTCATGCGCCAGTGGCCGTTCTTCTATGACCTGGCGCACGGCGCGGAAGACTGGTATGAAGAGGGTAAGGCCGTCGTCATTCTGCCGCCGGCGGGCCCGGCTGGCGCCAAGAACAGCACCTACGCCGCAGGCTGGGGCTGGGGTATCCCCAAGAACACCAAGCGCGGCGACGAGGCCAAAGAGCTGGTCAAGTGGCTGGTCGACAAGCAGAACGCGGCCAAGATGGTCGACTACTCCGTGTGGTACCTGGGCGCGCGTAACTCTGTCCTGGAAGCCGCCAACGGCGAGGGCGTCGCCGAGTACCTCCAGATGTACTCGGATGCCGGTGTCATCGGCACGCGTCCCTTCGACGAAAACTTCGTGCAGGCCAGCTCCATCCTCGAAGAATCGGCGTCGGCGTACCTCACCGACCAGATCTCGCTGGACGATGCGGTGGATCAGGCTCGCAGCCGGATGGAACGTCTCTAGACCAACCGTCACTAAACATCGGTGGGCGAGTCCGCAGACTCGCCCCCATGTTTACTCCCATAGATACCTTACGTTCCACCCCGGCCCGTGCGGGCTGGCGCCGTGGAAAAGAGGGAAAGCGCCATGAGTCAAAGCCAAGCCATACAGACCAGACGCTTGGGGCTTAAACTGCCCGGACGGGCCTCACAGTATATTGCGTTTTTCATCTTGATTGCCCCCGCCTTGATTCTGCGCCTCGGCACCGCCGCCTACCCCATCATCGAAACCATTCAGTTGAGCCTGAGAAGCTTTAAAAATTACGGCGCAACCGAAGAATACGTGGGCCTGGGCAATTTCACCTACCTGCCGGACGATTTCGGATTCAAGGGCGCGATTGAGTTCACCCTGATGTTCGTGATCATCTCGACGCTGCTCCAGCTCGTCTTCGGGATTCTGATCGCACAACTCCTCAACGCCAATTTCAAAGGCCGGTTCCTGGCACGGGCTGTCAACCTGATTCCGTGGGCCATCCCGACCATCGTCGCCGCCTACGCCTTCCGCTGGATTCTGGACGACCAGTTCGGCATGATCACTCACTGGTGGGACCTCATCGCCGGGTACCGTCCGGTCGTGTTCACCGACCCGGACGGCGCGCGATGGGCGGTTATCCTGGTCAACGTCTGGAAAAACGCGCCGTTCATGGCGGTCGTCTTCCTGGCCGGGCTGCAAGGCATCCCCGAAGATTTGTACGATGCCGCCAAAGTCGACGGCGCCAACGCCGTCCAGCGCTTTTTCTCCATCACCCTGCCCATGATCGTGCCGCTGGTCGTGACGATGAGCACGTTCTTCATCATCTGGCAGGTCGCCAGCCTCGACCTGATCTACGGACTGACGAACGGTGGGCCGGGCGTGGCGACACAGGTCCTGGCGCTACGCGTGTACGAAGAGGGGTTGCGCTACTTCAACTATGGTCTGGCATCCGCCATTAGCATCGTCCTGTTGGGACTGGTCGCCATTATCGGCATGATTGGCATCTTCCTGTTCCGGCGTTTCGAAGTGTCGAGCTGAGTCCAAGCGAGCATGATGATGACTACAACCACAACGACCACCCGTACGGCAGTTGCTCGCCGCGACCGCCTCGTCAACTGGAACAAGGTCGCGCTGTATGCCGCCCTGTTCGTCTTCCTGTTCGTCGTCCTGTCGCCGTTCTTCTGGATCGTGAAGTCGTCGGTGTCCGGCCCGGACGAGCTGTTCAAGGTGCCGCCCGTCTATCTGCCGCACGTCACCATGGAAAACTACCGGGCGCTGGCGGATCAGGTGCCGCTGTATGAATATGTGCGCAACTCGCTGGTGTACTCGGTATCTTCGGCGCTGCTGTCGGTCAGCGTCTCGTTCATGGCCGCCTACGCGTTCGCGCGGATCTCCGTGCCGGGCCGCAACCTGCTGCTGTGGCTGTTCGTGCTGACCATGGCGCTGCCCGAAATAGCCACCATCATCCCGCTTTACCGGCTGCTGGCAGAGATGAAGATGCTCGACAGCCTGATAGGGCTGGTGATCGTGATGAGCAGCGTGCTGGTGCCCTTCACCGTGTGGGTGCTGGTGGCCTTCATCCAACAGGTGCCCTACGAGATCGAAGAGGCGGCCATCATCGACGGGGCGAATCTGTTCCAGATTTTCCGCCGCATCATGATCCCGCTGACCTCCCCCGCGCTGGCGACGATGCTGGTGATCAACTTCATCAACGCGTGGAATAACTTGCTCTATCCGCTGGCGTTCTCCGTCTCGCCCAAGTCCAAGACGCTGAGCGTCGCCATCACCGAGGTGTTCCAGGCGCGCTCCCCGTGGGGCCGCCCGTGGAACATGGTCAGCGCGCTGGGCGTGGCGATGGTCATCCCGGCGATTATCCTTGTGCTGTTCTCACAAAAAGCGATCGTGCGCGGCCTGACCCGCGGCGCAATCAAATAACAGGTGCCCAATGCAAACCACTAAGGGATGGGTTGATACCAGCCACAGTCCATATGCCCGCTTGCGGACGTTGCCGATGGCCAGCATCGCCCTCGACGATGGCTTCTGGACCAAATGGCAGGCGGTGAACCACAGCGCCAGCCTCAAGCACGGCTATCACATGTTGGAGCAGGCAGGGAATCTCCACAACTTCCGCCTCGCCGCCGGACGCGAGACAGGCGAATATCGCGGGCGGAATTTCGTAGACGAGAACGTCTACAAATGGCTCGAAGCCGCCTCACTCGAGCTGGGCCGGCGGCCCGACCCCGAGCTGAAGCAGATGATCGACGATACCATCGAGCTGATCGCTGCCGTCCAGCAGCCCGACGGCTACATCAACACCTACTTCCTCACCGTCGAGCCTGAAAACCGCTGGACGAACCTCGACCACGGGCACGAGCTGTACTGCTCCGGGCACCTGTTCCAGGCCGCCGTCGCGCATCACCGCGCCACGGGCGAGACGACCCTGCTCGACGTCGCCACGCGCATGGCCGATCTCATGGCCTCCATCTTCGGCCCCGGCAAGCGGGACGGCGCGCCCGGCCACCCGGAACCGGAACTGGCTCTGATCGAGCTGTACCGCGAAACCGGAACGCAGCGCTATCTCGACCTGGCGAAGTTCTTCATCGACCAGCGCGGCCAGGGCAAAATGCGGGGCCTGGGCTGGGTCGGCCCGGAGTATCACCAGGACCGCGTGCCCATCCGTGACGCGTCCGTGATCGAGGGCCACGCCGTACGCGCGGTGTACCTCATGACTGGCGTCACGGACCTGTACCTGGAAACCGGCGAGCAGGCTCTGTTCGACGCGCTCATACGGCTGTGGACAGATATGACCACCGGCAAGCTACACGTCACCGGCGGCGCGGGCGCGCGCTACGAGGGTGAAGCCTTCGGCGACGCCTATGAGCTGCCCAACGACCAGTGCTACTGCGAGACCTGCGCGGCGATTGGCAGTGTGATGTGGAACTGGCGTCTGGTGCTGGCGACGGGCGACGTCCGCTACACCGACGTGATGGAGCAGACGCTGTACAACGGCTTCCTGAGCGGCCCGGCGCTGGACGGCACACATTTCTTCTATATCAACCCGCTGCTCAGCCGGGGCAACTACAAACGCGCCGAGTGGTACGAAGTCGCGTGCTGCCCGCCCAACATCATGCGCACGCTGGCCTCGATTGAGCAGTACATGGCGACCACCGGAAACGGCGGCTTGCAGCTTCATCTCTATCACAACGCGACGATCAAGACGGCGATTGAGCCGGGACGCGAAGTCGGCCTGCGGCTGGAAACGGACTACCCCTGGCAGGGACAGGTCAAGATCACCATCGACCGCACGGACGAATCCCCCTGGGCGTTGAGCTTACGCATTCCCGGTTGGTGCCAGGGCGCGACGATTTCGGTCAACGGGACGCCGCTCGTCCCGGCCCAAGCCGGCAGCTACGCGGAGATTAACCGCGTCTGGCAGGCGGGCGACGTCGTGCTGCTCGACCTCGCCATGACGCCGCGCCTGATCGAAGCGCACCCGTTCGTGGATGCCACGCGCGACTGTGTCGCCATCCAGCGCGGCCCGGTGCTTTACTGCCTGGAACAAGCCGATCACGACGCGAACCTGATGGCCCTGCAGATCGACGAAACTCAACCGATGGATGCCAGGTGGCAGGACGGCCTGCTGGGCGGCTGCGTGGTGGTCACGGCGCAGGGTGCTGCGCTCGACGTCGGGGCGTGGCAAGGCGCAACCTACCGCCCCGTCGCCAACACGGGCGCTCTGCCGCACCAGCCGGTCACGCTGACGGCGGTGCCGTACCATCTGTGGGGCAACCGGGGGCCGAACGCCATGCGCGTCTGGATTCCACGCGCGGGCAGCGCCTAGCGTCCGGACACCACGACCCGGCGGCGCGGGGTGGGACACCACCGCACACGCCCAAAAACGACGATCTCACGCCCGCAGCCCGGTTCTTTCGGGCTGACGGCAGCTTTTGCATTGCCTGTTTACCTGACCGGTCAATCGTTCGGCAGTTCACTCAGGAGCAAACAACGATGACGCAACAACTCGGCATTGGCGTATTGGGGTTGAACGAAGGACGTACGCTGCTGACCGCGCTCAACGACGAAGTCCCGAACATCACAGGGTCGTCGTCCACGCACCAGATCCGCGCGCCGCATGTGCGTGTGGTCGCAGCCTGCGACCTGCGGCAGGAGATGCTCGACACCGCCCGGCGGCGGCACCCGGATCTGGCTTATCTGACTGACTACGCGGAGCTGCTCAAGCGCTCGGACGTGGATATCGTCGCAGTGTACACGCCGGACAAGTGGCACGGGACGCACATTGTCCAGGCTTTCGAGGCCGGAAAGCACGTCATCTGCACCAAGCCGCTGATCAACTCGATGGAGGACGCGCAGCAGATCCTTGCAGCCAGCCGCCGGACCGGGCGCAAGCTGATGGTCGGCCAGAGCACGCGCTTCTTCGAGTCCTTCCGCCGCCAGCGTAGCGCCTTCGAGCGCGGCGAAGTAGGGAATCTGGAATTCCTCGACGCGCACTACGTGCACCGCATGGACTGGTTCTACGAGCGTAGTCCGTGGGCCGCGGAGAACACCGACTGGGTCTACCTGGGCATGAGCCACCCCATCGACCTCGTACGCTGGTACCTGGGGCCGATCCGCGAGGTGCAGGCGTTCGCGATGCAGTCGCACGTCGCCAGGCAGTACAACGCGAAGTCGAACGACATCTACATTGCCAACTATCGCAACGAGACCGGGCAGCTGGGTCGCGCGATGGGCCACTTCGGCGTGCACGAGCTGCCTTCCGCGCGCAACGCCACGGAACTGGTGCTGTACGGCGACAAGGGTACCAGCATGGCCCAGTACCATGATATGCGCTACCTGCACACCGCCGCCGACGGCACGGAAGTTGTCGAGGACTTCCTCTACGAGAAGCGCCCGTACTACTTCAACAACGAGACACATGGCATGCACTACGGCGAGTTCGCCAACCTCGCGGAGTATTTCGCCCAGGCGCTGCTGAACGGCACCGACTACTCGCCCGATCTTGAAGAAGGGCTGGAGACGTTCTGCATCATGGAGGCGACGCGCCGCTCTACCGTAGAAGACCGCCCGGTCGAGATTGCGCCGCTGATGGAGCAGATCGGGCTGCCGGTGAAGTAATCGCGGATTTCGCCGGGCGGGCAACGACCGTGATCCGCCCGCCCGGCGGCCTTAAAACACCTTAGGACAAAACCGATGACATTTAAGACACCCTTGATCCCATTTGTGAGCTTCCCCGCCGAGCTGCCGGATCTCCCCGTCCGCACCCCCGGCGATCCCGGCGGACCGGCATACGTCGTGCGCGCCACGGTCCGCGAGGAGCAGCCGCACGGCCTCGTCCTGGCCGGAACGACCCAGACCGGCGAATCCGTGACGATCATGCTGCGCGCGGTCGCGCCGGGCATCGTGCGCGTCCTGCTGGAAGACGCGCACGCCGATCCCGACCGCCCCACCCTGGCCCGCGCCTCGTCCGACGGCGTCCCCATGACCCTCGACCGACGCGACGGCCAGGTGCGCCTGGCGACGGACGAGATCGCGGTCACGATCGATCTGGACCCCTTCGGCATAACGTTCTGCGGCGCGGATGGACGCACGCTGCTGGCGCAGAACGCTTCCGACCGCGACGCGGCGGACCGCCTCAGCGCGCTGCCGTTCGGCTTCAGCGACGTCGACGGACGCCGCGCGGCGTTCCATGACTCGTTCACCGCCGAGCCGGACGAGCACTTCTACGGCTTCGGGGAAAAGTTCACCGACTTCGACAAGCGCGGCCAGCTCATGGAGATCTGGCAGTACGACGCGCTGGGCGTGCACAGCGAGCGGGCCTACAAAAACGTGCCGTTTTTCGTCAGCACGCGCGGCTACGGTCTCTTTGTTGACAGCGCCCGCGCCACCCGTTTCGACATGGCGGCCAGCAACCACTCCCTGATCAAGATCGCCGTGCCGGACACAGCCCTCGATTACTACGTCATCACCGGTCCCGACCTCAAGCACGTCGTCACGCGCTACGCCGGGTTGACCGGCCTGCCCGTGCTGCCGCCCAAGTGGGCGCTCGGCCTGTGGATGTCATCCGGCTTCAGTCAGGACGACACGGAGTCGGTGCTGGCCCGCGCCCAGGAGCTGCGCGATCACCACATTCCGTGCGACGTGCTGCACCTGGACACCTACTGGCAGCGCTTCGGGCGCTGGTCCGAGATGATCTGGGACACCGACGCCTTCCCCGATCCGGCGCACCTGCTGGAACAGCTCAACGCGCAGGGCTTTAAGGTGTGCCTGTGGATGAACCCCTATCTCAGCGTCGAGAGCGAGCGCTTCCACGAGGCCGCGCAGAACGGCTACCTGCTCAGGCGGGCCGATGGCTCGCCCTGGACCGGCGACATGTGGAGCGGCCTGCACCCGGAGATCGGCATCATCGACATGACGCATCCCGGCGCGGTGGCCTGGTTCCAGGAACTGCTGCGCCCGCACCTACAAATCGGCGTGGAGGTCTTCAAGACGGACTTCAGCGAGGGCGTGCCCCCGGACGTGCTCGCCTACAACGGCATGACCGGCGAGACGCTGCACAACCTTTACCCACTGCTGTACAACGACGCCGTCGCCGAGGTATCGGCGCAGGTGCGGGGTCGGCCCGGCTTCGTGTGGGGCCGCAGCACGTTCACCGGCGGGCAGCGCCACGCGATCCAGTGGGGCGGCGACCCGGACTGCACCTACCCCGCCCTGGCGTCCACGCTGCGCGGCGGCCTCAGCATCGGCATGTGCGGCCACGCCTTCTGGAGCCACGACATCGGCGGCTTCCACACACAGCCTACGCCGGATCTCTTCGTGCGCTGGGCGCAGTTCGGCCTGTTTTCGCCTGCCTCCCGCGCGCATGGCATGTCGTCCCGCCTGCCGTGGGATTACGGCGAGGAGGCCGAGCGCATCGTGCGCGACTACGTGCGGCTGCGCTACCACCTGATGCCCTATATCTACACGTCCGCGAAGGTGGCTGCCGACACCAGCCTGCCCCTTATCCGCCCGATGGTCCTTGAATATCCCGACGATCCGGTCACCTATACGATGGATCTGCAGTACCTGTTCGGGCCGGATCTGCTCGTCGCCCCGATTTACAACGCCGAAGGAAGACGCCCGGTCTATTTCCCTGAGGGGGCATGGATCGATTACTGGACGCACGAGATTATCGAAGGTCCACAAACGCGATTTGTCGTCGTCCCGCTGGATGTCATGCCGCTGTATGTGCGGGCCAATGCGTTGATCCCCACCATCGAGCCACCGGAGCACTTCACCGACGAGCCGTTTGCTGAGGTAACGTTCGATGCCTACTTGCTCGATCAGGGCAGCGTTGAGATGTTCGATACCGATGGGATCACACAAGTCGCCGCTTACCGTGACGGAATTCATCTCGACATCACGTGGTCGTCGCCCAAGCCTCAGGTAACGCTCCGCTTCCTGCCGCTGGCAGACCTGTCATCAGTGGACTCCATTCATGCGAACGGGCAGGAACTCCCACGGATGTCCTCGGAGACCAGCCCTGGATGGAGCCGCTCAGAGGATGGCAGCGTACTGGCTCGGCTAAGCTCACGCTCAACTTGAACTTCTTCATGCAGAGGGGTTGAACATGAACAGTCCGCTACTGGATAAACCAACGCCCGATTTTGATGCATTTGTCCGCGT
>SWCA01005253.1_pt1 | contig 10697 bp, 9 predicted proteins | sample 4692961 | NCBI WGS metagenome assembly SWCA01 (sample SAMN10267275, study PRJNA491770) | bioreactor metagenome | isolation source: DHS bioreactor inoculated with | place: Japan: off Shimokita Peninsula
TTGCCGGATTTTTCTTTACTTTTAAAACCCCGTTAATTTTTAACAGCAAATCCTCACTAGTTGTTTTGTCAAACTCAACGGTTAATACAATTTTATTTTCTTTATTTAACTTTAGCCCAGCAGTAGTTTCATTCGCTACAATTTTTCCTTGGTTGATAATAATAGTTTTATCACAAATAGCTTCTACCTCTTGCATAATGTGCGTAGAAAGCATTATGGTTTTTTCTTTCCCAATAGTTTTTATCAAGCTTCTTATTTCTTCTAACTGATTAGGGTCTAACCCTGTTGTTGGCTCATCTAAAATCAACACTTTTGGATCATGTATCATGGCTTGAGCTAAGCCTACTCTCTGTCTATAACCTTTAGATAAAGCTCCAATTTTTTTGTTTTGCTCAATTTCTAACCCCACCATATCAATCATTTCTTTTACTCTTGCATTAAGATTAGGAACATGATGCACACCACCGACAAAATGTAAGTATTCTTTTACATACATGTCTAAATAAAGTGGATTGTGCTCCGGCAAATAACCTACTTGCTTTTTTACATCAATAGGATGTTCAATTACATCATAACCACATACAGAAACACTACCTGATGTTTGAGGAATAAAACAAGTAATGATTTTCATCATGGTTGATTTTCCGGCTCCATTTGGACCCAAAAACCCAACAATATGACCAGGTTCTACAACAAAAGAAACATCATCTAATGCTTTTTGCTTTCCATAAATTTTGGTTACATTATTAACTATAATTGACATGCTAGTTTATAAGTTTAAAAGGTTATAAGTCCCGAAAAATGTTTTTCACTGAAAAACTAATTTTGTTTTTACGGCATTTAAAGCACGAAAGTAATGAATTTTGCTTTAGAACATTTACGATTTTCTTACTTTTGGTTTTTTTAACATTCTAAATAATTTTGGAAGAAGGAATCGTAATAAAATCTACTGGCAACTTGTATCATGTACGCATGAATAATGGCGAAACGTTGACTGCAAGAATTAAAGGCAGCTTTAGAATGATGGATATTAAAACTACTAATCCGGTAGCGGTTGGCGATAAAGTTATTGTTAGCGATACTGCTACAGACCCTGTTATTTCTGAAATTAAACCCCGAACCAATTATATTATTAGAAAATCGGTCAATCTTTCTAAGCAAGCTCATATTATTGCTGCCAATGTTGACCAAGCTATTTTAATAGCTACCGTTGCTCAGCCCGAAACTTCTACAGGTTTTATTGATCGGTTTTTAATTACTGCCGAAGCTTACCACATTCCTACCACTATTGTTTTTAATAAAACGGATATTTATACCGAAAAAGATATGGAAAAACTCCATTTTTTAATGGAAACCTATACTAAAATTGGTTACGAATGCATGGCAATTTCTGTAACTGCCAACAAAAATATTGACCAACTGATTGCTAAATTAAAAAATAAAACTTCATTGGTTTCAGGACATTCGGGAGTAGGAAAATCTTCTTTACTCAACCTTATAGAACCTTCCTTACAACTTAAAACCTCTATTATTTCTGATGCGCATCAGTTAGGAAAACACACCACCACTTATGCCGAAATGCACGAACTTTCTTTTGGCGGTTTTGTGGTAGATACCCCAGGGATTAAGGCTTTTGGTTTAATAGACTTTGATAAAACAGAACTTTCACATTATTTTATTGAAATGAGAGCATTGTTATCCGAGTGTCAGTTTAATAATTGTCAGCATATTAACGAACCCAAATGTGCTGTAAAAAAAGCAGTAGAAAACAACGAAATAGCTGCTTTCAGATACCAAAATTACTTGTCGATGTATAACGACAATGAAAGTGAAAGTTATAGAGGTAAAGGGTATTAATATTTATGAAAGCAGTAATTCAACGAGTAAGTGAGGCATCGGTAAGCATTGAAAACAAAACGACTTCAATAGGAAAAGGCTTACTAATTTTATTAGGCGTAGAAAAAAACGACCAAGAAGAGGATATTACTTGGTTGACTAAAAAAGTTGCTCAACTCAGAATTTTTGATGATAACACCAACATTCCTAATCTTTCTGTAAATGATATTAATGGTGAGGTGTTGATCATCAGCCAGTTTACGCTTATGGCGAGTACCAAAAAAGGTAATCGACCATCTTTTATTATGGCAGCCAAACCTCCAAAAGCAACAGACTTATATAATGATTTCATAAAAGAGCTTACTCCATTATTACAACGACCACTTAAAACAGGTGAGTTTGGTGCATATATGAAAGTGGCTTTAGTTAACGAAGGACCATTTACTATCATTATAGATAGTAAAAATAGAGTTTAAGTTTCCTTTCAAGATTCCTCCTGAATGACGAATAGAAAAACTTACCCAACTGTTAATTTTTATAAAAGCCCCTCTTTGGGAAAATTTTTATGTTTAGATTGAGTATTTTTGTAGAAATTATTTAGTCATATAAAAAACTTAAAAATATGTATCCACCAGAATTAGTAGCCCCAATGAAAAGCGAACTTACGGAAGTAGGTTTTGAAGAATTATTAACTCCCGATGCTGTTGATAAAGCCATCACTAGCGAAGGAACAACTTTTGTTTTAATTAACTCTGTTTGTGGTTGTGCCGCAGCTAATGCACGTCCTGCTGCGCGTATGGCAGTTACCAACGACAAACGTCCGGATAGAATCACCACTGTTTTTGCAGGTTTTTGTTGCCGAAGGGTTAAATCAATCAGAAAAATCATTTTTGCCTTATCCTCCTTCATCGCCATCAATGGCGTTATTTAAAAATGGTAAATTAGTTCACTTTATTGAAAGACATCATATTGAAGGAAGACCGGCAGAAATGATTGCTGAAAATTTAGCTGCTGCTTTTAACGAATATTGTTAATTTAGCCTTACGCTACAATATTGAAGCTTAACGCTTAACTTTATAATAAATGGCACTAAAACAAACATTAAGTTTTAAACTACAGCAAAAGCTATCGCCTCAACAAATTCAGTTAATGAAATTGTTGCAACTGCCTACCGTTGCACTCGAACAAAGAATTAAAGAGGAAATGGAAAACAATCCTGCTTTAGATGAAGGGAAAGATGAAGAGGAAGAGATGGAACTTACTCAGCATGATGATTATGAAGAGAAAGAACGAAGCGAAGCTGAAAAAGAGTTTAATTTTGATGATTATGTTGATGATTCCGATACGCCAAGTTATAAGCTAACTGCTAACAATCACAGTAAAGATGATGAAGATAAGCAGACACCTATTAGTGTTGGTTCTACTTTTCAGGAAACCTTAGAGGCTCAAATTAATTTATTTAATTTGGATGATGATGACCATAACATTGCTCTACACCTTATTGGTAGTTTAGATGATGCCGGTTATCTCCGCAGAGATATTAATGCCATAGTCGATGATTTAGCGTTTACCCAAAATATTATTACCGATAAAGAACATGTTGAAAAGATAGTAAAACTTATTCAGCATTTAGACCCTGCAGGTGTTGGAGCAAGAAATCTTCAGGAATGTTTACTTATTCAGCTAAACAAGAAAAAACATCATACTCTTATTTCTAAAAATGCGATAGAAATTATCACTAACTATTTTGATGAGTTTTCTAAAAAACATTACTCAAAAATTATTGAAAAACTCAGTATTTCTGAAGATGACTTAAGGTTAGTAATTGAAGAAATTCTAAAGTTAAATCCGAAACCCGGAAACTCATCTAATGATGGCTTAAGAGTTACCCAACATATTGTTCCTGATTTTGTTCTTACTGTTGATGATGGAGAAATAGACATCACTTTAAATGGAAGAAATACACCTGATTTAAAAGTTAGTCGTTCTTATAAAGAAATGATTGAAGGGTACAAAGCTCAAAAAGAAAAACCTTCAAAATCGCAGAAAGATGCATTGATGTTTGTAAAACAAAAGTTAGATGCTGCTAAATGGTTCATTGATGCCATAAGACAACGTCAGCACACACTTATGTTAACCGTAGGTGCAATTGTTGAAAGACAAAAAAAATACTTTTTAGAAGGTGATGAAACCTTAATCGTTCCGATGATTTTAAAAGATATTGCCGAAGAAATAGATATGGATATATCAACCATTTCTCGTGTTGTAAACAGCAAATACATCCAAACACCATATGGAACTTTTCTTTTAAAAACATTCTTCTCAGAATCACTAAGTACTGATAGTGGTGAAGAAGTTTCAAGTAGGGAGGTAAAAAAGATTTTGCAAAATGCTGTGGAGGATGAAGATAAACGCAAACCATTAACAGACGAAAAACTTTCTAAATTACTTAACGATAAAGGCTACAACATTGCCAGAAGAACAATTGCCAAATACCGAGAGCAATTAAATATTCCTGTAGCCCGATTACGTAAAGAAATTTAATTGAAAGCATGAGGTTAGCTGCAAAAATAATTTCTATTCTTTTTAATCCATTATTCATGCCCACTCTTGGGCTTTTTCTACTATTTAATACAGATACTTATATTAATTACGCAGTACATTTTAAATTAAAGCAATTTACTGTTCTTTTAGTCGCTCTTGTAACTTTTATAATTCCATTGCTTTCTGTTCTTTTTCTTCGCAATAGAGGAATTATTACCAGCATACAAATGTATGCGTCTAAGGAGCGAATTATTCCTTATATCATTACTATTATTTCCTATATTTTTACACTTTATCTACTCAAACAAACAACGGTAATTCCTATTATTTTTAATTTTATCATAGGAGCCACTTATGCTATTATTTTAGCTTGTATCATCAATATAAAATGGAAAATTAGTGCTCATGCCGTTGGTGTTGGAGGGTTACTTGGAGCATTTTTATGTGTAGCTACCAAATTGCAAGCTGATGTAAGCATTTTTATAGTGGCTTTACTTGTTGTTTTTGGTTTAGTAGCTACTGCTAGGTTAATTTTAAATGCTCATACCCACGCTCAAATTTATACGGGATTTTTACTTGGAATTGCTACACAGTTTGCTGTATTCTATTTTTGATGGAACAATACAACAACTTTATTGTTATCTATAACATCAATATATAGATTACCTAATACATTTCATTTTAAATTAATGTATTTCTCATAGATGTTTAACTACAACACTCCCAATGATAAAAATTAATAACAGACAAAAAAAGCACGCTATATAGCGTGCTTTTTAAAACTAAATTATTCAATCTATAATTAGTGATGTAAATGTAAACTTTCATCAAGCATTGGGTGGTTTTTAGTAACCAATGATGCTTTAGTAAGTGATGTTAACACTACAAATATGAAAACTCCTGTAAACATTAAGAACATTCCTATTTCAACCATTCCTAGTTGACCGTCTTCAAACATAGTTCCTGGTAACACCATAGTTAGAACGTCTAACCAGTGCCCTACAAAGATAATTAAAGCGATAGGCAATAAGAATACTGCGTTTCTCTTTGCATCTCTCGACATTAAAATAAAGAATGGTAATAAGAAGTTTACAAAGAAAGTTCCTACGTATAATAATTTATAATGCTCAAATCTAAATAAGTAATATGTTACCTCTTCCGGTATATCAGAATACCAAATTAACATAAACTGAGAGAACCATAGGTAAGACCATAAACAACTAATAGCAAACATCCACTTACCTAAATCGTGAATATGGCTATCGTTTACTTCTTTTAGGAAACCTTTACCTTTTAGGTACAATACTAATACCACAGCGAAAATCATACATGATACCCACATTCCTGAGAAAGCATACCATCCAAACAATGTACTGAACCAGTGTGTATCAATACTCATTAACCAATCCCACGCTGAAGATGAAGATGTATAGGCAAAGAAGAAAATAAACAATACACCCATGAATATACTTCTTTTATAAATTGGAGAAACATCTCCGGCAGCTAGGTTTAATTGATCTTCTTCCATAGATTTTTTTCTAAACCAATAAGCAAAAAACATCCAAACACCAATGTAGATTAATGATCTAACAAAGAAAAATGGAATGTTTAAGTAAGCACCTTTATTTGCAATTAATTCATCATAATGACTGCTTTCAGGATTATGAACTTCAGGATCCATCCAGTGGTATAAATGGTGCATATGAGCTGCTCCAGCAATAAACACTGCCAATAAAACTACTGCTCCAATAGGCATAAAGCTCATTATTGCCTGAAAAACTCTATGCGTAGTTACTCCCCAAGCCATTTCTGAAACATATTGTAAGGCTAAAAAGAACAGTGCTGCTAATGAAATAGTAAAATAGAAATACCCATTTACTAATAAGTTAGCCCAAAATCTTTGAGAAACATGGTGACCATGATCAGTAGTTAAACCAACAATTAAAGCTAGCAAACCAACTACAATAAGAATAATAGTAGTTAGTTTCGCGTTTTTTGATATTGTATATTCCATTTGTTAAAATGTTTTTAGTGTAATCTTCTTTTTAAATTTTATTGTACTACAGCATTTGTATCAGCAACAACAGCGGTTTGACCCATATCTGCAGTTAATGGTTTTTTCATAAATCCTACTCTAATGTAGTGAATTAATTGCCACCTTTCTTCTTGAGTTAACTGAGAAGCATGAGGGCCCATTAATCCTTTGCCGAAAGTAATGGTATGAAACATTTTACCTTCTGGTAATTCTAAACTCTCAGTAAATTTAACCGGTAGTGGAGGAAAAACTTCTCTTTCTACTAATGAACCATCTCCTTGTCCGGCTCCTCCATGACAATGAACACAGAACATTCCGTACAATTGTTTTCCTTTAGCTACAGATTGTTCTGTATAATCAAAAGGACTCTTTAAAAACTCTCCTGCTTGGTTATAGCCTTCAATAGAATTTTCGTAAGGATAAGGAGTAAAACCTCTATGTATAGTTCCTTCAACAGGTTTTCTTGCTGTAAGTGTATTTCTCAAAGAATCATCACCTTGTTTTCCTCTTAATTCACCATAATCTACATAAGTTTCTATAGAAGGAGAACGATACATATCAGGCATATATTCAGGTGCTAAACCATTTTCTTCTTTACAAGAAAAAAGAGAAATAATAGCAACCATTCCAACTATTTTTATGCTATTGTTCAGGTAGTTTTTCATGTTTATATTTTTTATAATCTCTAAATTAATCGTTTTATTTTTCGTCAATCTGAAGCACATAAGTTTCATTAAGAGCTGTTTTAATTTCTTCAGCCGTCATTCCACTATCACTTGGATGAATTTCCATCACAAATCTATTATCAGTTGTACTTGGATAAGGATTTCTAGCTTTAAAACCAGGTAAAGTCCAGTTTCTTAATAAATAAGTAAAAGACATACCGTGTGCAGCACATAATACTCCAAATTCAAATGTTACCGGAACAAATGCCGGAATATTATCAATTAATGAAAAATTAGGTTTTCCCCCTATATTCATTGGCCAATCTTGAATCATAAAATACCACATTCCTGTTAATGCAAGGGAAACACCTATCATTCCATAAATAAATGCAGTAATTGCAATACGAGTTCTTTTTAATCCAATAACAGGATCTATTCCATGAATAGGAAAAGGAGAAAATACATCTCTAATGTGAATTCCTTTTGAAACTAGATGTTTTGCACTTTCTAAAAGTACATAATCATCATCATAAATTGCGTATAGTTTTTTATCTGACATAACTAAAAGTTTCTAACGATATAATTATTTTTTTACTGGGTGTAATTTTTTAAAGTCTTCATCAGACATATTCTTGTATTTTTCTCCTGAAGATTTTAAAATTGTTTTCAATTCATTAAGTGCTAACACAGGGAAATATCTTAAGAATAATAAATAGAACACACTAAATAAGCCTAATGTTCCGATAAAAACTCCTATATCAACCCAAGTTGGATAGAACATAGACCAACTTGACGGTAAATAATCCCTATGAACTGAAGTTACAATAATTACAAATCTTTCGAACCACATACCTATATTTACAATAATGGACATTATAAAAGTGAAAGCCAAGTTGGTTCTTAATTTTTTCCACCAGAATAAATGTGGAGAAATTACATTACATGTCATCATACACCAATAAGCCCAAGCATAAGGACCTGAAAATCTGTTAATGAATGCATAAGACTCGTATTCAACTCCTGAATACCAAGAAATGAATAATTCTGTTAAATAAGCAACACCAACTATAGAACCTGTTACAATTATAATGATATTCATATACTCAATATGTTTAATAGTTACATATTTTTCTAAGTGCATTACTTTTCTAACAATAATCATTAAGGTTTGTACCATTGCGAAACCAGAAAATACCGCTCCTGCAACGAAATATGGAGGGAAGATAGTGGTATGCCAACCCGGAATTACCGAAGTGGCAAAATCCATAGATACAATAGAGTGAACCGAGAATACAAGTGGAGTTGCTAAACCTGCTAATACTAAAGATACTTCTTCAAATCGTTGCCAAGCTTTAGCGTTTCCTGTCCAACCGAAGCTTAATAAGCTATACATTAATTTTGGAACTGGAGATTTTGCTCTGTCTCTAATGGTTGCAAAATCGGGAATTAATCCAATATACCAAAATACTAATGATACAGAAAGATAAGTTGAAATTGCAAATACATCCCATAAAAGAGGAGAGTTAAAGTTTACCCACATTGGTCCGAACTCATTTGGCAAAGGTAATACCCAGTAAGCCATCCAAATTCTACCCATGTGTATCATTGGGAATAATCCTGCCATAAATACGGCAAAGATGGTCATTGCTTCTGCAGGTCTGTTAATTGCCATTCTCCATTTCTGACGGAATAACAATAATACAGCAGAAATTAATGTTCCTGCGTGACCAATACCAACCCACCAAACAAAATTGGTGATATCCCACGCCCAACCAACAGTTTTATTCAATCCCCAAGTTCCGATACCTGTTCCTATAAGGTAAAGAATATTTCCTACACCCCAAAGACCAACTATAGCGGCTATGGTCATTAATATTTTCCAACCTTTAGTTGTTTTTCCTTCGATAGTTGCTAATACGTCATCGGAGATTTTTGAGTAAGTTACATCATCTCCTAGTATTAACGGTTCTCTAATTGCGGCTTCTTTATGCATTTTTATACTTTTTTAAGCTTCGTTGTTTTCTAAATTTCTAACTTTTGTTAAGTAATATACGTTTGGTTGCTGACCAACTTCTTCTATTACTCTGTAAGCTCTATCATGGTTCATATCTCCATTAATTTTGCTTTCTGTATCATTCAAATCACCAAAAGTAATGGCATTTGTAGGACAAGCTCCAGAACATGCTGTTTGAATTGCACCATCCTGTACCTTAGTACTTGCTTTCTTAGCATCTAATTTTCCAGCTTGAATTCTTTGAACACACATGCTACATTTTTCCATTACCCCTCTTGCTCTAACAACTACATCTGGATTTAATACCATTCTTCCTAAATCATCTTGAGCTGGATTAACTTCAGTAAATTTATCATAAGCCATATAGTTAAACCAATTGAATCTTCTTACTTTATAAGCACAGTTGTTAGCACAATATCTTGTACCAATACATCTGTTGTAAGCCATCATGTTCAACCCTTCATTGCTATGTGTTGTAGCAGCTACAGGACAAACTGTTTCGCAACCCGCATGGTTACAATGCTGACACATCATTGGCTGGTGAACAACTTGTGGATTGTCAGCTGGATCTTCCATTTTTCTATATCCAGCAATTGACTTATCTTCAGTATCTGCATCAGTGCTATAGTATCTATCAATACGCATCCAGTGCATTTCTCTTCCTCGTCTTACTTCATCTTTACCTACAACAGGCACATTATTTTCAGAAATACATGCTGTTACACAAGCACTACATCCGATACAAGTATTCATATCAATAGACATTCCCCATCTGTGTCCAATATTTTCTACCGGATGCTCTTTCCATAAATCAAATTCTTTGATGTTTTTCTTAATAAACTCACCTTTTTCGTGCGTTACTAATTTATGTTCTGGATTGTAAGCGTCTTTATTTCCTTGTTTGTAAGTTGCCAAAGTAGTTTCTCTAACTACAGAGTCTCTACCCATAACTGTTTGATGTGTTTGAGTAGCAGCAATAGGATAAGTTCCGCTAACTTCTGCTATGGTAGCTCCTACATAATAAACAGCTCCTGCAGCAGAACGTCCAACTAAAGGATAAGCATTCTTACCTGTAGGTTCAGACATGTTTCCAACAACTTTTCCGTAACCTACAGCAATACCTATAGTTCCTCTTGCCTGACCAGGTTGAGCAACAACCGGCATATTTTCTATAGTAACACCATTTGCAGTAACACTAATCATGTTTGCTGGTGATTCTTGTCCTAACTGCGTATTGTAACCTCTTTCCTTCATTTCTGCAGGGTTCATAGTTACATAGTTATCCCAAGTAATTTTAGTTATTGGATCTGGAGTTTCTTGTAACCATGGGTTATCTGCTCCTGCCCCTGCAGAAATGAAGGCATTTGGTTTTATTTCTAAATCAAAATCTCCAGCAAATGGTTTGTTGTTCACTTTAATTCCTGCTAATGCTTCACCATTAAATGAAGCAACACTAGCCTCAACATTCATTTTAACCTCTCCATCATGAACAGCTTTGTTCCAGAAATCATTAAATGGCGTTAATACTAATTCGCTAGCAAATGTATTTTTCCAAGTTTCTCTAATAAAATTATAATAACTTGTATCTTCTTTTCCTGCCCAT
>SWCA01008901.1_pt3 | contig 10685 bp, 7 predicted proteins | sample 4692961 | NCBI WGS metagenome assembly SWCA01 (sample SAMN10267275, study PRJNA491770) | bioreactor metagenome | isolation source: DHS bioreactor inoculated with | place: Japan: off Shimokita Peninsula
CAGATGGAGATTCATTAAAAATATATCTACCAAAAGAAGATAAAGAAATAACGTATAAATTAGAAGAAGACAAAGATTCAGGTAGCGTAAATGCAGGAGACTTCATTAAGTTCACATTAAATAAAGATGGAGAAATAGCAGATGGAGAAATCTCTGTAGCCACTACTTTATACACAATAGCTGGTGGAGCAAGCAAAGAATTTGGAAAAGATTCTATCAAAACAGATAAAGGAACATTAGTAGTAGAAGATGATTCCGTATTCATGGCAGAAACAGCTACAGGAAACAACCAAGCAATTGATGTAGATGCAGGAACAAACACAGTAGATAGCGATGATTTAGATTTAGTAAAATGGGCTGACATCAAAGAAGACAGCATTAGTGCAGACATTTATGCAAAAGGATTTGTAAGCTCTAAAGGAGAAATAGAAGCAATGATATTCCTAGATAACGGAGTAAGCGGAGCTTCAGATGATGAGCAAGCAGGATATGTAATTGATACTTGGAAGAAAGGATCAGACACAATCGTTCAAGTTGAATTATATGATGGCGGAATCAAAGAATTTGTATTAGATTCAGGAAGTGCTGTAAAAGAAAATGCTTATGTAGTAAAAGTAAAATCTAATGGAGAATTAGAATTAGTTGCAAAAGATGCTGGAGCAACAACTGACTTTACAATCGTAAGTGGTACAGTAACAGAAAAAGATGGAGATTATATCAAAGTATTCGTTGATGCAAATGGAAATGATACTGTAGACGCTGGAGAAGAAACATTCTACAAAACTACAGACAAGACTGTAATGTACAACGAAGATACGAAGAAGAGATTATCTAACATCACTAAAGGAACAAAAGTAGATATTGTTGTAGAAGAAGGCGTAACAGCAAAAGTAATAGAAATACAAGAATAATCTATATTGAAATAAAGGAAAGTAGATGGGTAACACCCATCTACTTTTTTTATTTTTTTGTAAAGAAATAAATGAAAAAGGATATTATGGATAAAATAAAACAAAGTATTGTTAAAAATGGCGTACATAGGAGGACATGCTATGGTAGATTTTTTGGGAAATTTAATCAATCCTCATGATCGAAAAATAAAAGAACTGCAAAAAAGAGTGGAGAAAATCATCTCTTTAGAAGAAGAAATAAAGCCTTTGAGTGATGAAGAACTACGAAATAAAACAGAAGAATTTAAAAATAGATTAAAAAATGGAGAAACCTTAGATGGTGTTTTAGAGGAAGGATTTGCTGTGGTAAGAGAAGCTTCTCATCGGGTATTAGGACTAAAGCATTTTCCCGTACAGCTCATAGGTGGAATTGTTTTACATGAAGGGAATATTGCAGAAATGAAAACAGGAGAAGGGAAAACATTGGTTTCCACTTTACCAGCTTATTTAAATGCGTTAACAGAAGAAGGGGTATTTATCATCACCGTGAATGAGTACCTTGCAGCTCGAGATAAAGAAGAAATGGGAAAAGTGCATGAATTTTTAGGACTTTCTGTAGGACTGATTAAAAGAGAAATGACTCCTGCAGAAAAAAAAGAAGCTTATAAATGTGATATCGTCTATGGAACCAATAGTGAATTTGGATTTGATTACTTAAGAGACAATATGGCCATTATAAAAGACGCTGTGGTTCAAAGAAAAAGAAATTATGCAATTGTAGATGAAGTGGACTCTATTCTCATAGATGAAGCAAGAACCCCTTTAATTATGACAGGAGAATCCAATAGAGCATCTCAGTATTATATTACCGTAGATCAATTTGTAAAATCTCTAAAAAAAGAAGAAGATTTTGAAAAGGATAAGGAAAAGCAAGTGGTTCACTTGACCCAACAAGGAATGGATAAAGCAGAAAGCATCTTTAATCTTAAAAATATAGCAGATATTAAAAACACAGAGCTGCTGCATCATATCAGACAAAGTCTTCATGCCAATTATATTATGGAAAGAGATAAAGACTATGTGGTAAAGAATAAAGAAATTGTTATTGTAGACAAATTTACAGGTAGATTAATGCCAGGAAGAAGATTTGGAGGAGGACTCCATCAAGCCATTGAAGCAAAAGAAAAGGTAGAAATTCAAAAAGAATCCAAAACCATGGCACTGATCACCTTCCAAAATTATTTTAAGCTTTTTAATAAAATAGGAGGAATGACAGGAACTGCCTATACAGAAAAAGGAGAATTAAAATCCATTTATGGAATAGAAGTAATGGTGATTCCAACGAATAAGCCTATTCAAAGAAAAGACAAAGAAGATGTATTATTTAAAACAAAAGAAGAAAAATTCAAAGCCGTGGTAAAAGAAGTAGAAAAAAGACATGAAAAAGGACAGCCGGTACTTCTTGGAAGTATTTATATCGATGAATCGGAAAAATTAAGTGAAATGCTTCAAGAAAAAAAGATAGTGCATAGATTATTAAATGCAAAGCAGGATAAGGATGAAGCACAGATTATCGCCATGGCAGGACAAAAGGGAGCAGTAACCATTGCTACCAATATGGCAGGACGTGGTACAGATATAAAACTAGAAGAAGGGGTAGATGCTTTAGGTGGACTATATGTATTAGGAACAGAGAAACATGATGCAAGAAGAATTGATAATCAGCTTCGTGGTCGTGCTGGACGTCAAGGAGATCCAGGAGAATCCCAATTTTTTGCATCCCTTGAAGATAGTCTATTTGAAAAGGTAAATCCAGAGGCCATGGAGCGAGTAAAAAAAGTAGTAGATAAATTTAACCTAAAAGAAGGAGAAGGAATACAAGATAAGCTTGTTTCTCAAGCCATTGAAGGAATACAAAAAAATGTAGAAGTGATGCATTATAACATAAGGCAATCCACCCTTGAATTTGACCAAATCTTAAATAGACAAAGAGAAACCATCTACAATGAAAGAAATAAAATATTAAATGGAGAGGATATGGGGGATTTTATAAAGGACCTCATAAAAGATTTTGTGCAGGAGATGGTACATGCTCATACCTGGGAAAGTCCTTATCCAGAAGAATGGGATCTATTTGGATTAGAAGAAGCTTTAAATCAAACTTTATATTTTAATAAAAGAGTAAATTTAAAAGATTTGAGTAAAGAAGAAATTGAAAATCTTACAAAGGAGGAATTGAAAAATAAAATCACAAAAGAGGCCCTTGATTTATACGAGGAAAAAGAAAAAATCCTTGGAGAAAAGCAATTAAGATATCTTGAAAGATTAACCTTAATGAAATCTATTGATGAAAAATGGATCGATCACTTAGATGTAGTAGAGCAGCTTAGACAAGGAATTGGATTTTTGCATATAGGAGGACAAAATCCTATAAGAATATTCAATCAAGAAGTTTTTCAGTTATTTGAAGACATGCTAAAAGAGATAAAAGCATTAACCATAAAATCCTTATTTTTATTAGCCGGAATAACTGGAATGCAAGAAAAAGAAAAACAAAGCTTACTAGATTTAGAAGATCAGTATAAAATAAACAGAAAATACCTCATGAGAATACCCTCCGATACCCCTATTATTAAATTCAATGTAGACATTAATGCAACAGAAGAAATAGATGCACAAGTATTTTTATGTTATATGGAGCATGGTTTTGAAGAAAAATTAAAGGATAGTGATAAAAAATTAAGGGTAAAAGGAAAATTCCCTATGGAATTTCATAAACCAGAGGATAAAGATTGGAAAATAGGATGGTATCAAGGAAAAGTAATGGTATCAGGACAAGAAGCAAATGTGGTTAATTTCTTAATCGTAGATGTAAAAGAAGAAGAAGAAAGAAATCATGTACAACAAATGCAGTTTTTCTCCAATGAAGCAGAAGAAATATCTTTTGATATTGGATTAAAAGGATATAAAGAAAATAAAATCATGGCAGGACTTATGTATAATCAAGATAAAAACAACATCATTCCCCTAGAACTACCTGTGGAAAAAGAGGAAGTCAGAGTAGGATTATCAAGACCCGTGAAAGGGTGGACAAAGGGATTATATGAACTTATATTGGTATTTGAAAAAAACAATATCATCCTTCCTTTTATGCTCGTAGAAGAATATCACCATGAAGAAGAAGAAATCAATGTGAAATTTAAACTTCAAGTAAAAGAAGGAAAAAAACTAAATTTGGATGCCCAACTAATTTATTTAGAAGAAAATCTTCTCATGAGAAATCTACCTTTTCCTATTAACAAAAGTGGAACCTATGTTGCTGGATTTAAAAAGAAAGAGAAAGCTTGGGAAAAAGGAAAATATGAATTTAGACTGGTGCTAGAAGAAGAAATCATTTTGAAGGAATATATATTAATAAGCTAAGGAAAAGAAAGGAGTGCTTTAGAAATGGATAATACAATTAACATAACACAGTTGATGCAAGAATATATGTGGTTTCGATATTTACCAGAAACAACTTATAAGACGTACATCATGATAGGTTATTTACAAAATGAAGATCTATCGGGAGAAGAAGCAAGTAAAAAACTACTCACCACCCATTTTGATGTGGAACATGAATTAGGGATGATGAAAGAAGAAAAAGAAAAGGTTTTAGAAAATCTAGGATATAAATATCCTACCAATAGACTCGAAGATTTGAATCTTCTTTTGAGTTATAACCTTATAAAAGTAGTAAAGGACGAAAAGGATAATTTAGTATATTTATATAATATCCCAGTTCCAAGACCAGAAGAAGTTCTTCCTCTTGATGAAAAAGAAAAGCAAGCTTTAAAAAACATTCAATTTGAAATGAAACATCACAGTGCATTTAATGGGATACTCACATTAATATTAAATAGCAATGGAAATTTAACGACCACCTTAGATCATATTCATAATACAACAAAAATAAGACATTCGGATATAAAAGAGATACTGGACTATTTGGTAAAAGAAGGCTCTCTTATCATTAAAGGAGATAAGCCAGTCGAGGAGCTTAGAAAAAGTGATAAAGTCTATATTCAGATAAATAAAGAAGTGTTTGAAGAAAAAAGATTTGTGTTGGAGAAGTAAAAAACTGTGCCATGGCATTAAAAAATCCCTTAAAAAGCTTCGCTGTTTGAGGAAAGCGAGTTTAGAAGCTTTAGGATTTTTTATAAGCCATGGCATTTAGTTTTTTTGAATTTCAAGCACAACACCTTCTTTTACAAAGGAAAAGCAAATACTGGCAATACGACAGAATATATTGAAAGTTTAATGAAATTGTTTTATTATAAAACCAGTGGAATCTACAAAAATCGACAAAAAACATAAATTTAAATAAGACGATTTATAGGGAAGGGGATGGGTATGGAAGATACATTAGACCTGAGAGAATACATTGAAATCATAAGAAAAAGATTTTGGATCTTAATTGTCATAACGGTTGTGATGACCCTTGTTAGTGGCATCATCAGCTATTATGTGTTAGATCCTGTATATGAAACAAGTACAACCCTCATGGTAAATAAAGCAAAGAATGACCAAAACAGCGTGATAAATTACCAAGATGTGATGCTGAATCAAAAATTGGTTTTAACGTATGGAGAAATTGTAAAGTCGAGAGCCGTTCTTGAAAAAGTGATTCATACACTAAAATTAAACACAACCTACGAAGAATTATCTTCTAAAATCACTGTCTTTCCAGTAAAAGATACAGAGATAATGAATATAAAAGTTTTAGAGAAAAATCCTAAGCTTGCAGCAAAAATAGCAAATGAAGTTCCGAAAATTTTCACACAAGAAGTAATCCGAATTACAAAAGCAGATAGCGTACAAGTCATTGATGAAGCTAGAATTCCTACAACGCCTATAAAACCTAAAAAAGTTTTAAATATAGTCATAGCAGCTTTTCTTGGAATCATAACGAGCCTTTTCTTTATATTTCTAACAGAATATCTAGATAACACCATCAAAACACCAGAAGATATAGAAAAACATGTGCAATTACCTGTTATAGGGGTTATACCATTATTTGAGGATGTAAAGGAGTAGGGGGTGAACGTATGAAGGAATTAATCGTTTATAATAATCCAAAATCACCTATATCAGAAAGCTATAGAAACATTAGAACGAATATGCAGTTTGCAAATTTAGATAAAAATTTAAAAGTAGTTATGATCACCAGTCCAACACAAGGAGAAGGAAAAACCACCACTATATCCAATATTGCAGTATCTTTTGCAAATCTAGGACAAAAAGTATTATTAATGGATGGAGATCTTAGAAGACCTAGGGTACACAAAGCTTTTCACCTTAAAAACAATAAAGGATTAACAGATATTTTATTAGAAGGTGCATCCTATAAAGATTATTTGCAAAAAGGGCCTGTAGAAAACTTAGAGATATTGAGTGCAGGGCAAATACCACCCAATCCTTCTGAAATGCTTAGTTCAAACAGGATGAAAAAGCTAATGGAGGAGATAAAAAAAGAGTATGACTATGTATTAATAGATGCACCTCCTGTAATTGTAGTAACGGACGCTTTAATTTTATCCACCCTTACAGATGGAGTTGTATTAGTTGTTGCCGCTGGAGAAGGAGAGATAGAGATGGCGAAAAGGGCAAAGGAAAATCTTGAAAAGGTCAATGCCAATTTATTAGGAGCCGTGGTAAATAAGTTATCTTTAAAGAATAAAAAAGCACAATCTTATTATGGATATTACTACGGAGAAGAAGGCAGTGATGCAAAATGATTGATGTACATGCTCATATTTTACCCTATATTGATGATGGATCAAAATCCTTAGAAGAATCCTTAGAAATGGCTAAAATTGCAGTAAAGGATGGAATTAAAAAAATAATCAATACTTCTCATTATCATTTGGATTCTGACTTTGTAAGAGGAAAAGTCTTAGAAAGTAAAGTCTTGGAATTCAATAAACTATTAAAAGAAGAAAAAATAGATTTAGAAGTTTTAATCGGAAATGAACTGTATTATAGTAGGGATTTAATCAAAAAATTAGACGAATTAGATTTTTATTCGTTAAACAAAAGCAAATATATTCTCCTTGAATTTTCTCCAAAGGACCTTCCAGAGAATATGGAAGATATTCTCTATGAATTTCAAATCAGAGAATATGTTCCAATCCTTGCTCATGTAGAAAGGTATGCTCCTGTTTTAAAAGATCCGAATGTAGTATATGAATATATAAAAAATGGGGCTTTAATACAAGTAAATAGTACAAGCATAGTTGGAAGGATGGGAAAAGAAATAAAAAAACTTACAGATATACTTTTAAAGCAGGATATGGTTCATTTCATAGGAAGTGATGCCCATGGGGCAAAACGAAGGAAACCAGCTTTAAAAGAAAGCTATGAATATGTAAAAAATCTTATAGGAAAAGAGAAAGCAGATATAATTTTTTATGAAAATACAAAAAATCTCTTAGAGGATAAGGGAATACAAAATATTTCTCCAAGAGAATATAAAGAAAAAGGCATGATAAGGATGCTGAAGAAACTCTTTCAATAATTACTAAAAATTACTAGGAGAAGAACTATAAAGAAAAAATCGACGAATTTCGATAAATAAAATAAGTTTAGGCGAAGGACAGAAAAGAGGGGGGACTTTGGATTGAAAATATGGAAAAAATTAGTAGCTTCTAGCATGATGGCTATTTTGATTAGTTTATCTGTAGGAACAAATGTATTTGCAGAAACAAAAAGTGATGTTAATTTCTTTTTAGAAAAAATTGCCACAATGGAAGATGAAGGGAAAAAGGAATTAGGGGTAACTGTTTTAAAAACCTATTTGGATCAAGAAAGTCCAGATATAGAATCTTTAAAAAATATCATTAAAATTACAGCTACTTCAGAAGATATTAAAAAGCTGGAAGAAAAGGGCTATGATTTAGATACTGCACTAGACTCTTTAGATATTGTGGAAGCAATGAGTAGGGAAGATGTTCAAAATCTAATTGCATCCATTGAAAAAAATGATGTAGAGAAAATGAAAGAAATTGTGAAGGAATACACAGGTTCAAAAGATTCTGAAAAATCTTCTACTGAAAAAGCATCCGATGTAGAAAAAGTGGTAGAAAAAGAGGAAGAAAACAAAGGATATAAATATTTTAAAGATACGAAGGACCATTGGGCGAAAGAAGATATTGATTTTCTAACGGAACAAGGAATTGTAAAAGGAGAAGGGGAAGAAATCTTTAACCCAGATAAGAAGATAAATAGAGCAGAGTTTACCGCTTTAATCATTCGAATATTTGATTTAAAAGCAAAGGAAGATATTCCTTTAGAATTTAAGGATGTAGAAAAGAAAGATTGGTTTTATGATGTGGTAAAAATCGGGAAAGAAAATGAAATCATCCATGGCATAGAAAAGGAGACCTTTGCTCCTTATAAAGAAATAACAAGAGAAGAAATGGTCACCATGATCATGAGAGCAATAGAGATCATAAAGGAAGATCCTATAAATCAAAGCAATGATTTGAGTATAGAAAGCTTTCAAGATAAAGAAGATATTTCTCCTTGGGCAACAAACAGTGTAAATAAAGCAATAAAGCTTCAAATTATAAAAGGAAAAAATGAAAACAGATTTGACGCAAAAGGAGGGGGAAGCAGAGGAGAAGCAGCAGCCATAATAAGAAGAGTTTTTGATTTGCTAAATAAAAGATAAAAAGGAGGAAGAAAATGAGAAATAAAAAAATAACATCGATTTTATTGATTCTAGTAATGATGCTATCCCTTGTTCCAAGTATAGCCCTTACAGGATATGCCCAAACAAGTGATCCTGTAAGTGAATTTTATGATGTAGTAAAAGAAAAGTTTTCTCCCATATTAAATAGTGGAGATATGGCAAAGGCTTTAACGATTTTCAGTGCTGTAACAAAAAATGGATTTTCTAGTGAAATCAATACTGGATTAGGAAAAATCTCTTCTAGTGGGAAAAACATACTTATTCAAAATGGATTTGTGAATGCAAATGGAAGTGATAAAGCCATAGAAAATATTTTAAATAAAGCAACCAATGAAGAAAAAATTGCAGCTATTTTAGTGAAAATCATGAACAATGAAGATCAAAACATAAACAGTGATATTGTAGCTTTATATACAGACATCTATGATGCCCTTCCAAGTGAAGTAAAAGAAAAAGAATTTATTAAATATGGAAGCACAAAAGAAGAAAAAATAGGGGTGCTTTTAGAGTTAGTAAAAGGAATGTATGATGCTGGAGATAAGATAGTAACAGAAGCAGATGGAAAAATAAAAATCCTTTTACCGTCAGGATATATAAAAGATGCAAATGCTATATTAGCAGAGAAAGTAATGCAGGGAGAAGCTCCCATTGTTTTATCTAGTGTACATGAAGAAGCAATCAATGTATTCTTAGAGGTATTATCACAAAAGATCAATGCAGATGCTACTGCAAAACAAGCAGTAAAAGATTTAGCAATTAAATTAAATTTATATGAAGCACCTTCTACATCTGGAGGATCAGGTGGAGGAGGAGGCGGTGGCTCTAGCAGCCCATCAGATGATACCTCCTCTACAGTAGAAACAAGTGTTCCTAAAGAATCTATAGAAATAAAGACAGAAGGAAATATAACGGTGGTTACTGTGAAAACAGAAGACTTAACAAAGTCTATAGAATCCATGATAGAAAAAATGAAAGAAAATGGAACTGCTACCGTGAATATTGATTTAAAAGAGGTAAAAGATTTAAATGCAAAAGTATCTTTACCAGTACAAGCTTTAAAGAAGCTGGAAGGAAAAAATGCAAATATAATAATAAAAACAAACAAATTAGAAATTGTAATTCCACTTCAGTCTATCCGCTTAAAAAATGAAAAATCAAATATTGTATTAGATACAAAAGAAATAAATAAAGAAGATTTAAAACACGTTGTAAAAAATGAAATTAAATCTTTAGTAAAAGCAGTGGAGCTGAATTTATTAGAAGTAGAAGGAAGTACTTCCACAAAAATAGATGCTAAATTTGCAAAAAAAGTAAAGATAGGAATTGATATATCAGATTTAAATGTGGATACCAAAAAAGCGGTAGTATTATTTATAGACGATAATGGAAATACAGCCGTAGTAGGTGGAAAAATTAAAAATTCAAAAATATATGCAAATCTTGCACATTTTAGTCAATACGCAGTAGCAGAAAGAGAAGTTACTTTTGAAGATGTAAAAGATCATTGGTCAAAAGAATTTGTAGAATCCATGGCAGCAAAAAATGTAATAAATGGATACGAAGATAAAACCTTCAAACCAGAAAACAAAGTAACAAGAGGAGAATTTGCTAAATTATTAGTGGAAACCTTAGAATTAGATAAAGTAGATAGCACGGTGAAATTTGCAGATGCAAAAGACCACTGGGCAAAAGCATATATCCAAACGGCATATGAAGCAGGGCTCATCACAGGATATGACGAAAATACTTTTGCACCAAATGAAAAAATAACAAGAGCGCAAATGGCAACCATGCTAGGAAGAGCCATTGAAAGTGATAAAAAAGCAGACTTAAGTGAATTTAATGACAGCACCTTCATTCCAGCTTGGGCAAAAGAAGCAGCAGCAAAAGCAGTTGGAGAAGAATTGATAAAAGGAGATAATAGCAGCTTCAGACCAAATGATAATACCACTAGAGGAGAAGCAACCACAGTTATATACAGATTATTTAATAGATAATTAAATAAAAGGCCTAGCTTAATGCTAGGCTTTTTTTCGAAAAAGGAGATTCTTATGAGAAAAAAA
>SWCA01007780.1_pt1 | contig 10646 bp, 6 predicted proteins | sample 4692961 | NCBI WGS metagenome assembly SWCA01 (sample SAMN10267275, study PRJNA491770) | bioreactor metagenome | isolation source: DHS bioreactor inoculated with | place: Japan: off Shimokita Peninsula
CCCTGGGAGCGTTACCAGCGCCTGCTGAAAACACACCCGGGCATTGAGTTAAGCCTGCCCAAAGAAATCATCGCATCTTATCTGAATATTGCTCCGCAAACGCTCACAAAAATGATCAGGAGGCGTGGACATCCCTGAGGGGAGTGGAAAGATTGAACCCAGCTGCTTCTGCGGTTTCCCGGGGGATTGTTCTTTCCTGTAGATCGTTGATGCCTCCGAAACCAGGCACAAGGTTCAGTGAAAACAGGCACGAGGTTCAGTAAAACCAGGCACAAGGTTCATTGAAATCAGGCATGAGGTTCAGTCATTTCTGAATCCAGGTTCAGTAGAAAGAGCAAGCGCTTGTCTAACTTTGGTATGACACAGATTTGCAAAAACGGATTAAAAATAAACCCCATGCAAAAGCGCCTGCCAAAATACCGTTCAGTCATTATCAGGACAGCCAGTTCCCTGTACATCCTGTTGTTTGTTTATGCCGCAGTCAGTAAGCTGCTGGATTTTGAAAACTTCCGGGTGCAGCTGGCCCAGTCGCCCTTGTTGAGTGCCTATGCCGGCCTGATCGCTCCGGCTGTGATTGCCCTGGAGCTGTTGCTGGCCTTGTTGTTGTGTTATAAAACCACCCGCCTGACCGGGCTGTATGGCTCCTTTATTTTAATGGTGGCCTTTACGGTTTATATTTACCTGATTTTGAATTTCAGTGATTTTGTGCCCTGTTCCTGCGGTGGTATTATTGAACAGTTGGGATGGACCGAGCACCTGGTCTTTAACCTGGCCTTTGCCGCGCTGGCCCTGTGGGCGATTGTGCTTCTGGAAAAAGACAAAGGCACCCGCACCGGGATGGTGATCCTTAAAAGCGTTGTGCCCTCCCTTTTGGCGGCAGGCCTTGTCGTGGGGCTCTTTTTATCATCCGAGCACATCATCAAACAGGAAAACAATTTTATCCGCCGGTTCGGACAGCACCCCATCCGGGATGAAAAATCTCTGGATCTCGAGGCCAATTCGTATTATTTTGCCGGAATGGCCGACGGACAAATTTACCTGGGAAACACCACCGCTCCTTTGATCCTTACGATCGTAGACACCGCATTAACGACAAAAAAGTCCATTAAAATCCGTTTGGACAATACCGGGCACCCCTTTCGCTTTATCCAGGCACAGGTCAGGCCACCGCATTTTTACCTGTACGATGGCACTGTGCCGGTCATTTACCGGGGGCAACTGGGCGATACGCTTGCCCGCACCATCAGTTTTGAAGACTGCTATTTTTCGCAACTACAGGTGATCGACTCCCTGAGTTTCGTGTTCCGGGCCCAGAGCAGCCAAACGAAAAGCCAGGTGCTTGGACGACTTCATCTCCACCAAAACCCGAAAGTACGCTTAAATGAAAGCTTACTGGAAAAGCAGGTGGATGGCATGTTCGATACCGACGGCTGGCTGCTGCGCGACGAAGTGACCGGGGAACTCCTATACGTCTATACCTACCGCAACCAGTTCCTGGTGATGGATGAGCAGCTGAACCTGTTGCGGAAACTGCATACCATCGACACCACCTCGCGGGCGCAGGTACAGGTGCGTGCCCTCTCCGACGGGAGGCACAAAATGGACGCCCCCCCATTGCAGGTTAATAAAACACAGGCGGTACACGGACAGGTGCTGTTTAACCAATCCAATCTCATGGGCAAATTCGAATCGCGTGAGATATGGAAGCGGGCAGCTGTTGTCGATCTGTACCGGACCGGAAAACAAGAATACCTGGGCAGCTTTTATGTACATGACCGCGGGAAAAACAAGCTGGCCCAGCTATTTGCCACGGATAAACACGTGTTTGTTTTGTCCGGCAGTGAAATCAAACGTTATCGTTTTGCGCAGGCGGTGGCGCGGCATTTCAGAACAGGGAAAGCCGAAAACCTGGAACAGAGTAGGCAGTGATTTTAATTTTATGATTATGAAAAAGTTTAAAAGTCTCTATTTGCCGGCTGCCATTGTACTGATGGGAGTTGGCGCCGCTTTTGCGAGCCATGCGACAAAGAACTCGCAGACTTCGGAACCCGGCTATTATTTCGATAGCTCAACAAGCGAATGTAAAAGTCCGTCTGTTGATTGTTCCGCGGAACTTGGTGATCTTTGCACGTGGACAGATCCATCCACTTCCGTTACCTATGAGCTGCATAGCTTCATTAATGAGACGATGTGTGATGACAACACGTTGTACAGACAGCCGTAAAAAAAGAGAAGGATGCACTACGGGGCATCCTTCCGTTTTATCCCTTTCTCAATCCACTGCGTCTCCGTTTCATCTTTTAAAAAATAACCAAACCAATCCAGAATGCGAGTGGTCAGGTCAACTTGATTCTGCTGCTTTTGCAGGCTGTGCCCTTCTCCTTCATAAAACAGCGCGATCACATCTTTTTTATTCCTGCGCAACGCGTTGTAAAAGGCCATGCTGTGATCGCTGGTTACATTCTGATCTTCCAGTCCTGACCACAGCAGCACTGGAGCACTCACTTTTTCCGCATGATAAAGCGGGTTATTTTTAAAATACAGGCCTTTATCCGAGGAGAAAGGCTTTCCCAGTTTATACCTGTTGGCTTCAATCCGCACATGATCAGGAAATCGAAAGTTATAGTTAAAAGCATGGGCCGCCCAAATGATATCGCTGTGGCCGGAGCCGGAGACATAAGCCGCAAAGCGGCTGGAGCGGGTAGCAATGTAGCTGGTTTCATAGCCACCAAAGGAGTGTCCGATCAGGCCCGTCCTGCTTTTATCGATCAGCGGGTTGCGGGCCAAAGCATCCAGGGCATGGTTCACACAATCCAAAGCATCGATGCCCGGTCCCGCTTTTCCCTGTGTCAGGATATCCGGCAAATACACAAAATACCCGTTTTCAAGAAATAGCCGGATGTTAAAACCCAGGCTCTCGTAACAGGAGGGGTATGGGTACCGGTTCCCCAGGTGGTTTTGTTTTCCGTAAATATGCACCACCATGGGGTATTGGCGGGTAGATTTATAACCCATCGGGTAATACAAAACACCTTTCAGGGGAATCCCGTCGCTGTTGGTATAGGAGATGATCTCCTGCTTGAGGGATAAGATGGCTGTGTCTTGCCGGTTGCTTTGGTACAGCACCCGTTCCGGTTTGCCCATCGCTTTGTAAACCAGGCGGGGCGGCAGGTTGTAGTCCTCTTCCAGCCAGGAAAAACAGGTAAACGAGGGGTTGTAGTTCAGCGATTTTACCCGTTTGGTCGTTAGCGGCAGAATGACTTCCGTTTTCCCCTGATGCCACAAGCTGTAACCGGTCCGGTTTTTCTCCGGATCGTACAGTTCAATCACCAGGGGTTGCGTCAAATTTACCTGATGCCTGGCAAAGCTTCCCTTGCGGGCGGCCATCCCGTTCGATTCTCCGTTTACGATCCGGATGTGGTATCCCCCGAGGGTGACTGCCCGGGAAAGCATTCCGGTTTTTAGCCCGTATTGCCACAATGCGCCGTTGCCCTCAAACAACACCGATCCGCCATCGGTTGTGAACCAGGGCGTACCCAGGCCATTCCCCTGAATAAGCTTTTTATTCCCTGAAGGAATATGATACAGGCACCACCCGCTGTCCCGGGGAGACAGTGCATAGTTGCCATCCCCGGACAGGTACAGCTCCGGTGCGATGGTGTCCGCAGTTGAATACCGGTTCGCGACCCGGTCATAAACAGACACCTGTAATGGCGAGTGTTCCTTCTGGTAGTCCTGCAAATGATAAGGGTCAACACATATAAAATACCGGTCATTGCCTGTGTTGATGCTGTTTGTCAAATGGTCGTTCCCAACCTGGCGGATGAAATGATTACGCGGTTCCCAGACATAGGTCAATACATCGGGGGAAGAATGAAATTTTTCTTCCAGCCGGTTATCGTTACCATACCAGATATCCACGAGCGCATCGCCGGGTTTCTCTTTTTGAACCAATACTTTCAGGAGACAGACATTCCCTTCGCCGATCATTTCGGTAGAGGCCCGCTGAAACGGCACGGACAGCACTTCGTTTAAGGGCCAGGTGTTTTTTGTTTTTAAATCCAGGTAGCACACACGGGGAGAGGAGCCTTCCGGACCTTGCTCACAGACCATCAACCCCTGGTGGTTGGCATCGACTTCCAGGGAAATAATTTTTTGGGATGTTGTGTACACCTTTTCCTCTGTTTCGCCTTGGACCCAGAAAACATCAAAAACAGGTTCCGGGTTTTCAGTGGCAGCATAGATGTTTCCATTTCCGGTAAGGTAGAACTGGCTGACATGCTCCAGGGTATTTGTCAGTGTTCCGTCCGGTTCCCGCAGTTCAAGCCGGTTGTTTTTCTCCTTGTTATAATGCAGCACAAATTGGTTATTGCCTTTTAGTACCTGCATTCGTTTCACGTCAGTAAAATAGCGGCTTGTTTGTTCCCGTAGGTTCAGTAATTCCGTTTGCAGATCGTTGGATAGCAGAAGATGGGTATTCCCGACAAATGCTATATTCCGGACCTTTTGCCGGTGTCCAGCCAGTTTGGGTTTGCCGGATTTTCGAAGGTCAAATAACAGGACGGTGTCCTGTTCCAAATCACTTTTATTCCAGGCGGGCACCCAGCTTCGTTTGCGTATGGTCATCCAGTTCCCGTCTTCAGACAGGATTGGGACTGCCAGGTTGTGCGAGGGTTCAGAAACGTCCCCCTGTGGCTTGTTGAGTTGGTTTTGCGCTGTTAATTCCCGGCCTGCCGCAAGCAGCAGGCACAGGAATAACAACACCAACAAGGAATAGACGGATTTCATTAGTAGCCGGGGTTTTGGGGGTTAAGGTTTGGGTTCATGAGCAACTCGTTTTGCGGTAAGGGCCATAGCTGGTCATCGTCTTCCCAATTGGGCTTTACAGCCCTTAGTTCATCCAGACGGCCCAGGCGTTTGAGGTCGGAAAAGCGGTGCCCGAACTCGGCGAAGAATTCCCGGCGTTTTTCCGCCAGCAGTTCCGTAATAAAATCCTCAGAGGATAAGGACGCCAATGCATCCAGACCGGCCCGCTCGCGGGTGGCATTCAGATACGGCAGGGCTTCATCCGCGCGGTTTTGTTTGGCCAGGGCTTCGGCCAGGATAAAATACACCTCTTCCAGGCGGAAGACCACGGAATACTCATCAGTATTATCTATCCGGTTTTTGTATTTATAAGGCCGGTACCAGGAATCGCCGTTAAAGCTGACTTCGGTCATCCAGGCCTGTTTGCGCAGGTCGCCACTGGCAAAACTGCTGAGCAGGTCCTGGGTAAGGGTATAGTTGTTATTTGGCGCCGCACCTGTAAAATAATAAAAGCCGGCTTCCTTTGCAGCATCTCCGCTGTTTTCCGGTTTGAGTTGCCAGAGAATATGCGTTCCGCCTTTATGAAATACTTCGTTCAGATCGGGCTGGAACTGGTACAAGGGCGATTGCAGGATACTCTCGGCTATCTGTTCGGCCAACGCCCATTCTTCCTGGAGCAGGTAAATGCGGGCCAGCAGCAGCTCGGCTACCTTTCGGTTGGGATAAATACGTTCGGCGTTGCGGTAATTGTCTTCCAAAAGGGAAATGGCGTCGGTCAAATCACTCACTAATTGTTCCAATACGACCGCGGCGTCGGTTTTGCCCAGGCTTCGGTTGTGTTCATAGTCCAGGCTGGTCGTGTAAGGGATATCGCCGAAAAGCTCTTGCAGGTAAAAGTAAATCAGCGAACGGACCAGCAGAGCCTCGCCTGTAATGCGGTTTTTATCCCCGTCGGACAAATCCCTTGCGTGCTGCGCCCCGTAAATAATGGCATTGGCGTAATAGACCTGCCCGTAAGCCCTGGACCAAATACTGGCGACATAGGTATTGGTCTCCTGTTGTTGATTATTATATAGATCCATCAAGCCGTTCTGGTCAAGGAAATAACAATCCAGGTCATCCGAATAAGACCCCAGCAGGGACCCGGTTCCGGAAGCATTCCCTGACAATACAGAATTATCCCGCAACCCGGCATATAAACCCGTTAGTGCGGCATTAGCCGTTTGAACATCTTCAAAAACCTGTGCCGAACCGATCTGGTTGGCAGGGGCATCCACTTCCACCAACTCCTCGCAGGAAGCCAGCAGCAGCGCCCCGAGGAAGAAAATTGGATATCTCTTTTTCATGTGTGTAATTTTTTAAGTGATGTGTAATCTTCGTGTTTAATTAATCGTCTCAGTTCACCGTCTCCGAATTCAGAGTCAATAGCTGCAAGCCTTAGGCTGCAAGGATCCGGCATCCGGAATCGCGCATTCAGTGACTGCCAACTGACAGCGACTGTGACAGCGACTGTGCTTACTAAAAGTTCAACTGAATCCCGAAAGCCCATGTCTTTAATGGCGGCAAGAAGCCGGTTAAGGTAAACTCGGGGTCCACACCAAAATAGTCCGTTATCGTCAGCAGGTTTTGTCCCTGCACGTAAAAGCGCACATCCTTCAAGGAACCGTTAACCGGCAGCCGGTAGCTGAGCTGAACGTTTTTAAGCCGGATAAAGGAGGCGTCGCTTATAGCAGCAGTGCTGCTCATAAACGTTAAATGCGCCCGGTTTTTTTGGATGTTGCTGCCGGAAGAATAAGGCATGTACCGGCCGTCAGGGTTGTCCGTTGACCACACATTTAACACCTCTGCCGGTTGATTGTAAATTGAGCCTGGATTGGCCATTAAAGCATTGTAGTTCTTCTGCCGTTGATCGACAAACTGGAACAAAAACGAAAACTCCCATTGCTTACAGGTGAGTTGGTTCGACCAGCCGCCAAAAAAGTTGATTCCCACTTCTTCAATTACCTGGTTATCGTCGGGGGAGGTGATGGCCCCGTCGGTATTGTAATCCGTAAATACATACAGGCCGGTTTCCGCGTCGATGCCCTCGTAGTTGTAGACCTTGACAATGGAAGTCGGATAACCCACCACGTACTTGTTGGCATAGGTGGAGCCTTCCAGTCCGGGAAATTCCACCAGTTTGTTTTCCGGGAAGCTGATGTTAAAATTACTGGTCCAGCGAAATTGTCTGCCGCTGATTGGCGTGGTGTTCAGCTCCAGTTCCAGCCCCTTGTTTTCCACCGTGGCGGGCAGGTTGGCCTGGATACTGCTAAAGCCGGTGGTGCCCGGTAGCGGGATGCCCACCAGCTGGTTGCCCGAACGGTTGCGGTACCAGGCCGTGTGAACCTGTACACGGTCATCCAGGAAACCCAGTTCCAAAGCCACTTCCAGCTTGGTTGTTTTTTCCCAGCTAAAGTACGGGTTGTGAAGCCGTGAAGGATACAGGCTGGTACTGCCGCCATAGCCGGTGCTGCTCACCGTGTAGGTGTCCAGGTACTGGTAGTCGCCAATCAGGTCGCTGCCGGTCATCCCATAGCTTCCCCGGAGTTTGCCGAAGCTCAGCCAGGAGCTGCCGGCAAGGAAGTTTTCTTCACTCAGCAGCCAGGCGGCGCCCACGGCCCCGAAGTTGGCAAAACGCTTGTCGGGTCCAAAGCGGCTGGAGCCGTCGCGACGGCCCGTCAGGTTCAGGATATACCGGTTTTTATACTGGTAGTTGATCCGCCCGAATACCGCGGCATATTTGTAATCGGTTGTATCATCACCCCTGATCAGAAGTGTCCCGGCTGCTGTCAGGTTTGTCAGCAGGCTGTTGCTTTCATAGTCATAGCCGTATAATCTCAAAGCAGAAGACTGATTTTGCTGAAAGGTTCCCCCAACCAGGATATTGGTCTGGTGATCACCGCGGTTCCAGGTATAATTGAATTGCGGTTCCAGCAAATACGAAAACTGCTTCTGTTCTCCTTTCGTGGCACTGGACCGCGCGGAGGTGAACCCGTAGGAAGGATTGTACCGGGTATGGGGGCTAAGCATTAAATCGGAAAAAGAGGTGTAGTTGATCCCCCCGTTGAATTTCAGGAAACAGGAAGGCAGCAATTCATAACTCAGGTTCAGGTTGGTATTGAATGTTTTGCTTTGATAGGAATAGGTGACTTTATATGCGGCAACCGGGTTGGTAAAGGTGTTGTTTTCCCAGTTCAGGCTGCCATCTTCCTGGTAAAGTGCCGGGGCATTGGGACTCAACCGGAGGGCCTGCTTTGTAATGTCGCTTTGGATCAGATTATTGGATTGATCTGAAAACAGTCCGGAAGCGTTTAGTGTCAGTCGCTTGTCATCCGAGCGATGGCTCAGGTTCCCGGAGAGACTGGTGGTCTTGTACCGGAAATCGTCGGAGAACACGGTGGTTTGCCGGTTATGGCTGCCGCTGATCAGAAAGTTGGTGTTTTCGCTGCCCCCGCTTAGTGAAAGCTGGATGGCACTGTTTTCGGCCGTTCCGCCAATCAGTTCATCCTGCCAGTCGGTGTAGCGGGTTTCATCCCAGGTGCCATTGACATCATAGGCATTGGCCGGGTAAGTGGTTACACCGTCGTTGGCATAAGCCTGCCGGCGCATGTCCAGGTACTGCTCCGTATTCAGCAGTTCCATTTTACTGGCCACCCGGCTGAGTCCGTAACTGCTGTTGATGCTAAAGGCGGTTTTACGCCCGGCCTTTCCTTTTTTGGTGGTGACCAGGATGACCCCGTTGGCGCCACGCGAACCATAAATAGCCGTGGCATCGGCATCTTTTAAGATCTCGATGCTTTCAATATCATTGGGGTTAATGGCATTCAGCGGATCGATTTCCCCGTAAGGTAAAACTGCACCGGATGAAGAGGGAGGCGTTTGAAGGGCCACCGGCACCCCGTCAATAATATACATGGGGTAATTCCCTGCCCGGCGCAGGCTGTTGGTTCCGCGAATCTGGATGGCGTAGCCGCCACCGGGCACTCCGCTGCCCTGGGTGATGTTGACCCCGGCCATACGGCCCTGTACTGAAGACAGAGCATTGCTGACCGGTTGGTTTTCCAGCTCTTTGGCCCTGACCCGGGCAATGCTTCCGGTACGCTCGCGGTCTTTGACGGTGTAATAACCGGCATTAATCGTTACTTCCGATAGGGCGGTGATGTCCTCGGCTAATTGGACATCCAATTGCGTTTGGCCATCAAGCAGGATTTCCCGGGTTTTAAAACCCACAAAGGAGAAGGCAAGCACAGCACCTTGCGGTACGTTTTTTAATACATAGGTTCCATCGGCGCCGGTGATGGTGCCGGTGAAGGTTCCTTTAAGGGCGATGCTGACACCCGGCAAGGGTTCACCGGAAGTATCGGTTACCTTGCCGGTAATGGTAAGGCGTTCTTGCTGTATCGCTTTCGGGAACAAGCCGGAATCCCCCGCAGGGAAAACCGGCTGTCCACCAGCCCATACAGGGTGGCCCGGGCCAGTTAGCAGGAACAAGCACACGCACAAAGCGACCATGTAAATACCCGATTGGGGTTTGGTTATTTTTTTCATCTGTTGAATCGTTTTAGTTTGGTTAATTAATGTTTGAAAAGCAGTAGAATTGACCCACCCGCTTGCGGTTGGCCGGAACACCCTCCCTTTTCGAAAAGCAAGGGACCGGGTGGGTAAGGAAATGGGCATGGCAAGCCCATGAAGCAGAAAATTCGTTTCATACTTTTACAATTTTTTGTTGTTTAACCGGAGGTTGGTGTTTCCCCAAAACCCCCAGGGTTTCGGAAAACCCTGAAGGTTTACATACGGGGGGTATTGATAGATGCTGCCCCTGAGTTTACGGGGCATGTCGGGGAAATAAAAAGCGTTTAAAACGAGGCATAACACTGGTTGTTTAAAGGTTAAACCACAACTATCTTTTCAGCATGCCTGACAGAGAGGCATGAACCACGTAGTTAAGTTGAGCGTAACAAAAAGGAAAGCGCCTGGAACATAAGCAAAAAAGGGCGCGGACTCAACTTATCGAACAGAGGTACTGGCAATACCCACACACGAATAAGAGAGGCCACGCCCGGGTCGTGAGCCATTCTTACTTATCATCTCGTGTGTTTGAAAAGTGCCAGTTTTCTGTTCGAGATTCTAAGCAATAGCTTCTAATGTCTTTTCATTTGAAGAATTGCAAATCTATATATTCTACAGCAAATATAGAAAAATGTATTTGTAAGCCAAATGGATTACATGAAAAATTTGGATTATAACAAAATTGCGGAATGGGTGCGCTAACTAAAGAAGATATCATACTTAAAAACAGGATTGCGGAGAGAATAAAGTTTTTAAGAGCGAAGACTGGTCTCACCCCATCGGAGTTTGCTAAGGCACATGATATTGACAGGCAGATTTTGAGCAGATGGGAAAGCAAAAATAATCCGAGGGGGGTGTCGATTTATACAATCAACAAATTCTGTAATATGTTGGGAATAACACTCAAAGATTTTTTTGACTTTGAGTAAATGTTGGCGCGGATAAGAGCCCTGATAATTTTCCTCGAGAATGTACTATTACCGTTTCAGTTTTGCAGTTTTTAAACTGTGTAAGTATCGAGAGGTGGTTAATATTCGGATATCTGGTTCCATATCTTATAGGTAATTTTAGGTTCCCAATCCCTTGTTCTCTCTTCTCCTCTAAACCCTTTTTTATTTTATTTGCAAAAATTTCCAGATGGTAATAATAATTTGTTGCGAATTATAGTAACTTTCTGGGATTAAATAGTGTCTGTCTATAAACTATAAATTGTTGATAAATGGATTTCTGTA